>Ga0207663_10000760_pt1 | contig 14402 bp, 8 predicted proteins | sample LARL53metaG_FD_184346 | JGI IMG/M metagenome (GOLD analysis project Ga0207663, IMG submission 184346) | Corn, switchgrass and miscanthus rhizosphere microbial communities from Kellogg Biological Station, Michigan, USA - LAR L5-3 metaG... | ecosystem: Host-associated > Plants > Roots >...
CCGCCCCTATCACACCGCCATCGATGCGCGGCTCGCGGCGTTTGCCGGGCGCGGCATTGTCCCTGTCGTCTTCTCGGTCCACAGCTTCACGCGGCCGATCGTCTTCGTCTTCCTGCCCCTGATCGCTGCGCTGGCCGCGCTTGCGGTGGCGCGGCGAGACCGTCTGGAGGAATGGCTGCGGGGCTATCCGGCGATGCGCGCAGGACTGCTCGGCGCCGTTGCGGCCACCCTCATCGGCACGCTCGCCAACGACTCCGGCGCCCTCCTGCTCGAGATCGGCTCCGCCTACATCCTCGTCTTCGTCAGCTTCGCATGGTGCGTACAAACTGAGCGCAATCGCGCGGAACGCGCCCGGTAGATCGACTACCCTTGCTGATTCGTGCGAATTGCGCTCGTCTCGCCATATTCCTGGACCTACCAGGGCGGCGTAAACCGGCACGTGGAGGCACTTGCCGAGGAGTTCCTCGGTCGTGGCCATCACGTCCGCGTGCTTGCCCCATTCGATCCGCCCGGCCGCATCAGCCGGCTGCTGCACCGAGCCGAGCCCGAGCCGCGCGAGGCGCCTGATTACCTGATCCCGCTGGGGCGGACCGCCGGTTTCCCTGCCAACGGCGCGGTCTCGAACCTCGCGCCGTTCCCGGCGGGCGGCATTGTTGCGCCCCGTCGCGAGCTGCGCCAAGGCCGCTACGACGTCGTCCATGTCCACGAGCCGCTGGTTCCGCTCGTCGGCTGGAATGCCGCGCTCGGCACCGACGCGCCGGCCGTCGGCACCTTCCACGCCTACTCGACCAAGCCGGTCCCCAACCACATCGCGACGGCGCTCGGCGCCCGCCGGCTCTTCAATCGCCTTTCGGCTCGTATCGCCGTCTCTGAGGCAGCCGCCTGGACCGGACGGCGCTGGTTCGGCGGCCATTACGAGATCGTTCCCAACGGAGTCGACGTCGGGGCAGCTCCGGAGGGGCCGAAGCCCCCCTCGAATGAGCTGCGCATTGCCTTCGTCGGCCGGCCGGAGGAGCGCAAGGGACTGCCCGTCCTGCTGGCCGCTTTTAGCGCCCTGGTCGAGCACGTGCCCAGCCGGCTGACCGTGATCGGCGCCGAGCGCGAGGACGTGCTTCGCTACCTGGCGGATCCGGAGACGATGCGCTGGATCGACATCCGCGGCAAGGTTTCCGGAGAGGAGCTCTGGGGCGCCCTGCACGAGGCCGACGTCCTCTGCGCACCGTCGCTCTCGGGCGAGAGCTTCGGCATGGTCCTGACCGAGGCCTTCGCCGCTGGCACGCCGGTGATCGCCTCGGCGATCGCCGGCTACAGCGACGTCGTCACCGACGGCCTCGACGGCACTCTGGTTCCACCCGGCAACGCCCAGCGATTGGCCGAGGAGCTGCAGCGCGCCCACCACGAGCCCGAGCGGCTCGCGGCGATGGGGACTGCGGCTCGCCAGAGCGCCGAGCGCTACGCCTGGCCTCACGTCGCCGACCGGGTAACCGCGGTGTACGAACGCGCGATCGCGGCACCGGCCCCAAGTGGCGCGCTCGAGCGGGCGGCCGGCTGGTTGGGGGTGCGTCCCGCCGACGGCCTGCCGCCATCGCCGGCTCGGCGCCTGCCGTCGCTCGATCCGGGCCCGGCCCGCCCCGGGCAGCGGCGGGGCCAGACCGCGCGCCGGATCGGCCTCGCCGCCGCCGGGGCGATCGGCGTCGGGCTGACCGCGCTCGCTGCCCAGAAGATCGGCATCGACAATGTCGTCGAAAGCATCGTCCGCTCCAACCTCAGCTGGGTGTTCATCGCATGCGCCCTGATGGGTCTCTCGCTCTTCTTCCGCGCGGCTTCGTGGTACTGGATCGTTCGCGCGGCGCTGCCCCGGCGTCCGGTGCGGCGGCGCGACGTCACCTCGGCGACGATGATCGGCGTGCTGATGTCGGCGACCCTGCCGGCGCGGCTCGGCGAGCCGGCGCGGGCGATGTCGCTGGCGCGCCGCATCGGACGCATGCGCGAGACGTTTCCGGTGCTGCTCGGGACCCTGGTCTCGCAGACGATGCTCAACATCGTTGCCCTCGCCATGCTCGGCACGATCATCGTCTCGACGACAGATCTCTTCCATTCGAGCACGCAGAAGCTCTTCGCCTTCAGTTTCGTGCCGCTGGTCTTGCTCCTGGTCGTCCTGCTCGCGCCGCCGCTGATGCGCCGCAACGGCAACGGCCGGCTGGCGCGGCTCGGGGCGGCGATGCACGCGGCGCTGGTCCAGGTGCGCGCCGGCCTCAGCGTCTTCCGCAACCCGCGCCGCGGTCCGGCCGCCGCCGCCGCGCAGCTGCTCGCCTGGGCGATCCAGCTGAGTGCCTGCTGGGCACTGCTCGTAGCTCTCGGTCTGACGGGGCAAGCAGGGATCGGTGCCGCGGCAGCGGTCCTCTTTGCCGTCAACGTCACCGCGGTCGTGCCGGCGACGCCGTCCAACATCGGGGTTTTCCAGCTCGCCGTGATCAGCGTCCTCCACACCGGATTCGGCGTCAGCAAGGCCGACGCTCTCGCCTACGGCGTCATCCTGCAAGCGGTGGAGATCGCAACTGCCGTGGTCCTCGGTCTTCCGGCTCTAGCCAGGGAAGGCCTCACCTGGAGGGATCTGCGCGTTCAGGCTCTGTCCAGCACGCCGGTGCGCCTCAGTCCGCAGCCGGTGAGCCGGGATGCTGGTGCCCGCGAAGGCGCCCAGGCCTAGTCAGTACTGCTCGAAATTTTTGTAATACTAATTCGTTTGTGGCTCATGCTGCGAGCGCGACGCTCTCTCGATGTAACCGTGCCGGATGCACCATTCTTTCCCTGCTTGCCCGACCGCTTTGCGCCGCCACGCTCCGTGCCCATGTGGACGGTTCGCTGGGGCTGTTCGCTCTGCGCAAGCGGGTAGACGGTCCCTCCCCAGCCAGCCTGCGCCGAGAGGTCATCCGCTTGCGGGAGATCGGCGCGCTCGAGCGCCACGCGCTCAAACGGATGCCCTACACGGTCGAGAACGAGCTAACCGACGCTGGGCGCGGGATCCTCGCCGTTGCCGACACCGTCGACGCGTGGTTGGCCCGCGCGCCCCAGGGGGCGATCGCCCTCGGCAGCGAGCCAGCCAGCGGTGCGATCAAAGCCCTTGTCGGCAGCTGGGACTCGGCGATCCTCCACGAGTTCGCGGTCCGTCCGCTCTCGCACACCGAGCTCAACGACCGCATTCCGGGGATCAGCTTCCCATCGCTCGGCCGGCGCCTCGCAGCGATGCGAGCGACAGGCCAAATCGACGGGGTGGAGGAGGACGGGAGCTCGAAGCCCTACGCCGTCACCGAGTGGACCCGGCAGGCGACTGGACCACTGATTGCCGCAGGCCGCTGCGAGCGCGAGCACCTGACCGAGATCACCGAGCCGATGACTCGGCTCGATATCGAGGCAGCTCTTCTCCTTGCGGTGCCGCTGGTCTCCTGTCCCGAGAGCTTCAGTGGTTCCTGCCTGCTGGTTGTCGACACCGGCGAAAACGTTGACCTGGACGGCGGTGTCGAAGGCGTCCACGTAGAGGTCAAGGGTGGCCACGTCGTATCCTGCGTCCCCCGCCTCGCGCGGGGCCCCCGTACCTGGGCGCTGGGAGTCGTCGAAGCTTGGGTCGAGGCGATCCTCGACAGCCGCTACGACGGACTGCGGATCGGGGGCGACGATCCGCAGTCCGTCCCAGCGCTCATGGATCGCCTCCATGTTGCCCTAAGTCCGGCCTGAGAGCCTTTCGCGCGAAAGCGCACGTGGCACGAATGTGCGCGCTCGGCGAGGCGACAACCAGCCACTTGCGGGAGACAACAGATGGCACCCGACCCAAGACCTGGAAGGGCTGGATGTTCAGGCAGCCTGCCCTTGACGCGCCGGTACGAGGCGTATATGCAGCTCCCCAACCGGGAAAGCCCGGCAGGCTCGCAAAACTTGAGCTCGGCGTGGAGAGTCGAGAGAGGAGGATCAAGTGAGACTGATCAAGATGTTCGGCCTCGTCGCAGTGGCGGCGAGCGTCTCGATGGCCTTCGTCGGCGTGTCGTCGGCACTGGCCGAAGGAAGCACGGCTGTCTGCGAAACCCACACAGCAGCGACGTGTGCCTCGCCAGTGTCATTAGTTACATTTCACCAGACGGGCACGAGCACGTTGGTGTTGGGCTCCACAACGATCTTATGTTTATCGGGTAATCTTGAAGGCCACGTCGAGGGTGGCTTCACTCACTTAGCCAACCCTCTCGGGATCGAAGTATTAATCCTCGATTTTTCTCAGTGTGGCACCAATGCAGCGCATAGCAACTGTGAAGTAACCGCTACCAAAAAGGGCTTACTGGATCTATTAAAGACCGCTTTAAACTTAGGGACCGCGACGTACTTAGGTGTCAACTTGCTTGTCAAATGTATCGGAATTGAATGCAATGTGGGAGGATCTGAAATTAAAGGCTTTGAACTGATCGGCGCATTACACACGGCAAGCGCCGGCCACGGATTAGTCATCGCTAACAACCTGTCAATGCCGACTAGCGGGACATTTTGCCCATCAGGAGTAGCGCATTGGACCGCAAAATTCGAACCGTTAGTGCATTTATACCTGCTTGAATAGCAGCGTTCGCGCTAGAACTGGAAAGAGCGGCCGGCCCCGGACACTCCGGGCCGGCCGCTCCGCGTCGGAGCCACAGGCCATGCAAGCGAGCGATCCTTCACGCCAGCAGGCGCAACGCACAAAAGCGCGTTCGCAAGAAGTCAGCGTTCCGCGAAGTGCAGCGAAAATCCAGCGCAGGGAGACAGGAGCTCGGGCGAAACCGGGCGATCGACTCGGAAAGATTGACGCGGCCGTCGCCCGCGGATATCGACTTCCCCCCAGAGCGAGTGGGCAAAGTTCACGACGCCCAAGCTCGGCGCAAATAAGCCAAGAAGGGAGGATCAAGTGAGATCCATCAAGATGTTCAGCCTCGCCGTGGTGGCCGCGGGCGCCTCGATGGCGTTCGTCGGTGTTTCGTCGGCGCTGGCCACAGGAAGCACGGCCATCTGTGAAACGCACACGTCCGCAGCGTGTGCCTCGCCGGTCTCGTTAGTCACCTTTCATCAGTCTGGCACGGGAACGCTAGTAGCAGGCTCCATCACCGTCTTATGCTTATCTGGAACGTTCGGCGGGCATGTCGAGTCCGAAGCCAGCCCGCTCGGCATCGAAGTCTTAACCCTGGAATTCAGCCAGTGCGGCACCAACAAAGCGCACAACAACTGCATAGTAATTACCACTGTCAAGGGCTTACTCGACATAGCAAGGAGTGAATTAAACTTAGGAACTGCAACGAGCTTAGGCACCAAGGTTTTAGTCGAATGCAGCGGCCTGCATTGCGTCTACGGCGGCCCGGAAGCCATCGGTTTCACGCTAGAAGGGGCGTTACACACAGAAGGCGCCGGCAAGGGATTATTTATCGCCAAAAATCTGAAACTCCCGCAGGTCGAAGGGCTCTTCTGCCCGAGTGAATCGCACTGGACGGCGAAATTTGAACCATTAGTGCATTTATATTTGCTTAAATAACAGCGTTCGCGCTAGAACTGGAAAGGGCGGCCGGCCCGGACACTCCGAGCCGGCCGCATCGCATCGCATCGCAGCCGCAGCTATCGACCACACAAACGGGGCTCCTACGCGCTAGCAGGCGCAATGCACAAAAGCGCGTTCCCGAAAGCTCGGCGTTCCGCGATTTGCAGCGGAAATCTGTGTCCGGAGAAGCAGATGCGTGGGCAAATCGACCGATCGACTCGGAAACCTTGACTAGGACCAGCAACCGCGGATACCGAATCTCGGCCGGGCAAAACCGGGTCAGTTCACGACGTCAAGCCGGCACTACCCAAATCAAGCTTGGCGAGCCCAAGCCAAGAAGGGAGAACCAATTTATATCGATCAGGATGTTTGCCCTCTCGGCGGCGGTGGCCGCGATCGCCTCGATGGCGCTCGTCAGCGTATCGCCGGCACAAGCCAACTTCGAAACCGCGATTTGCGAAACGGACACCGCCGCGTCGTGCCCTTCGCCGGCATCTTTAGTCACCTTCCACCAGGTCGGTACTAGCTTTCTAATAAATAATACTACCGTGTTACGCTTATCAGGGAAGATCGAAGGTCACGTCGAGGGGGGCAACCACTTAGCGAGACCGCTCGGACTTGAAATCTTAACGCTCAATTTCACCCAGTGCGGAACTAATGCAGCACATAGTAACTGTACAGTGATAACTATCGTGAAGGGGTTACTTGACGTATTAAAGGAAGCATTAAACTTTACTGCTACACTTTTAGGCACCAAGGTCTTAACGAGCTGCGCTGGTCTGCATTGCGTCTACGGGCCGATCCAGAAGTCGGTGGTCTCACCGTGGAAGGCGCTTTCTGCCGGCAGAAGTGAAATGGTCGGGGTTATACGAACAATTAGTGCATTTATATGTGCTCGAATAGCCGTTAGACCGAAAAGTGATTGCAAGGCGACCGTCCGGAAGGCCCGGGCGGTCGCTGTCGTCGGTGGCACTCCAGCGTGGACCTTTGCAACGCATTCGCGAATAGCCCGGCGGAAGCTGCAAACCAGTTGGGAGGGTTCATTGACTTGAGAGGCAGAGGAAGGGAATCCCCGCTGGCCAGCCACATCACGAAGGGGCTGAGCATGCGGCAAACGAGTGATCGTTCGCGCTAACAGGTGCGACGCACAGAAGCGCGTTCTCGGTTGTTCGGCATTCCGTGATTTGCAGCGAAAATTTGTCGTCGGAGAGACAAAGGGGTGGCGAAATCGGACGATCGGTCAGAAAAATCTTGACTGTTGCTGGCAACGGCCGATATCCAATCTCGGCCCGGGCAAGCCCGGGAAAATTACAAACTCAAGCTCGGCGAAGGAAGCCGAGAAGGGAGTATCAAGTGAGACTGATCAAGATGTTCGGCCTCGTCGCAGTGGCGGCGAGCGTCTCGATGGCCTTTGTCGGCGTGTCGTCGGCGCTGGCCACGGGAAGCACGGCGGTCTGCGAAACCCATACGGCAGCGACATGTGCCACGCCGGTGTCATTAGTCACATTCCACCAAGTCGGAACGGGCACACTGGTAACGCCATCGCTAACCGTCTTATGCTTATCGGGGAAATTCGAAGGGCATGTCGAGGGCGCAACACACTTAGCCAATCCGCTTGGAATCGAAGTCTTATTACTTGATTTCGAACAGTGTGGCACCAACTCATTGCACAACAATTGCACAGTGACCACCACTGTCAAAGGATTACTAGACGTATTAAAGAACGCATTAAACTTAGGAACGGCCAAATCGTTAAACACCAAGGTATTAGTGGAATGCAGTGGTCTCCACTGTGTTTACGGCGGAGGAGAAGCCACCGGCTTCGAACTGATAGGCGCATTACACACGACAAGCGCCGGCCACGGATTATTCATAGCCAACAACGTGAAAGTTCCGCAAGTCGAAGGGTTCCTTTGCCCGAGTGAATCGCACTGGACCGCAAAATTCGAACCGTTAGTGCATTTATATCTACTTGAATAGCAACTGCTAAGCAAGAAGAATGCAACGCAAAACCGCCCCGGTCACCGGGGCGGTTTTGCGTTTGCAGTGAGCAAGATCAGCGTCCAGTCAAGGAACGAGCAGAGTACTTGACAGGAACGAGCAAGTACTCTACCCTTCGATGCACTAGCTAAAGCTGGGTGCCATGGAACAGGGGGGACCAGATAGAAGGGGCTGGGGAAGTGGCCTTCCCGCTGGACCATCGAGCGCCAGCCCATCAACAGGGAGGATGCAATCGATGTTCTCGGTGCTCAAGAATCGCTTTGGGGTGCCCGGGGTGCTCGCGGCGCTGCTACTTGTGCTTGCGATGTTTGGTGGTGCCTACGCTGCCTCGAGCAGCCTAACGGGCAAGCAGAAAAGGGAAGTCGCGAAGATAGCCAAGAAATTTGCCGGCGCACCTGGTGTGACAGGACCGCAGGGTCCAGTAGGGCCAACCGGACTGGCCGGTGCCACGGGTCAAGGCGGGGCTACCGGAGCAACCGGTGCCACAGGACCGACAGGACCGACAGGGCAAACCGGTAGTTGCTGTACAGCAACCTTGGGCAGCGGCAAGACCGAGACCGGCGGTTACGCCGCCTTGATGGTCCCCGAAAAATTCGGAGAAGGTGAAGCGGTGGTTTCGCTTTCCTTCCCGATTCCGCTCTCGGCTGAGCTGGACGGGAGTCATGTGCATTTCATGACTACGCCGAATCCTAGCGATTCAAACTGTTCGGGTACGGCTGCCGAACCCAAAGCGGCGGCCGGACATCTATGCGTATATCCGTTCGTCGCCGGCTCGTTCTTTCCGGCACCGCAGATTAATCAGATCTTTAAGCTTGGTTCAGGAGAAGAAGGAGCATCAATAAGTGGTGCGTCCCTGAAGCTCCAGAATGAAACCGCCCTCTACAAGACGTTCAAAGGCAGCTTCGCGGTAACAGCACCGTAACCGCAAGGAGCATACGCGACGACCATGGGTATGAAGTGTGGTAACGGGCAGACCCGAGCGGCCTTTATGGTCGCTCGGGTCTGCCCCCGGGGCCCGCGACAACCAATCGTGGGCCTCGTCGCTCTACTTTGCCTTCTTGCCCCCGTCTCCACGGCTCTCGCGGCAGCGCCGAACCATGTGGGGCTCATTGACCCCCTGCACGGATTTGCGCTGAATCACGCCTGCGGGACCGCCGTCGACACCGAAGGTGATATCTACGTCTCTAGCGCCGGCGACTCCAAAATCGAGGTCTTCGACTCCGAAGGCAGTCATCTTGCCTCGATCTCGGACCTCAACGAGCCCTGCGGCCTCGCGGTGGACAGCAGAGGCGATGTCTTCGTCAGCGAGAAGGCAGTTGGAAACGTCGTCCGCTATGTCCCGGACGCCTACCCTTTCTCCGGCTCGCCGAGCTACGGCGCCGCCGAACTGATCGACGCCAGCGGCACCGCGCGCGGGATCGGCATCGACACCTCGACTCGGACCACCAACGCCGACATCCCGATAGGCGGCGACGATACTCTTTACATTGCGAGGGGCGACCACATCGACGCCTACGCGAACGAGTCCCAGCGGATCCAGGTCAACGCCACCGGCGGCACCTTCAAACTCAGATTCGACGGCCAGGAAACCGCGGCTCTCCCCTATAACGCTACCCACGCCGAAGTCCAGGCAGCCCTCGAAGGGCTCTCCACGATCGGCCCACACAACGTCTCCGTCACGACCGCCAACTTTCAGGCTACCGATCACTTGATCGTGTTCACCCATGAGCTCGGTCTCGCCGCTCAGCCTCCGATCGAAGTCGATGGGAGCGGGCTCACCGGGGGTGGTGCCACCCATAGCGAAACGAACGGCGGGCTTGTCGCCACGATTGGCAGCGGTGCGTTGACCGACGCCACTGGCGTCGCCGCCTACTCCTACCAGGTGAACGCCGAAACAGTCGACCGCTACGTCTTCGTGGCTGACGCCGCCACCAACCAGGTCAAGATCTTCGCCGGGCCTAGCTTGGCGAGTCTGAAAGCACGCAAACTGATCGACGGACCAAAAGAAGGGGAAGGATTCGGATTCGGCAGCGCCGGTGCTTACCTCGCAGTCGACCCCGGCAACGCGAGCCCCGAAAGCCACAAATGCGCCTCGGTGGCCGAACAGGCCTGCACGGCCGGGCACCTGCTCGTCTACGATGAGGTTCACGAAGCGGTTGACGAGTTCGACGCCTCGGGAGAGTTCCTCGACCAGTTCAGTGATCCTGCCCTCGGCGACGCGGAACCGACGGGGCTTGCGATCGACCGTTCCGGCGACGCGAGCGACGGCACCGTATACGTCAGCTCGGGTTCGGGAGCCGGTGCCGAGCTGCTTGCCTTCGGCCCGCTGGCGGCGCCAGCCCGCGCGCTATTGCCCGAACTTTCCCACCCTCTCATTAGCTCCCGTTTGGTGGCCGTCGACTCGAAAGGCGACGTCTACGCGGCGGCCGGCTCCGCGTTCCATGTCTACGGTCCCAACGGCAAAGAAATCGAGAAAATTGGGACCCCCGAACCGCCTGACGATCTTGCGGTCGACTCCAGCGGCAGGGTCTATGTGCTGTTCATCGGCAACAACCTCAGCAATCCCAACGAATACAAGGTCGAGTACTACACACCTGGCGCCTACCCGCCGAGCAACGGAACTCCGTACAGCGGCCCGACGGTTGTGGCCACAGGCAACAGCCTCGAACCGCCTGGGCGTTTGACGGCGATCGGGCTCAATCCCGAGAACAACCACCTTTTCGTCGGCGGCGTCGCCCGGATGATCGAACTCGGATCGGCGGCAGAAGGCTCGCCGATCCTGAACCCTTGCTTCGCTTGCGGTCTGCTCGGAAGCACCGTCGAAGGCGTCGCAGTCTATGGGAAAGACGGCAATGTGTATGTATCGGAAGGCGGCTTCAGGGTCTTGCATGTCGTCGACCCGAGCGGAGAAGAGATCCTCACCCACATGACCGGCGCCGGGAGCCCTGAAGGGCCGTTCAGCGTTGGTGCCGAAAAGCTTGCCATCGACCAGTCGAACGGGCACGTCCTCTTCGTCAGCGGCCTGACGCGCGGGGTCGTGGAAGAGTACGATGCCTCGGGCGCATTCGTCGCTCAGTTCGGCGAATTCACCAAACTGAGCGTTCCGTCCGGAATAGCGATCGACAACTCCGGTGGAGCCAACGACGGCGACGTCTACGTCGCCTACGACGACACCAAACCGGGCACACCCGACATCTGGGCTTTCAGCCAACTTCAGTATGGCGGCCCCCCGCGCGCGAGCACCGGCGTCGCCGACGGCGTCGGCGACGGCAACGCCACTCTGCGTGGCAATGTCAACCCCGAAGGCTCCGAACTCACCGGATGCAGCTTCGAATACATCCTCGACTCCCAGTACAGACAAAACCTCGAAGCGGAAAAGCTTGGCTTCGAAGGCGCTACCGTCGAAGCGTGCGCCGAGAGCCTTGCTTCGCTTGGCAAAGGCACGAAACCGGTGTCGGTCCATCTCGACCTCAGCGGTCTCGATCCCGAAGCACGCTACCGTTTTCGCCTCCTGGCCGAAAACAAATTCGGTGCCTGCGAGGGGTGCCGGGAGGAAGCGGGGCTCTTTGGGCCGCCTCTGGCGACGACAACGGCCGCGTTGCCGGTCCTCTACGACGAAGCGGTCCTGCGGGCGAAAATCGATCCCTCCGGCCTGCCGACGACGTATCGGTTCGAATATGGGACGAGCGAAGCGTATGGGCGGAGCACGCCCGGCGTCGAACTGCCGCCGGGCGACGGGGCGGTCGCGGTCAAAGCGGCGCTGATCGGGCTCCAGGAAGGGGCCAAATACCACTTCCGCGTCGTCGCCGAAAACGAAGCCGGCGTGGTGCCGGGACTTGACAGATCTTTTCTCACACAGGCCCGCCGTCCGTCCGAAAGCTGTCCGAACGCCGAATACCGCACCGGCCTTTCGACCCGCCTCCCCGACTGCCGCGTCTACGAGCTGGCCACGCCGGCCGAAACGCGCGGGGCCGAGCTGGTTGCTGCGACTCCCGGCTCGTCGGGAGAGGAGTTCAACAACTGGCTCGCTGCGCCGCACGGGGGCGGGGCGGGGGAAACACTCTCCTACTTCGTCTTCGGCACTCTGCCCAGTTTCGAAGGTAACGGTCGCCTCGACGGCTACCATGCGCAGCGCGCAGCCGGCGAACATCCGACGGCGGGCTGGACCAGCACTCTGTTCTCCCCATCGTACGAAGAGGCTGGCGGTGAACTGCCCTCTCAGCACGGCATCGCCGCGGACCAGCTCTACTCCTTCTGGGACGTCGGAACCGTCGAAACGAGGAGCAACGACCTGCGCACGCCGTCGGGCTTCGAAGCGGTCGGTCGTGGCGGTCTCGGCACAGACGCGAAAGCAGATGGCCGCTATATCAGCGCGGGCGCAAACCACGTGATCTTCACGTCTCGGGCCGGTTTGGAAGTCGGCGCGGCGCCGGCAGGAACGGAAGCGATCTACGACCGCCCCGCCGGCGCCTCGAGCGCCGAAGTCGTCTCGGTCAAAGCCGACGGATCCACGTTCGGCGCGGGCAAAGATGCCGTCTACCTCGGCGCCAGCGAAGACGGCTCCGCGGTCGCCTTCGCGGTGGACGGTGCGCTCTACCTGCACCGCAGCGGCAATACGTTCGAAGTCACTCCGTCGTATGGTGCGTTCGCCAGCCTCTCCGAAGACGGTCGGCGTCTCTTCTACGTGAAGGCCGGGGACCTATACGTCTTTGACGCGGAAACTCAAGCCAGCTCAGAAATCGCCGAAGAATCGATCTTCATCGGCATCTCGTCCGACGGCTCCCGGGTTGCCTTCAGCTCCGAAGACGCGCTCACGGGAGGCGAAGAAAACGAAGCGGGCGAAGCGGCTGCGGCTGGCAAGCCCAACCTCTACCTCTGGGACGGCTCGGGCATTCGCTTCGTCGCTGTCCTGGACCCGGGGGACTTCGTCGAATTCGCCAACGACCAAAACATCAATCTGAGCGGATGGACATCCAGGGTGAGCGCTGGGGCCAGCATCGGACGGGATGCTGTGCCGGTGCGCGCCACCCCCGACGGCGAGGTCTTCGTCTTTCAGTCCCACGCCCGCCTCACCGCCTACGACAACACCGGTCCTTGTGGACCCCAAGGAAAAACGGCCCCGTGCGGGGAGATCTACCGCTATGACCCGGCCGCACCACTGGGCCAACAGCTCCTTTGCGTCTCCTGCGACCCAAGCGGCGCCCCGTCGGGGGGCGACGCGATGCTTCAGAGCTTCCTCGATGGTCCCACCAGATTGTCGACCCTGATTTCCAATATCACCGAAAGCGGCAATGAGGTTTTCTTCCAAAGCCCCGACCGCCTTCTGCCCGAAGACGCCAACGACGCCATCGACATTTATGAGTGGAAGGCGGAGGGAGCTGGCGAACCGGAATGTGCACGGCCCGGCGGCTGCCTGGCACTGATCTCTTCCGGCCAAGGCGAAGCGGGCAGCTTTCTCTATGGCATGAGCGCTGACGGCCGCGACGTGTTCTTTGAGACCCGGGAGAAGCTGGTCGGGCTGGACGTCAGCGGCAGTCCCTCGATCTACGACGCCCGTGAAGGTGGCGGTATCCCGGAACCGCCGGCTGAACCACCCTGCCAGGGCGATGCCTGCCAGCCCCTGGGCAGCGGGACTCCCACGCTTCCCACTGCGGCGACCACCGGCAGCGGCTTTGAAGAGCCCGAATCCCGGGCGCCTTGCCCGAAAGGAAGACATCGCGTTAAAGGCCGCTGCGTAAAGGCCCATAAACACCGCCACCATCGTCGTGTCAAGCACAAGCGAAAGACCGGAAAATGATTCGTCGTGCCACAGTTGCCATCGTCGCCGTCTTGGGGCTGATCGTGCTCTCGATACCCGCTCAGGCGGTTGCCGGCGGCGAATGCGAACCGAAGGCGAAATGCTTCGGCGTCGAATCGCTCGGAGCTTCGCTCTCCACGATCGAAGCCGGCGCGCACCCGGATCTCACCTTTACCGTCGGCATCAACCAAGATCCGACAAGCGAACCGAATGTGTCCGGGCTCAGGGACAGCTACGCGCCGACCCGTGACATCCGCTTCGAACTGCCGCCCGGATTGATCGGCGATCCCAACGTCCTCGGTAGCGCGCAGCACTGCTCGGTGCAGGAACTGCTCAGCTTCGGCGAAGAAGGAGGCGGTTGCCCCAACGGTTCGCAGGTCGGGATCAGCGACATCTTCACGTACGAATTGGGCAGCTTCCCCGAGCCCGTCTACATGATGCAGCCGCCCGGTGGGGACGTGGTGGCGCGGCTGGGGACCGTCGCCGGGATCTTCCCCACCTTCATCGACCTAACGGTGCGATCCGAGGACGATTACGGGGTTACGGCTGAAGTCGCCGACGCCTCCGCCGAAGCAAAGCTGGTGCGTCTGGAAACGACCACCTGGGGCGTGCCCGCCGACCCCAGCCACGACACGGAACGCTGCACGCCACGCGAGGTGTTCCACGCAAGCTGCAAAGTCTCTCCCTCTCGTCCGCCGGGTTCGCTGCCATTGCCGTTCCTCACCAACCCCACCCGTTGCGGGGTGCCGCTGGAAATGCGGGTGGGCGCGTCCAGCTGGGCCGAACCGCAGCGCTTCGATTTCAAGTCCGCTTCGTTCCCCGAGATAACCGGTTGCAACAAGCTGCCTTTCGGCCCCAGCCTTGAAGTCCAACCCACCAGCCATCACACCTCTACCCCCACCGGCCTTGGCATGACGATTAAGCTTCCTGCCTCGGAAGGCGTCAAAGTCCTCGAACCGTCTCAAACGCGCTACATCCGTATCGACTTCCCCAGCGGACTTGCGATCAACACCGGTTCGGCGGAAGGCCTCGCGACCTGCTCGGACGAACAGATCCGGTTCG
>Ga0207663_10000763_pt1 | contig 14377 bp, 11 predicted proteins | sample LARL53metaG_FD_184346 | JGI IMG/M metagenome (GOLD analysis project Ga0207663, IMG submission 184346) | Corn, switchgrass and miscanthus rhizosphere microbial communities from Kellogg Biological Station, Michigan, USA - LAR L5-3 metaG... | ecosystem: Host-associated > Plants > Roots >...
GCCTCCTTGAGCTCCCGCTGGCGGCGCTGGCGGACGGGGCGGGCGATCAGGAAGAAGCCGAGCACGCCCAGCGCGAGAAGGACGCTCACGCCGATCGCCACGTTGCGCAGCGTGTGGGACGGTGTGCTGGCCCCAACGCCGTCCGCGCCCGAGCCGGCCTGGTCCTGCACGTCGGTGACGAAATCGGTCAATGCCGCGACGACGTTCTGGTCCGCCCGATGCTGCTCAACCACGTGTGTTGCGATATCGGCCGCGCCGCCGGACGGCAGCATCCCCTGGTTGTACGCGCCGAAGTGCCTCAGCCGGCTGTCCAGGAAGCCGACGGTGAACTCCGGATGCTCGCTCAGCGTGCTGATGATCTGGTTCATCGAGCTGCGGTAGCCCGCTGACCCGGATGGGGCGACGACCAGGTAGATGCCGTCGCCGCCGATCTGCCTCTCCAGCTCGGACTGCTGGCCCGCGGAGACCAGGCTCCGGCCCTCACCGGTGACGCAGACGTGCTGCCGGGCCAGGCAGTCGGACAGCGTGCTGGCGCTGGCCGGGGAGGCGGCCAGCAGCAGCGGGAACAGGACGAGCGCCGCGAGCGTGCCCGCCCCGAGCGCCAGCAGCCTCTTCATGCCGCGGGCCTGCTGCCCCCTCGGGGGGCGGGCGGCACAGCGTGTCAAGTCTCAACTCCATCGCTCCTGGGCCGCTGGCCGGGACACACCTCGCCCGGCCAGGGCGCTGGCTGGTCGGGAACCAGGCAAGCCGGCGTCCATGCAGTCGCCGTGGTGGCGCGGTGATGGCCGTGTGGAGGGTGTGCGTCCAGCTGCCATGACGGCGCGGTGATGGCCGTGTGGAGGGTGTACGCCCAGCCGTCATGACGGCGCCGGATGGCCGTGTGGGGGGCGTTCAGGCGCTAGTTACTCCGGGACGGCGGCGGCCAGGTAGTGCTCGGTCTGCGGCGCCGGGTCCGACAGGGCCGCGGCGTCGTCGTGGTATTCGAGGTCGGTGCCGGTCTGCCGCTCCCGGTGCTGCCTGAGGTGTTCTTCCCAGCTCGGGACGGCGAACAGCTCGACGAACAGGCGCGGGTTCTGGCCGTCTCGGTACAGGGCCCAGTCGGTGGCCCCGGTCCGGAGCCGCGACCGGCGCAGCCGGCCCATGGCCTGCAGGAACGGTTGCTCCTTGTCGGCGGCGATGGTGTAAGCGATCCGGACCAGGACCGGGCCGGCGCTGTCGTCGGCGCTGAGGAGCAACTGCGGATCCGGCCAGCGCACCAGGCTCCGGTCCATGTTCGCGATCTGGTGGAAGGGCCAGAACCAGATCGTCGCCGCGCCGCCGGCCATGAGCACGGCCGAGATCAGGAACGCGGGCACCAGCCCGGTGGCCCCGGCGACGGCGCCCCAGATCAGGGCACCGGCCGCCTGGCCCCCGAACAGGACCATCTGGTAGACCGCCAGTCCGCGGGCGCGTACCCAGCGCGGGAGGAAAAGCTGCAGGGCGGCGTTGACGTTGGCCAGGAAGGCTATCCAGGCCACCCCGGCCACCAGCAGCACCACAAGGGTGAACACGAGGTTGCGCGACAGCACGGTCACGGCCAGCGCGGCCGCGTAGATCAGGCTCGCGGCGGCCACCATGGCATTGGCCGACAGCCTCGCCCGGACCTGGGGCAGGACGAACGCGCCGCCGATGGCGCCGACCCCCAGGGCGGCCAGCAGCACGCCGTAACCCCCTGCGCCCAGGCCGAGCCGGGTGGTGGCGACCAGTGGCAGCAGTGCCCACAGGCAGCTGCCGGGTATCAGGAACAGGGCCGCCCGCAGCAGGATGCGCCGCACGACGGGCGCGTTGCGCACGTACCTGCCCCCGGCCCGGAGCCCGGGCAGGAACCGCTCCGAAGACTGTGGAGTCCCGCCCAGGCGGGGATGGAACGCCACCACGACGGCGAAGATCAGGAACGTCGCCGTGTTCAGGGCGAACACGGCGGCCACCCCGATCTGGGCGACGAGCAGCCCGGCGATCGCCGGGCCGATGGCGCGGGCCAGGTTGATGTTGATCGAGCTGAGAGCCGCGGCGGCCGGCAGCTGCGCGCGCGGGACCATGTCGGGCACCAGCGACTGGTAGGCGGGCGCGACCAGGATGGCGCCGGTGCCCAGCACGAAGGTGAACATCAGCAGCAGGGCGGGTGGCATCCGGTGCGCCGCGGTCAGCACGGTGAGCGCCGCACCGGTGGCGGTCATGCCGGCCAGGACCGCGACGAGCAGTTTGACCCGGTCGAATATATCCGCCAGCACGCCCCCCACCAGCGCGAACAGGACGGCGGGCAGCGTGTAGGCGGTCTGGACGAGCGAGACCAGGATGGCCGCGTGGGCGTCGTGGACCACCAGCCATTGGGCGCCCACGGTCTGCATCCAGGTGCCCACGTTGCTGACCAGCGACGCGATCCACAGAGTCCGGAACAGCCGGATGCGCAGCGGCGCCCAGGCCGACGGGGCCGGCCCCGGGCCGGCCGTGCCGCGTTCCATCTCCCGCGATCGCCGGGGGCGGGCCATGGGTGGATCTTGGCTTGCGGCGGGCGTTAGGCGCCGAGCAGGTCGCGGGCGGCCTGGACGATGTGGCCGGCGGAGATCCCGGCGGCCTCCATGAGTTCGGCGGGGGTCCCGGAGCCGGGCAGGCCATGGACCGCCAGGTGGACGATCTGGGCCGGGTGACCCGCGTCGTTGAACGCTTCGAGCACCGCGCCGCCGATGCCGCCCTCCGGGTAGTGGTCCTCGACGACGACCAGCCGGCCGCCGGTCGCGGCCGCGGCATCGAGGAGCGCTTGGGTGTCGATCGGCTTCAGCGAGTACAGGTCGAGGACGCGGGCGCTGATCCCGTCGCGGGCGAGCTCGTCCGCCGCGGCCAGGCAGTTGTGCAGGGTCACCCCGGCGCCGATCAGCGTCACCCGGTCGTCGGAGGTGGACCGGACGACCTTGGCCCCGCCGACCGGGAAGGCCTCGTCCGGCCTGTACAGCACCGGATACGCGCCGCGGGTCGTGCGCATGTAGACGACGCCGCCGCGGTCGGCCATCTCCCGCACCAGCTGCGCCGTGCTGGTGGCGTCGCTCGGGTACAGCACCGTGGAGCCGTGTACCGCCCGCATCATCGCCAGGTCTTCCAGGGCCATCTGCGAGGGGCCGTCGGCGCCGATCTCGACGCCCGCGTGGGAGCCACACAGCCGGATGTTCGCCGCGGAGATGGCCGACATCCGGATGAAGTCGTAGGCGCGGGTGAAGAACGCGGCGAAGGTGGCGGCGAAGGGGACGTACCCGCGCACGGACATGCCGACGGCGGCGGCGACGAGCTGCTGCTCGGCGATGTACATCTCGAAGTAGCGCTCGGGATGCGCCTTGGCGAATTCCTCGGCGTGGGTGGAGTTGCCCACCTCCCCGTCGAGGGCGACGACGTCGCCGCGCGCGCCGACCGCGGCCAGCGCCTCGCCGAAGGCCAGCCGGGTGGCGACCTTGGCGCCCAGCTCGTAGCGGGGCAGGCTCACCTCGCCGCTGGGCCAGACCCGGGGGGTTCCACCGTCCGGCTCCGGCCCGTGGACGATGAGGTTGCGCTCGCCGCCCAGCTCGGTGATGGCCCGCTCGGCCATTTCCGCGGGCAGCGGCCGGCCGTGCCAGCCCTCCCGGTCCTCGACCTCGGAGAACCCGCGGCCCTTCAGGGTCCGGGCGAGGATCACGGTGGGCTGGCCCGCGCCGCCCACGGAGGCAAGCGCCTTGTCGATCTCCCCGAGGTCGTGCCCGTCGATGGGGATGGCACGACAGCCGAACGCCTCAATCCGTTTGGTATATGCGTCCAGATCCCAGCCCAGCTCGGTCGGCCCGCGCTGGCCGAGGCGGTTCACGTCGACGATGGCGGTCAGGTTGTCCAGCCGGTAGTAGGCCGCCTTGTCGAACGCTTCCCACATCGACCCTTCCGCCATCTCGCTGTCGCCGCACAGCACCCACACCCGGTACGGCAGCTCGTCGAGATACCGGCCGGCCAGGGCCACCCCGACCCCGTCGGGCAGCCCCTGGCCGAGCGATCCGGTGGCGACGTCGACCCACGGCAGCACCGGGGTCGGGTGGCCCTCCAGCCGTGCGCCGAAGCGCCGGTACGTGTTGATCAGCTCCTCGTCCGAGATGACGCCCGCCGCCTTGAACATGGAGTAGAGCAGCGGGGACGCGTGCCCCTTGGAGAAGATCAGGTGGTCGTTGGCCGGGTTGTCCGGCCGCTGCCAGTCGTAGCGCAGATGCCGGGCCTGCAGCACCGCCATCAGGTCGGCCGCCGACATGCTCGACGTCGGATGACCGGACCCGGCGGCGGTGCTGCACCGGATCGAATCGACCCGCAGTTGCTGGGCCAGCTCGCCGACGTCCTCCAGTGTCTCTACGGTCATAGCGGTCTCCTGTCCCGTCGAGGAAGGGTCATGCACGGCCGGGCGTACGGAGTACGGCCGTACATACGCCATTCTCGCCGAGCCGGGGCCGGGGGAGTGGCCGGGCTCCGCCTAGACGCCGGAGCACCGCCCGAACTTTCCCGTGCGGGGCGCGGCGCGCGAGGATAACGGGCGGCGAGAGGCCCCGGCCCCAGAGCGCGGCCGTGAGACGAGAAGGCAGAGGGCGACATGGCCACCGACACGGACGCAGGACGGATGCGCGACTTGCCGCTGCGGGACTACCGGCCACGGTCGCGGCTGGTCGTGCCGGAGCATCACGTGCCGAGCGCCGCCGTTCCGGCGATCGACTCCCACGCGCACCTGGGCCGTTGGCTCAGCCCGGACGGGTCCTGGATGGTGAAGGACGTCCCGCGGCTCGTGGCCGAGATGGACCGGTGCAACATCCGGGGCATCGTCAACCTCGACGGCCGCTGGGGGGCCGAACTGGCCGGCAACCTGGCCCGTTATGACCACGCCTACCCCGGCCGGTTCGCCACCTGCTGCCACCTGGACTGGCGGGAGCTGTCCGCGCCCGGGTTCGGTGAGCGGCTCGCGGCCGGACTGCGCCGGTGCGCGGACGCGGGCGCGGCCGGCGTGAAGGTCTGGAAGGACCTGGGCCTGCACCTGCGCGATGACCGCGGCGAGCTGGTGCTGCCCGGCGACCAGCGCCTGGCCCCGGCCTGGGCGGCGGCCGGTGAGCTCCGGCTGCCGATCTTCATTCATACCGCGGACCCGGTCGCCTTCTTCGACCCGGCCGACGCGCGCAATGAGCGGCTGGAGGAGCTGCTCAGCCGGCCGGACTGGTCGTTTTCCGGCCCGGGGTTCCCGTCGTTCGAGCGGCTGATCGACAGCCTGGAGGAACTGGTGGCGGCACACCCGCACACCACGTTCGTGGGCCTGCACGTCGGCTGCTACGCCGAGAACCTGGCCTGGGTCGGGCGGATGCTGGACACCTACCCGAACTTCTACGTCGACACCGCCGCCCGCATCGCCGAGCTCGGCCGGCAGCCACGGGCCACCGGCGAGCTGATCTCGCGCCACCCCGGCCGGGTCCTGTTCGGCACCGATGAGATCCCTTTCGACGCCCGGGTGAACGCGATCTACTTCCGCTTCCTGCAGACCCTCGACGAGTCCTTTGATTACAGCCTGGAGGATCCACCGCCGACCGGGCGCTGGAAGATCTCCGGGCTGGGCCTGGTCGAGGATGTGCTGCGCCAGGTCTACGCGGCCAACGCTGAGGCGCTGGTGCCGAGGCTGCGCGGCTGAGGTGCCGCGGCCGGGTGGCTGTTACCTGCAGCGCCCCATCGGTGGGAGAACCTGGCCGCCGAAGGGGTGAGGCTCGACGAGGAGGCGCTGCGCACGCTGGACGGCGTTGGCGCCTGAGTCAGGCAGGAGCGCTCGTCGTCTTATGCGGCGGGTGGGTCGGCTGGGCGGGCCAGGTGGCGCGCGACGGCGAGTGCCCAGGGGATGCTGAGCAGGACGGCGAGCGCGAGGCCGAGGAACAGCGGCGGGGGCCGCGCGGCGCCGACGGCGAGGCATGCTGCGGCCACGGCGGCGCAGGTGCGGGCGCCCTCAGCTGAATTTCGTCTGCGCACGCTCCTGGAGGACGCCGTCGAGGTAGAGGTCGATCTTCTCGTTGTAAAAGCAGGCGAGCCCGGCGATCTTCTGGCTTTCCGGCAGCGGCGTGCGATAGATCCACACGAGGTCGGTGTGGACCGCCTGCCCGGTGTCCACGGACCAGTAGCTGGCCGTGCCTTTGTACGGGCAGTGTGATCGGGTGGCCGAAGGCTGGAGCAGGTCCAGCCGGATGTCGCTGAGCGGGATGTAGTAGCGCGGCGGAAGCCCGGTCTCGAACAAGATCCGGGGCTGGCCGGACTCGGCGACCGTCACGCCGTCGACCTCGACCCGGACGTGCCGCGAGCTGGCCAGGATGTCGATCCTGGTGTAGGGGTCGCGGGGGTGGGTGTAGACGGGCTCGTCCTCCTCGAGCCATTCATCCATGGCGTCCCAGTCCAGGCGCACCGCCTGGCGCAGCTCGGCGATCGGCGAGCTGGCGTAGCGGCGCGCCGCTGCCGGAGCGGTGGCGGTGGGCAAGCGCACATCAAAGACCTCGGCATCGCCGCGGCTCGGCGAGTGATCGGTGGCGCCGGTAGGCACCAGCTCGGCCCGGATGTCGTCGGCCGGGATGTAGTAGGCGGGGTAGTACGGCACCTCCCACACCAGCAGCGGGCTGGCCGTGTCTGCGGCCAGCTCGCCGCGGAGGTAGGCCCGGACTCGTTTACGGCCGTGCTCGACCCGTACCCGGCCCCTGGTCATTGTCTGTTCCACCGCGAATTCTCCTTCCGTTAGCGGTCTCGTTCAGCAATTCCGCGGATGCCCTGTTCCCGGCGATCCCGAAGGCTGCGGGGTCGCGTGCCGGCGGCGCGGCATGCCGCGCGTTCGGCGGCGACCAGGCCGCCCCAGACACCGTGCTGGCCGATCTCCCAGTGCCGCAGCGACAGCGCCAGGCACTCAGCGCGCACCACGCAGGTGGTGCACACGGTGATCGCGGCGGCCGCCTCCTGGCGGGCTTTGCCCACCTCCACACTGACCGGGAACCATTGGTCAGGATCCAGGCTGCTGCCCGCGCAACGGGCGTGCCTGATAACCCGCACCCACAACGCCCGATCGGTGCATGGGATGGCCACCGGTGGAGACGGTGGCCCACCATGGGCCCGGTCCACGGCGGGACCGGCCGGCCCGTGATCCGCCGATGCTGGGGTCCGCGAAACAGCCATCTGCTTCCTCCCTCCCAGAACCTCCGGCACCGCGGCAGACCTGGACGTCAGCGAAGCTGTCACGCACCATTAGCGTCGCGGGCAGGCACCGGTCTTACCATCGCGGCTGGATCAGAATGTGGGTTGCTGCCCATGGGCGCGACCGGCCCACCGCATTCCGTCGTGGTCCGGCCTCCCGGCTGGCGTTGGAGTCATCCACCCGGCACTCGCTGGTACGCCAGCGGTTGCCGCACCGGCAGGCACGCCCTGGGCCGGCCCGGCTCAGATGCGGAGTGCCGCGGCCGGGCCGCCGGCTCGCAACCGCTAACGGTGCGTCCGCCCAGACCGAGGAAGACAGCGGCCGCCAGCGCCGCCAGCATGACCGGGACCAGCAGGATCGCGCGCATCCTGACGCCGGGCGCGTATGTCGTCCCTGCGCCGCTGGCCGCCCGTCTCTCCCGCCTTCGCCGCGTCAGCCGCTGGCGCCAGTACCGTCGCGGCCACGACCGTGGTTCAAGCAGCTCCAGCCGCGGCATTTGCTGGCCCCTGGTCAGCTTCGTGAATGTCGCGAACATCGACCTCAGGCGAGGATCGTCGGCATGCAGCGAATGCTCGATCCGGCCGAGAACCGCTGCTGGCGGGCGGGCAGGCTCATCAAGTCCGCCCCGCATCCAGTGTCCCGTCGAGGGGCGGATCGTGGACGAAGGCGAGTGTGCGCCGGGCCGCGTTCTCAACCGCGATCACGAAGCACACGCGGTCCGGCCCGCGGCCAGGGAATGGCTTGCTGGTGTATTTGAAGGAGATCGGGTCCATGTAGCGGCAGTCCTCGTCGGGACGTACTTCCACCACCCGGCCCTGGATCGCGGCCATGTGGTACGGGTTGGCCACGTCTGTGACCGACATGGCCACGCGAGGATCGCGGCGCATGTCTTTGGCCTTCCAAATCGCATCAGAGGTGCATACGAGGATGTGGTCATCCTCGAGCCCTACCCACACCACCCAGTTCCGCGGTGAGCCATCCGCCCGGAGAGTGGACAGGTGCACGTAGTTGGGGGCGTCGAGAAGCTGGCGAACGTCATTCGGGATCGGAATTGTCATCGTCTCCCCCTTTCCGTCGCGGTGATTGGCGTAGTCGTCGGCGGGCGCCCGGGCGGTGTGGCCGGACGCTGCCATTGGCTTCCCCTGCGGCGGGGCCGGCCTGGTCGGCGGGGAAGTGCGCCGCGCTGTTTCGCTCACGCCTTGTTGGTGTCCGCAGCGGCTGACGTCTTACGTCTGGTGGGCGCACAGATGATGAGAGCGCGGTGAGCTGGCGCAACCCCCGGGCTGGCATCGCCGATCGCACAGCGCGCCTGGCGATGCGGCTATTCGGTGCCAGCGCGTGTATGCCGCAGCCGCCGAGGCCGCCCACTCGGGCGGGCCGCTGGTCCTGCCGCGCAAAGACCTGTGCCCACCAAGGCCTGCTGGCTCCTGCGTGCGGGCGGGCCAGCGTCGGCAGGCGAACAGTGCCGCGATGCGCGAGGGTGAGCGCTGGGGACTGGTCGCCTGGGTTCAGCCGTGCCGTCTGGGTCATCCACGGTTCGTGCCGCCGCGGTCTGCAGGGTCTTACCGGTGCGTCGTCGGTCGTGCTGCTGGGGTTGGTCGATATGCAACGGTGCGCAGGCGAGGGCCTCCACCAGGGCCTGTACCGACAGCGCGAGGGGTGAAGTATCTCGGTAGCATCGTGGGCATGGTCCCAGCGGATCCCGAGGTGGGCGGGACTCCGCCCGCCGCCCGGCTTGATCCTGAGTCGGCCGAGTGGCTGCGGGTGCTTGGCGAGGCCGGCCCGCAGCGGGAGGCGGCGCTGGCCCAGCTGTATGAGCTGCTGGTGCGCATCGCCCGGGGGGAGGTCGCCCGGCGCGGGCCGCGACTGCGGATCTCCGGCCCCGAACTCGATGACCTGGCCTGCCAGGCGGCGGCGGATGCGCTGCTGGCCATTACCGGCAAGCTCGGCCAGTTCCGGGCGGAGAGCCGGTTCACGACCTGGGCGTATAAGTTCGTGATCTTCGAGGTGTCGGCCAAGATCGGGCGGCACTTCTGGCGACACCCCAGCGTGCCGCTGGACGCCGAAGACTGGGATCGGCTGCCGGGCCACTTCGGTTTCGACCCCGCGTACCAGGCCGAGTGGGGGGAGCTGTTCGCCGCGCTGCGCCGGGCAGTGGACGCCGAACTCACCCCGCGGCAGCGTGAGGTCTTCGTCGCGATCGTGCTCAACGATGTCCCGCTGGATACCCTGGTCCTTTCGCTGGCTTCCAGCCGCAACGCGATTTACAAAATGTTGTTCGACGCCCGGCGTAAGCTCCGGGCCGCTCTTGTCGCTAACGGGTATCTACACGATGAATCTTCGAGGCGCTCATGAACGGCTGGTCAGAATTGGACCGCTTCTTGCGGACTGATCCGCGCGACGTAGGGTGCGCCCAGGCGATGGAGATGCTGCACGTCTATGCCGAACTGGTCGCTGCCGACGCTCCGGCCGAGGCGCGGTACCCGGGCATCGCGGCGCATTTGCGCGCGTGTGGCCCGTGCGGTGAGGACTTCGAAGGGCTGCTAGCCGCACTGCGCGACGACGCGCACTGACCGCCACCCGTTGCTGGCCGCCCGCCTTGCCAGGCCGCAATCAGTCCCTTTCGCCCGCAGCTGGACAGACGGTCGCGCCCGCTTTCTGGTGACACCCCCGGGCGAACCCTGACCGCGGGCGGAGCACGTGCCCGCCACCATAGCGGCCGTCGTGACCGCAGCGCTTGAAAGCTCTCCGGCATCGCAGCGAGCGCCGGTTTGGCGTCGCCTTGGGTGGTGGGTATCTCGCACTGATGGAGACGGCGGGCCCCGGTGGGGGCCCGCCGTTGCTCGTTGGGGTGTGGTTAGCGTGGAGGGAATTGGGAGTTGGGGGCGGGCGGCGCAAGGTTGGCGGTCGGGGCCTGGGCGGTGAAGCCGATCACCGCGCAGTTGATATCGACCCCAACCGAGCCGTAGGGGGCCGGCTTGCCGGTGGCTGGGTCGAGACCGGTCAGCAGGTCGGGCCGGGTGGCGGCCAGGTTGAACACGACGTTCTCGTCGATCTGGCGGGTGTTGAGGCCTTGCTTGACCGCCTTGGGGGTCCACAGGCCGAGCTGGGCGTCCCACAGCGGGCTGTAGGCGTCGGCGTGCCGGGGGTCTTTGAGGGTCGGGAAGTCGCCGAACACATTCAGCAGGTCGCCGCCGTTGCGCAGCGCGTTGATCAGCGCTGTGTTGCCGGCCGAGGCGTCCTGGGAGCCATGCCCGTCCTTGATCAGGTTCACAAACCCCTGCGCCTGTGGGTTGTTCGCCCCGGCCTGGCCGTTGACGAAGCCGAACAGCCGTTCACGGGCCGAGCCGAGGAAGTCGTCACCGCCGTTGAAGGAGGCGTTGTTCAGCGCCGGCACGTAGACCGAGCGCTCCAGCACCGCGGTCAGCGGCTGGCCGGCGTCGGTGGACAGGTACAGGATCGGCTGCCCGGCGTCGAAGCCCTTGACGAACAGCAGGTCCACCCACGACTCGGCGAACTGGCCGGGCTTGGACTTGCCCGCGATGTGGACGCCCAGCACCCGGTCTGCGGTGTTGGTGTGGTGGACCACGTCGAAGGGTCCGTTGCCGACCGCGACGATCGGCGCGTTGTAGACGACGTTGGAGCCAGCGAACCGAATGAACGGGCTGTACCCCGGCCCGGCCACCGCCCCAGGCGCGAACTTCGCCAGTGGGAAACCGGTCGGTCCGGGCTGAGCGACCCGGGTAGGGCTGAAGTTCGGCGCGCCGGCGAAGTTCACCACGCCCGGGCCGAACGGATTCTGGGCCGGCGTCGGATTGGTGAGCGTCACGGTTTGCACCGCGGCCGGGTCGCCGATCGCGATGTTGGCGAGCTTCGGCGCGTAGTTCACGCCCAGATCGTGCGCCAGCCCGGGATCGGAGGCATCCAGCAGCACGTACCACACTTTCTTTCCGTTCGCGGTGCCCGGGTACAGCGGCAGCCGCACCGTCTCCTTGGACAGGTTGACCTGGATCGCGCTTTCCAAGGTCAGGTGATCGCGGGGCAGCAGGCCCGATGACTGGCCAAGGCCGCCGGGCTGGGAGGACGTCGCGCCCGCCCCGGCGGATGCCACGGTGGCGCCCACCGCCGAGGCCACGACCGCCACTGCCAGCCACCACCGGCGTGTCAAGATCTTCATCTGGTTTCTCTTGCTCCTTCTCCGGCAATGGCCGGAATCCTGGCAGCGGGCGAACCGCGGCCACGCTGTTTCGCTGTCCCTTGTTGGCGTGCGCGGAGGCTGAGGTCTTACCTCGGCCTCCGCGCACCGATGAGAACGCGGCGGGCCGCGCTGCCGTCGAGGCGGATAAACGCCGAGCGCACAGCGGACATGGCGACCCCATAGAAGGGACGGCAGCTGGCGCCGATACCGTCTTGCTTCTGTAGCTCTTGCGGTCTAGCAGCGGTCCCGCTGGCCGGTGGTGACCGCACAGCTGGCACCCCAGGTAGGTACGACAGCACGACAGCGTGGGCACGCGGCCTGCGGCTCGTCTGGACGGATTGTCTGCCGCGGCGATATCTGCGGCCACCACCAGTCTGAGGTCTCTGTGTAATCGGCGGAGGTCCGTCTGGCGCGCTGCGCGGCGTGAACATCTCACGATTCCTATACGTGATAGTAGATGGGCCGGCGTCGCCGGGCCGGATCCGGTGCCACTCGGCCGAGGCAGCGCAGCAGGTGGGATCACGCCGGTCCCATCAGGCAAATTGAGACCGGACCAGGACCGCTTGCGGGCCGGGCTGTTTCGTGTCGTGGCGGCCCGCCCAGAATCCCGAAGGTGGAAGAGAAGCCATGGTTTACAGGGCGGCCAGAGCTGGCGGCCCCGGCCGCTGGACTTCCCGCAGCAGGCGCAGAGCCGGGGGAGCTTTCGGGCTCCTCCTCCTCGTTATTGGGCTGGGTCTATGGTTGGCGGGGTGCGGCGGCGGGCCGACCGCCGCTGCCGGGGCTCGCGCCACTCTCCCTGCCCGTTGGGTGCGCTTCTTCCACGTCCCGGGCGTCGTCGACCTCACCAGCCCGCGGGGCGATGGACGGCTTACGGTCGCGGCCGCTGGCCGGCTGTTCCTGCTCAGCACGGCCAACCAGCTAGTGCCGTTCGCGCGCGGAAGCGGTGGCTACACCACAGCTCTGGGGACCGAGCCGTACATCGCAATGCCGGCTGGCGGGCGGGTCGCCGGGCTGGGCTGTTCGTTCGGCAAGGATGCCATTTACGCGCTCGAGCCGAACGGCTCCCCGGGTGTGATCAGCATCGACAAGCAGGGGCAGGCGCGGCGTTTCGCGAGTCTCCCCGCCGTCCGGCCGGACGGGATCGCGTTCGACGACGTCGGCCGGTTCGGTTACCGCCTCCTCGTCACCGCGACGGCGCGGGGCGGCACGACAGTTTTCGGCGTCGACTGTGCCGGCCGGGTCACCACCATTGCCTCACACGCGCCGAGGGTCGAGGGAGGGATCGCGGTCGCGCCATTGTCGTTCGGCTCCTTCGGCGGTGACCTGGTGGCCCCCGATGAGACGACCGGGCGGGTATGGGCGATCGGTCCCGGCGGGAGGATCAGGCTCATCGCCCGGTCACCGTTGCCGGCTGGCGGCGACATCGGGGCGGAAAGCGCCGCGTTCGTCCCGGCCGGCTTCAGCCGGGGCTGGGCGGCGTACGTGGCCGATCGCCGCTCGCCGGGCAACCGCCATCCCGGCACGAACAGCATCCTGCGCCTGCCGGGGGCGGAGCTGACCAGGGCGGGGATACACGCAGGCGAGCTTGTCGTCGCCAGCGAGGGCGGCGCCCAGACCATCGTCATCGACTGCTCCGCAACAACGTGCACAGTTCGGCACATCGCGGACGGGCCGTCGGCGGCCCACGTCGAAGGCCACATCGTCTTCGCCCCCGAACCGCCAACCCAGCGGTCCTGAGGTTGAGCGGTTCGATCGAAAGGGTGCATGCGGTGTCCAAGGGCAGCAGGAACAGGCAGCAGGCCCGGGAGAAGATCACCAAAATGCGGGCCTTGGAGGCGCGGCGGAGGCGGCGTCGCAGCTGGGTGGCCGGGATCGGTGGGGCGGTCGTGGCGATCGCCGTAGCTGTGGGCATCACGCTCGCGGTCGCTGGGAGCAGCGGCGGCTCGATCCTGCGGACCGGCGGCACACCGCAGCTGAAGCTCTCCCCGCTCGCCTCGCTGGGGACCCTCCGGCCGGCCGGCTTTCCCGGGCCGACGGGACCCGAAGGCGTCCCGATCCCTCGCGCCGCGCCGCTGGCCAGCACCGCCACCGCTGCCACCGGTACGGACGTCGACGGGATCGGCTGCCAGTCCAGTGAGCAGACCGTTTTCCACATCCACGCCCACCTGACCATCTTCGTTGACGGCTCGCCCCGCCAGGTCCCCGCCGGGATCGGCGTCCCGGGCGCACAGGCCCAGAGCACCACTCAGGGCCCGTTCGTCTCCAGTGGCACCTGCTTCTACTGGCTGCACACCCATGCCGCCGACGGCATCATTCACATCGAATCCCCGGTCCGGCGCACCTACACATTGGGCGACTTCTTCGCCGAGTGGGGTCAGCCTCTCGGGCCGCATCATCTGGGCCCGGCCACCGGCCGTGTTGCGGCGATCTACAACGGCCAGCGCTACACGGGCAACCCACGCGACATCCCCCTCAACCCGCACGCCCAGATCCAGCTTGAGATAGGAACCCCGCTGGTCGCTCCCGCGACGATTACCTTCCCCCCCGGCCTGTAGAGGATCGTGGCGGTCGGAGTCTTACGTCCTCTCGGCACACAGCTGAGCGCGGTGGCCGGTCCCGCCGAATCTGGCCCGAGGGCGGTTCAGCGCCGGGCCGCCGTCACTGGTTCCAGGCCGCGCCGCGCTTGCGTGGGGCGCCCTGCCGCGAGTTCGGCCTCGCGGCGCTCGAGTAGTTTCAGCCAGATCTCGCTGCGGGTGGGGAAGGGCGGAACGGCCTGCCACAGCAGCTCGACCGGTGTCTTGCCGACGATCGCGACCGTCGCCGCCTGCAGCCAGTCGGCGACGTCGGTGCCGGTGAAGGTCGCGCCAACGATCACTCCCCGACTCTCGTCGACGACGATCCGGGCGGTCCCTGGCGTGCCGGTCCCGTAGAACGCCCCGCCGGCC
>Ga0207663_10000764_pt1 | contig 14377 bp, 13 predicted proteins | sample LARL53metaG_FD_184346 | JGI IMG/M metagenome (GOLD analysis project Ga0207663, IMG submission 184346) | Corn, switchgrass and miscanthus rhizosphere microbial communities from Kellogg Biological Station, Michigan, USA - LAR L5-3 metaG... | ecosystem: Host-associated > Plants > Roots >...
AGGGGGCGCTCACGCAGATCGAGCGCGAGTACGGCAAGGGCACGGTCATGCGCATGGGCGACGAGGGCGCGCAGGTGCGCGTCGACGCGATCCCCACGGGCGCGCTGTCGCTCGACCTGGCGCTCGGCATCGGCGGAGTGCCCCGGGGGCGCATCGTCGAGGTGTACGGCCCCGAGTCATCGGGCAAGACGACGCTGATCTACCACGTGCTCGCCGAGGCGCAGAAGCTCGGCGGGGTGTGCGCGTTCATCGACGCCGAGCACGCGATGGACCCGCTGTACGCGAAGGAGATCGGCGTTGACATCGACGAGCTGCTCGTCTCCCAGCCCGACTACGGCGAGCAGGGGCTGGAGATCGCCGACATGCTCGTGCGCTCCGGCGCGGTCGACGTGGTGGCGATCGACTCGGTCGCGGCGCTCACCCCGCGCAAGGAGCTCGAGGGGCAGATGGACGACACGAGCGTCGGCGAGCAGGCGCGGATGATGTCCAAGGCGATGCGCAAGCTCGCGGGCAACCTCAACCGCACGCAGACGCTGTGCATCCTCACCAACCAGATCCGCGAAAAGGTCGGCGTCATGTTCGGCTCGCCCGAGACCCAGCCGGGCGGGCGGGCGCTGAAGTTCTACGCCTCCCAGCGCCTGGACATCAGGCGCATCGAGACGCTCAAGGACGGGACCGAGGCGGTCGGCAACCGCGTGCGTGTGAAGGTCGTCAAGAACAAGTGCGCCGCGCCGTTCAGGCAGGCCGAGTTCGACATCGAGTTCGGCAAGGGCATCTCCACCTCCGGCTGCCTGATCGATCTCGGCCTGGAGCACAACATCGTGGCCAAGTCCGGCTCGTTCTTCTCCTACGGGGAGGACCGCCTCGGCCAGGGCCGCTCCGCCGCCAAGGCCCATCTCGACGCCAACCCCGCGGTGGCGAAGGAGATCGAGCAGAAGATCTACGTGGCGTTGGGCATCGGCCGCGAGCATGTCACGCCGATTGACAGAGACAAGGAAGTCCCGCCTGTGGCGGTGGTGGGGGAGTCGCCGGTAGTGGCGGCAGCGTGAGGCAGTGGGGCGCTCCAAGCGCCCCTACCGCTGTTTGTTGGCGAAGGTCATTGCGGCGCCGATGATCAAGAAGACGAGCAGCACCGCGAGCGCTGCGACGAGCAGACCTCCCAGACCGGGCACGGCTGAAAGCGCCGCAAAGAAGGCCAGGACACCGATCATGGTTGGCAAGCCAAGCCACTTGGTTCCAGGCCGCTGATCCACGCCGGCAAGAGTAGCGCTCGGCGCCGGTACGCTGTGCCCGTGAAGCGCTATCACCTGACGACGTTCGGCTGCCAGATGAACGAGCATGATTCTGAGCACATGAAGGGCATGCTCGAGTCGCTCGGCTATGTCGAGGCGCCGGAGCGCGGCGCGGCGGACCTGATTCTGTTCAACACGTGCTCGATCCGCGAGTCGGCCGACAGCCGCTTCGTCGCGCACCTCGGCGAGGCCAAGCGCCTGAAGCGCGAACGGCCCGAGCGGGTGGTCGGCGTCGGCGGCTGCTGGGCGCAGTCGGTCAAGGAGGAGGTGTTCGAGCGATTCCCGTTCGTCGATGTCGCGTTCGGCCCGGGCCAGGTGCACAAGCTCGCCGAGTTCCTGACCAGTGACTCGCTCAGCGCGCAGGGGTACTTCGAGTTCGAGGGCTTCACCGGCCACCTGCCCGCGCGCCGCGAGCGCCCGTTCCAGGGCTGGCTGCAGATCAGCGTCGGCTGCAACTGCGCGTGCTCGTACTGCATCGTGCCCTCCACGCGCGGGCGCGAGGTCTCGCGGCCATTTACCGAGCTGCTCGCCGAGGCGCGCGCGCTGGCCGCCGACGGCGTGCGCGAGGTCACGCTGCTCGGGCAGAACGTCAACTCCTACGGGCGCGACCTGCGCCCGGAGCGCGCCACGTTCGCGCAGCTGCTGGGAGAGATCGACGCGATCGAGGGGATCGAGCGCATCCGCTACACCAGCCCCCACCCGAAGGACATGCGCGAAGACGTGATCCGCGCCCATGCCGAGCTCGCGGGCGTGTGCGAGCACATCCACCTGCCCCTGCAATCTGGCTCCAGCCGCATCCTCAAGGCGATGCGGCGCACCTACGACCGCGAGCGCTACCTCGACCGGGTCGCGCTGATCCGCGAGCACATCCCCGACGTGGCGCTGAGCACCGACATCATCGTCGGCTTTCCCGGCGAGACCGAGGATGACTTCGCGCAGACTTTGGATGTCGTCGAGCGGGTCGGCTACGACGGCGCGTTCACGTTCGTGTTCTCGCCGCGACGGGGCACCGAGGCGGCCGGCATGACCGATGGGGTGGTGGCGCATCCCGTTAAGGTGGCGCGAATGGAGCGGCTCGTGGAGGCCGTGCAGCGCCACGCGCTCGCGCGCGCCCAGCGGTTCGTCGGGCGGACGCTGGAGGTGCTGGTCGAAGGCCCCTCGCGCACCGACCCCGAGCGCCTGCGCGGCAGGACCCGTCACAACAAGGTCGTTAACTTCTCAGGTCTCGCCGCGCCGGGCGAGCTGACGCAGGTTGAGATCACCGCCGCCACCAGTCAGACGCTCTCCGGGGGAGAACGCCTGCTGTCGAGGGCGACCGGCTGAGTCCCTGGAGGCCGAGCTCTGCCGCGCGGCGCGCGAGTTGTCCCGCCGCGCGGCGTGTGAGCTCGAAAGCGCCGGGCTATTGATAGGTCGCACCCGGCGGCGAGCCCGGGGGTCCGTTGGCGCCCGAGTTGGATCCGGACGAGCCCGAGCTGCCGGAGCCCGATCTCATGTTCGGCATGTCCGGGCACGGTCGTTTGCCCGACTGCCCCGATTTGGAGTGCGAGCCCGATTTCGGCGAGCCCGATCTCTGGCTCGGAGTCGGGCTCGAGGGCGTCGTCGGCGTGGTCGTCGTCCCGCTGGTGCCGGTGCCGCTCGTGCCGGTGGTGCCCGTGCCGCTGGGCGCGGCGGCCGCTCCGGCGATGCCGGCGGCAGCGCCCCCGGTCGCAAGCGCGCCGGCGACCATCGTGGCTCCGAGCATTTTCGATACGTGCATGGTCAAACCTCCTGTTGGTGGATCGAGGGCTGCTGTTGTGCGAGCCATCGTCCACCCGGCCGCTAAGCGCGCCTGTAGGGATGCCTAAGGAGCGGCAAAGAGGTGTGTAGGAGGTTTGTAAGGGGCCGGCTGACCTATCAAAGATCCCCAGCGCCGTTGGACGCTGCGCTACTGAGGACGCCGCATCGCCCCGCTCAGCGGCCGCCTCAGCGCTTGGAGCGCTGGCCGGCCTCCATCTCGCGAGCGATGTCCTCGGAGCCGAGCCGGCGGGCGACTTTCGACGCCAGCTCGGGCGCGATCGCGGCGAAGGTCGTGCCGGCGCGCATGGACAGGGGCGCTACGTCCACCTCGGCACGGTCGCGCTCGATCGCGCTGACGACAGCGCGAGCGACGTCCTCGGGACTGGAGGTGCCGACCCCCGGAGGAAGCTTGACGCCCGTCTCGGCGAACATGCCCGCGTCACGGATGAAGCCGGGAAACACGGTGGAGACACCAACGCCGTGTGCGCGCAGGTCGGCGCGGAGAGCCGCTGCGAAGCCGCGCAGGCCGAACTTGGTCGCGTTGTAGATCGCGGTCCCAGGGGTAGCCGTCTTGCCGGCCAAAGAGGACATGAACAGCAGGTGTCCCCTGCCGCGCTTCACCATCGCCGGGGCGAGCGCGTGCGCGAGCACGATCGGGGCGCGCAGGTTGACGTCGAGCGCGCGGTCGATCTCCTCGATCGTGAACGACTCCAGCCGTCCGGCTCCGGGCAGCCCGGCGTTGGCTATGAGGATGTCGACCTCGCCCACGCTGACGGCGAGGCTCTCCAAGGCGGCGGCGTCGCTGAGGTCCACCGCCAGCGTGCGCGCCCCGTCCAGCTCGGTAGCGAGCGGCTCGAGCACGTCGGTACGCCGCCCGGTCAGGATCAGCTCGCCGCCGCGAGCGTGCAGCGCACGGGCGATCGCCTGGCCGAGGCCGCCGGTGGCGCCGGTGAGCAGGATGGTGGCACCTGAGATCTGCATGCGGGACATAGCCTACGGCAACGCGGTGCTCCGCATCGGAAGCCGCGATGGCGATACTGGGCGAGTGCACGACGATCCACCGCTGTCCGCGGCAGGAGGCTCCCCGCAGGTTCTCGCGTTGTTCGGCCCGACGGGCGTGGGCAAGACGGCGGTGGCGATAGCGCTCGCGCGAGGACTGCGTGCGCGGGGAGAGGATCCGGTCGCGGTGTCCGCGGACGCGTTGCAGGTGTATGACGGGCTCCAGACGCTCACGGGCGTCGCCGGCGCGAACGAGCGCGCGCAGCTGGAGCACCGGCTGGTGTCGTTCGTGCCGCTCGACGCGACGTTCAGCGCCGGGCAGTACGCGAAGCTCGCGCACGCGGAGATCGACGGGTTGCTCGCCGCCGGCCGCCGGCCGATCGTGGTGGGCGGGACGGGGCTGTACCTGCGCGCGGCGCTGACCGAGCTGGACATGAAGCCGCCGCCGGCGGAGGGCGCGCGCGAGCGCTGGCAGGCGGAGCTCGAGCGCCGCGGCGCGCCGGCGTTGCACGCGCTGCTGGCCGAGCGCGCGCCGTGGGCAGCAGCGGGCCTGGACCCAAATGATCACCGGCGCGTGATGCGCGCGCTGGAGCTGTCCGACGCGGGAGAGCTAGCATCCCTCCCGGAAGGAGAGGGGACGTCGTCGGCGGAGGGACCGTCGTCGTCGCAGCTGTGGAGCGAGGACGTGCGCCGCCCCACGCTGCTGGTCGGGTTGACGATGGAGCGCGAGGCGCTGTATGCGCAGATCGACGCGCGCGTGCAGGCGATGCTCGACGCGGGCGTACGCGAGGAGGTCGCGCGCGCACACGAGGCCGGCGCATCGGAGACGGCGCGCAAGGCGCTCGGGTTCGAGGAGCTGCTGGCCGGCGACGTCGAGGCGATGCAGCGGCACACGCGCAACTACGCCAAGCGCCAGCTGGCGTGGATGCGCAAGCTCGCCGGGGTGCGAACGATCGACGTGACCGGACGCGACCCGGACGACGTGGCGCGGGAGATCCTGGACTCCGCCGCCGGATGAGATTCGAGAAGTGCAGGCGCTTTAGCGGAGGGGCAGGCCCCCTGCCGACCGCCCCCCGCGGCAAGCCGGGGGCCATCTAGACTCCGCCGCCGATGAGATTCGAGAAGTGGCAGGCACTGGGCAACGACTACCTGATCGTCGAGCGGGACGAGCTCGCGCTCGAGCTCACGCCCGCGCGTGTGCGCAGGCTGTGCGAGGGCCATGTCGGCGTAGGCGCCGATGGGGTGTTGCTGCTCTCGCGACCGGCGAAGCCCGAGCACGTGGCGGAGCTGCGGATCTTCAACCCGGACGGCTCCGAGGCCGAGCTGTCGGGGAACGGCGCGCGCGAGGCGATCCTGTACCTGCGCCGGCGCGGGTGGACCGAGCGGGACGAGTTCACGATCGGGACGATGGCCGGCGAGATCCGCCCGACGATCACGGGAGCGGACACCTGCCGGATGGACATGGGCAGGGCGAGCTTGACGTCGAAGGACTTCCCCGGTGGTCCCGAAGACGGGCGGGGGACCGTGACGGCGGCGGGCCGAGCGTGGGCGTTTCGCCACGTGTCGATCGGCAATCCCCAGTGCGCGGTGCGCGTCGGCTCGGAGGCGGAGCTAGCGGAGCTCGACCTGGGCGCGATCGGCCCGGGGATCGAAGGCGACAGGCAGTTTCCAAATCGCACGAACGTGTCGTGGTACGCGGAGCTCGAGCCGAGCCCGCCGGCCGGTCCGCGGCGGATCCGCGCGCGGATATTCGAGCGGGGCGTGGGGGAGACGCTGTCCTCGGGCACCGGCGCCAGCGGAGCAGCGGTCGCCTATGTCCAGGAACATGGCGGGGACTCGGCCGGCGCGCGAGTGGTAGTCGTGCTCGACGGCGGCGAGCTGGAGGTCGAGGTGGGAGAGGATCTGCGCGTCAACCTGACAGGCTGGGCGAGACCCGTGTGCGCGGGCAGTCTCAGCGAGGAGTTCGTAAAGGAGCTGAAGGAGCTAGATGAGACCGAGTAAGCGACTGGAGCGCATCCCGCCGTACGCGTTCGCCGAGCTGGAGCGGAAGATCGCCGCAAAGCGCAAGGAGGGCGTAGACGTGATCAGCCTTGGGATTGGCGATCCCGACCGCCCGACGCCGCCGCTGGTCGTGGAGGCGATGCAGGAGGCCGTCAGCGAGCCGGAGACGCACAGATATCCGACCAACCGGGGGCGCGAGGACTTCAGAGGCGCGGTGCGCGACTTCTACGAGCGGCGGTTCGACGTGAGGTTGGATCCCGACAACGAGATCATCCCGGCGCTCGGCGCGAAGGAGGCGATCTTCAACCTGAACCTCGCGTTCCTGGATCCCGGCGACTATGCGCTGGCGGCCGACCCGGGATACCCGGTGTACACGGGCGGGCCGTGGCTGGCGGGTGGCGAGCCGGCGCTGATGGCGCTGCGGCCCGAGCTGGGATTCGTCCCGGACCTGGGCGCGATCGACGAGGAGGTCGCGAGCAGGACGAAGCTGATGTATCTGAACTACCCGAACAACCCCACGGGGGCGGTTGTGCCGGAAGGGTTCTTCGAGCGCGTGGTCGAGTTCGCCCGCGCGTACGAGATCCTGGTCGTGCACGACAACGCCTACTCGGAGATCTCCTACGACGGCTATCGCGCGCCCTCGTTCCTGCAGACGCCTGGCGCGAAGGACGTGGGGGTGGAGGTGTTCTCGCTGTCGAAGGGCTGCAACATGACCGGCTGGCGCTGCGCGGTCGTAGTCGGAAACGCCGAGGCGGTCGAGACGTACTGGCGGCTGAAGACGAACATCGACTGCGGCGTGTTCGAGGCGGTGCAGCTGGCAGGCGTCGCGGCGCTGTCGCCCGACATGGACGTGGAGATCGCCGCGATGAGCGAGCTGTATGTGCGCCGGCGCGATCTCGTGTGCGAGGCGCTGGGGAGGATCGGTGTGGACGTCAAGCCGCCACACAGCACGATTTACGTATGGGCGCCGGTGCCCGCGGGGTTCGACAGCTCCGCAGCGTACTGCGAGCACGTGCTGGAGCAGGCCGCGGTCGTGCTCTCGCCTGGGGCGATTTACGGTCCGGCGGGGGAGGGCTGGTTTCGCATCGCGCTGACGACAGGAGATGACAGGCTGCTGGAGGCTGTGCACCGGCTGGGGGCTCTAGGCGGGTAGGAATTTGGGAAACCCGTGTGCTCCTTGCTTCGTCCCGTGCGGTCGGCGCCGGTTACCGCACCTGTCGGCGTTAGAGGAGGGTCTAGACTGGCGAGGGAATGAGCAGCAGCCGTAACGGCCATCGCAGCGGCGGCGTGACACGGTCGCCACGCGAGAGCGCGGGCGGATCAAACAACGGCTCACAGCCTCAGCGCGCCCGTCAGCGGGCGCTGTGCATCGCGGCGCAGTTCGACGATGGCGATCTGGCCGAGCTTGGCGAGCTGCTGCGAACGGCGGGAGTGGCGGTCGTCGGCGAGCTCATCCAGCGTCGCGAGCAGCCGCACCCGAACACATATCTCGGCGCGGGGAAGGTTCGGGAGGCAAGAGAGGCGGCTCACGCGTGCGACGCGAACGTGGTCGCCTGCGATGACGAGCTGAGCCCCAGACAGGAGCGCAACCTCGAAGAGGCGCTGGGGCTGCCGGTCGTCGACCGGACGGCGATCATCCTCGACATCTTCGCCGACCATGCGGCCAGCGCCGAGGGCAAGCTGCAGGTCGAGCTGGCGCAGCTGGAGTACAACCTCGCGCGGATGCGCGGGTTGTGGAGCCACCTCGAGCGGCTCGGCGGAGGGATCGGCACGAGGGGGCCGGGCGAGAGCCAGATCGAGACCGACCGTCGCCTGGCGCGCGACCGCATCGCGGCGCTGCGCAGACGACTCGAGCATGTCAAGGGCACGCGCGCGGTGATGCGCGCTGAGCGCGAGCGCGCGGCGTTGCCCGCGGTGGCGCTCGTGGGATATACGAACGCGGGCAAGTCGACGCTGCTGAACGCGCTGACCGGCGCGGAGGTGAGCGTGCGCGACAGGCTGTTCAACACGCTCGACCCGACGGTGCGGACATGGCGGTTCAACGGCAGGCGGTACCTGCTGAGCGACACGGTCGGGTTCATCCGCAAGCTGCCCCATCAGCTGGTGGACGCGTTCGGAGCGACGCTGGAGGAGACCAGGCGCGCGGACCTGCTGGTGCACGTGATCGACGCGAGCACGCCGGAGCTCCAGATGGAGGAGATGATGCGCTCGGTTGCGGAGACGCTGGAGGAGATTGGAGCCGGCGAGCGGCCGCGGGTGCTGGTGCTCAACAAGATCGATCTGCTGGACGAGGACGCCCGCGAGGACTTGCGCACGCATCACCCCGACGCGGTGCTGGTGAGCGGCGGAGCCAGCCGCGGACTGGACGAGCTGGGAGAGCGGATCGAGCGCGAGCTGGCGCACACGCTGCGCCCTGTGGAGTTGTTGGTTCCATACGCGCACGGCGGCAGTCTGGCGGAGCTGCACGAGGTCGCGGGCGAGATCGCGCGCCAAGACACTCCCGAGGGGGTCAGGGTGCGGGCGCTCGTGCCGGCACGGTTCGCGGAGCGGTTTGCGCAGTTCGCCGTGGCGTCCTATGGCGCCGCTGAGCAGGCGAGGCAAGGACGCACCGAGCGAAGTGTGCTTGGCACATGAGCGAGGGAGGACGCCGCATCGCGCAGCTCAGCGTGTCCCTAGCGGTCGTCGCCGTCGCCGGAGAGCACACCACGCCGCTGGCGTGAAAGGAGCTTGTCGAGGTTGGTCTGGGCGATCTCATCGAGGTCGAGCCCGAGCTCGCTGGCGATCTGGGCGACGTACCAGAGCACGTCGCCGAGCTCCTTGGCCATCGCTGCGCGGCGCTCCTCGGAGATCTGACCGCCGTCGTCGCGGATCGCCTTCTTGGCGTGCTCGGCCACCTCGCCGGCCTCGCCAGACAGCCCCAGCGCGGGGTAGGCAAGCCACGCCTCACGGGGGTACTCGGCCGTTCGGCGTGACAGGCGTTGATACTCGGAGAGCTGCACGTGGGGTGATCCTACGACGCCCTGCGGCTTGCACGTTCCATCACGACCTTGGCGGGATGAGTCGCGGATAGGTTGCTCGGACGGGTATTCCCGTAGGGTGGAATCATTCGGTACTGTGTCCCCGATGGATGCGTTGCTGTCGCTGCGGAACGTATGGTTGAGCTTTCCGCGCGGACGGCGGCACGTCGTGCGGGTGCTGGCAGACGTCTCGCTGGACCTCCGAATGGGCGAAGTCGTGGCGGTGCTCGCGCAGCGTGCCCAAGGCAAGACCTCGCTACTGCGAGTGGCAGCGGGGATGGAGCGGCCCGACAAAGGCAGCGTGCTGTTCGCCGGGGAGGATCTGTGGCGGCCGACGGGCACGCGCGGCAGGAGCCTGGGTAGGCGGCCTTCGCGGCCAGTAGGCGCTCGGATTGCGTTCGTCCGGCGTGGCGAGCCCGACTTGGACGTATCGATGCTGGAGAGCGTCGCGCTGCCGCTGACCGGCGCACACGGTTGGCGCGAAGCACATGAGCGAGCCGAGCGGGCGTTGGGAGACGTCGGAGCGCGGGGGTGTGCGGAGCGGCGCTGGAGCGAGCTCACGGACCCCGAGCGCGCGCGTGTCGCGCTTGCGCAGGCGCTCGCGCGCGAGCCGAGGCTGCTGCTCGTCGACGATCTGACCGCGACGCTCGAGCTCGTGGAGACCGAGTATCTCGCCAAGCTGCTGCACAAGCTGGCCATGGAGCGCGATCTCGGAGTGTTGATGAGCGTCAGCGACGCGGGCGCGACGGCATGGTCCGGGCGCGTGGCTACGCTCGCCGGCGGAGAGCTTTTGGCGCCCGCGTTGCCGGTGCGGCCGACGGAGGATCATTCGAACGTGATCAGCTTTCCCGGGGGTTAGCCTGCTTCGCGGTTGACCGTTCATCGAAATCGTTCCCCCCAAGGACGTCAATTCCAATACGATTCGTGCAGATGGCAAGCACCGTGCAGCAATCGGAGATGTCTGCGGGCGAGATCGTGCTCGGTCTTTTGGTCGAGCAGCCGGACACCTGCTACCAGCTTGACAAGCGCATCGCGGAGCGTCTCGGCTCGGCTCAGTTTAGCCGCGGCGCCGCTGCCGGAGCGGTGAAGCGGCTCCTGGAGCGCGATCTCATTCGTCCCGCTGAGGGCGAGGGTCGGCCGGATCTGCAGGTCGTGGGTGGGCGCAAGAAGACGATCTATGAGGCAACGCCCGCGGGAGTCGAGCACTTCAGGTGCTGGTTGCGAGCCTCGACGCAGACCCCGCCGGTACGGGAGGAGCTGCACGCGAAAATGGCGCTGTGGGGGTCGGAGGATCTGTCGCGGCTGATCGAGATCGTCCGCGAGGCCGAGGTGTCCAGCACGCTGCAGTTGCGGGAGCTGAACCGGCAGACGCGGGTCGAACGGCAGATGATCGATGCGAGCAGCTGGGAGCTGACCAAGCAGCTCATCGTGACGGCCGGAGAGGTCATGTGGTGGGACGCGAGGATCAAGTGGCTGCAGGATGTGCGTTTGGAGCTGGAGAAAGAGCGCAGATGTCAGCAGGCGATGTCCGGCTCGGGGCGTGCGCAGGCGTTTGCGCGGTGATGGACCCGATTCTGTCGTTGCGGGGCGTGTGGTTGAGCTTCCCGCGTGGGCGGCGGCATGTCGTGCGGGTGCTGGCGGATGCGTCGCTCGATGTTGTCGCAGGCGAGATCGTGGCGGTGCTCGCGCAGCGTGCCCAAGGCAAGACCTCGCTACTGCGCGTCGCGGCCGGGATGGAGCGGCCCAACAAAGGCAGCGTACTATTTGCCGGGGAGGATCTCTGGCGCCTGTCCCACCGGCAGCGCTCGCGGCTGTTGAGAGAGCAGATCGGAGTGGTCGAGCGCGTCGCACCGGCGCTCGACGTGCCGGCGCTCACCGGTGTCGCCCTGCCGCTACTCGATGTGTACGGCCGGCGCGAGGCATATGCGCGCGCGAAACGGGCGCTTGCCCATGTCGGTGCGTCAGAATGTGCGCGCCAGCACTGGAGCGAAATGGCTGACTGGGAGCGCGCGCTGGTGGCGCTTGCGCATGGAATCGCACGCGAGCCGCTGCTGCTGCTCGTCGACGATCTGGCCGCCACGCTCGGGCTCGGCGAGAGGGAAGAGATCGCCGGACTGTTGGGCGCGCTCGCCGCGGAACAGGGGGTCTCGGTGCTGATCTGCGCCGACAACTCCGGCCTGGCGCGCTGCGCCGATCGGTTCGCATCGCTCAGCGGTGGTGAGCTGCTCGCGCCGCCCCCGGCACCGAGACCGACGGGGGGAAAGGTCATCGATTTCCCGGGCGAGCCGCAGCGCGCATCCTGCTGATGCTCGAGCTGTGCGACCTCGTCAAGCACTACCACATCGGCGACGCCGAGCCGGTGCGCGCCGTGGACGGGGTGTCGCTTTCGATCGCCGCCGGCGAGCTGGTCGCGCTATATGGCCCGAGCGGGTCGGGCAAGACGACACTGCTGATGCTGATCGCCGCGCTGATCGCTCCCGACAGCGGATCTGTGCTCGTCGACGGCCGCGACATCTCGGCGCTGACGGACACCGAGCGCTCGCACTACAGGCTGCGCGAGCTGGGGTACGTCGACCAGACCTCCGACCTGCTGCCCGGCGGCAACGTCGTGCAAAACGCCGCGATGAAGCTGTGGCTGCTCGAACATGCCCGTGAGGCCGAGCGCAGGATCGAGCCCCTACTGGTGCGCCTAGGGTTGGGCGGGCGCCTCGTCCACCGCGCCGATCAGCTCTCGATGGGCGAGCGCCAGCGCGTCATGATCGCCCGTGCTCTGTCGACTGAGCCGAAGCTTGTACTCGCCGACGAGCCCACTGGCAACCTCGACGCGCAGCGCAGCCGCGAGGTGCTGGAGCTGCTGGCCGAGGTCTGCCGCGAGCGAGGCACGGCCGTACTGCTCGCCACGCACGACCCTCTAGCGACCGCTGTTGCCAAGCGCGTGCACGCGCTGCGCGACGGGCGGATCGTCGAGTACGAGCCCGACCAGTTCTTCGCTCCCGGCCGGGTGCCCGGGGCAGTACGTCAGTAGCGATGCGCCTCTCCAATATCGCTCACCTGTACGTGGTGCGGTTGAGAGCGAGGGTGGTACTCGTCCAAGAGCTGTTCGCGGTGCTGGGTATTGCCGTCGGGGTGGCGCTTCTGTTCGCATCGCAGGTCGCCAGCACGAGCCTGAACGGTTCCGTCACCGAACTCACCAACGGTGTTATCGGCGAATCGAAGTATCAGCTCAAGGCACGCGGTCCGCAGGGCTTCAGCGAGGCGTTGCTCGGCGAGGTCCAGCGCCTGCCGGGGGTGCGAGCGGCAGTACCTGTCCTCGATCGGGAGATGAGTGTAGTTGGTCCGGCCGGCAGCCGGGCAATCGATATGGTGGCGACCAACCCACGCTTTGTGCATCTGGCCGGGCCGCTACTACGGCAATTCAGCGCGCTGCAGCTCATCCATCAGCGGGCCATCGCGCTGCCCGAGCCGATCGCTGAAGCAGTCGGAACGAAGCCTTTTGGGGTGGTCAAACTTCAGGTTGGAGCGAGCATCACACGGGCGCTCGTGGGAGCCGAACTGAACTCTCGAAGCATCGGGATGCTGGTCAACAATCCTATTGCAGTAGCGCCGCTTGCGTACGTTCAAAAGATCACGGGAATGAAAGGTCAGATCACTCGTGTATTCGTGCAAGTCGATCCCGGACGCAAGCAAGTTGTGCTGGCTGGCTTGAGAAAGCTCGCCGTGGGAGACATCAACGTTGAGCCGGCAGACTATGACGCAACATTGTTTAACCAAGCGGCTGGGCCCATCAACCAAACGACAATCCTGTTCTCGACGATTTGTGCGCTGGTCGGCTTCATGTTCGCGTACTGTTCGATGCTGCTTACTGCACATCTGCGGCAAGGGCTAGTCAAAGATCTGCGGCGTGATGGCACCACTCGTTGGGGAGTCGTCAAGGCGCTTCTGTTCGATGCGTTTGTGTTGGGATGCGTTGCCTCACTGCTGGGCTTGGTGCTGGGACAGGTGCTTGCGACTCTAGTGTTTACGTCGAACCCCGGGTATCTCTCGTTCGGGTTTCCGATTGGATCGGCGCAGATCGTGACATGGCAGAGCGTGGTGATCGCCGTCGTCGCTGGCATGGTCGCGGCCTGTATCGGGGTACTGATACCACTGCGTGACGTTTGGTTGCGTACAGCAGACACACGCTCTTTCGGATCATCGCTTTTGGGTCCGTGGAGGATAATGATGCTGGCAGGTGGAGTGGCGTGCCTGGGTATTACGACAACCGTGTTGCTCACCGGAGTGCAGAGTGTGCAGGTAGCTGTCATTGGGGTCGTTAGCTTGATCGCCGCTCTGCTCCTCCTCCTACCGTCACTGATCGATGTGGTTGTAGTCATGTTTGACGGCTTGCAAAAACTTGTCGGAGCTGGATCAACCGAGGTGACGGTGCTTGAGTTGCGCTCGCCGAGAACACGAACACGGTCAGTCGCGATTGCTGCGACTGGAGCGATCGCGGTGTTTGGCATGGTTGCCATCCAAGGAGGCGGCACAAACCTGCAGAGCGGTCTCGACCGTCTAGCTCACGATGTCAGTCGCACGACTGGTCTATGGGTTGTCCCGCCCGGAGAACAGAATCTATTGACAACAAACTCGTTCCGAAGCTCGCTGGCATCTACACTTACGAGCCTCCCAGGCGTAAAGGCGGTTGGCATGTATCGCGCGGGATTCCTCGAATACAGTGACCGTCGGGTGTGGGTGCTTGCACCACCGCCGACCACATCATCTCCGCTACCACCGAGCCAGCTCGTGGCAGGGAATCTCGCACTGGCAAATAGGAGGCTTCATCAAGGTGGGTGGGCGGCCATCTCGAAGACACTTGCCATCCAGCACCATCTGCACATCGGTGAGACTTTTATATTGCCCTCACCTCATGAGACCGCGTTCCGAGTTGCTGCGCTGACCACAAACATGGGATGGCCACCAGGCGCGATTATCCTCAACAGCGAAGACTACGCGCACTCATGGGAAAGCCTCGACCCCAGTGCATACAACATTACGCTCGCTTCGGGTGCGTCACCCGTAGGGGTTCGTAGGGAGATTCAGCATGCCCTTGGCCCGAGGTCTGGACTCATCGTTCAGACAGCGCAGCAGCACGAACAAAGCCTGCGAGCGGCAAGTCGTAAGGGGCTTGACCGCCTGACCCAGATAGCGTTGCTCATGCTCCTAGCGGGGGCGTTGGCAACCTCGACAGTGATGGGAGCCCTGATATGGCAGCGCCGCCGCAGGTTCGCTCGCATGAAGGTACAGGGTTATGAA
>Ga0207663_10000767_pt1 | contig 14344 bp, 16 predicted proteins | sample LARL53metaG_FD_184346 | JGI IMG/M metagenome (GOLD analysis project Ga0207663, IMG submission 184346) | Corn, switchgrass and miscanthus rhizosphere microbial communities from Kellogg Biological Station, Michigan, USA - LAR L5-3 metaG... | ecosystem: Host-associated > Plants > Roots >...
GGAGTCGCTCATACCGCCGCCCCGAATTACCTGGAGCGCGGCGGCGGAGCTGTCATCCAAACGAACGTGGAGTGAGCGACTCATATGCGCTTTCCCCAATGTAGCACGCTCTGTGCTACGGATATCGGGGCGCCCGGATACGTTTTGGGACGGACTAGATGACGATCTCGTGCAGCCGGGCCAACACGATGTCCTCCGCCGGGCTTGGCTGATCGCGTCGGGGAGAAGTTGCGCACGAATGCCGTCGATGACGCGATCCTCGACCACCGAGGGCGGCCGAACTGCGCTCAAGCAGATCGATACTCATCGGCGATCCGCCCCGGCTCGCAGGCTCTCTGAGAGAAACTTGGTGGCGAGGGAGCGAACCCGACCGTCGCCAAGACGGATAGCGTCGATTAGGGCAAGGCGTTTTGCCATCTGGGGGTCCCCTCGCGCGATCGTGGGCGCGTTCTCATGTAGCGGTTCGAGCGCCACGCCGCGCACCCTGCCTTTGGGGTCCGGCCATACAGGGGGCGGCTCGTTGGCTGGGGCGAGCTCGTCATCGAGCGGCGGCGCCGCCCATGCCGTCGGCACGCCCCGGATCAAGCCGCCCTGGCGGACTGGAAACAGATACTTGAGCCCATGCACGAGGAACTCCTCGGCATTTGAGCGGTTAACCCGCTGTCGCTCCGCATCGATTAGACGTGCTTCACCCAGCCGCTGCAATGCCCGATGCACGCCGGCAGGATCGAGGTCCACGGCAATCCCGAGGGAGCGCACGGTCCAGCCGTCCGGCTCATCGACGAGCTTCAGCAGCACAAGGATGTCCTGACCCTTGATCACTGGCTCAGGATAGCCAAATGTTTCATGTTTCGCAACATGAAACAAAACATCGGGGCGCCCGGATTTGAACCGGGGACCTCACCGACCCGAACGGTGCGCGCTACCAGGCTGCGCCACGCCCCGAGAGCCGAGGATTATCCCAGACGGCCGCCCGGCCTAGCTGACCGCTTCGATCGCCGCTTCGATTTCGCCGAGGCTCGCCCCGTCCTGCAGGGTGCGGGTCCCGTGCGGGCCGCTGACGATCGCTGCTTGGCGAGTGCGGATGCCGAGCCTTGTGCCGAGTTCCTCGTAGCCTTCGAGCTGGCGGTCGATCGGGCCGTTCGAACCGCCTTCGTCTTCCAGGTATTCGAGCCATTCAGGCTCGTTCAGTTCCTCGATCCCCCCGGCAACCGAGTCGAGGAACTCCTGATCGACGCCGAACTTCTTCGCTTCCCCCTGATTGCGGAAGAAGAGGTAGGTGTATTGCCAGCCGTAGCCTTGCTGCGCAGCCGCCTCGGCCCCGTAGAAGCCGAGCTCCTGGGGGCTTTCGCTGACCGAGTAGTGGCGGTAGAGGAGCTTCACGTCGCCCGAGCGGACCGGCCCGTCGACGAGGCCCGGGATCGTGCCGAGGAAGTCTTCGCGGCAGCTCGAGCACTGCAGGTCGTTGAAGACCTGAATCGTCACCGCAGCGTCGGAGGAGCCGAGCCGGTCGCCTTCCTGGGGCACGCCACCGAAAATTTCCTGCGCCTCGGAGATGCCGGCGATGTGCACGACGTCCCCGCTCGGCTTTTGGGTGGCGATGTTGACCACGGAGTAGCCAAGCGCAAGCGCCCCAAGGAGGAGCAGGAGCCGGACCCAGAAGCGGCCCCGGCGCGGAATCGGCACGTCGAGCGGCTTGGCTCCCGGGTCGGTCGCAGTCGGCATCGCGCCATTATCGCGACTCGGCCTCACCCGGAAATCGGCGACTGCGGCGTTTCCCGGGTTGACGTCGTCCGCTCGCCGGGGTAAATATCTCTCTACGCGATTTCGACGATAAGGGAGGTCCGTTGTGGCCAATCACTTGACCCCGTCCGAGCTTGCCGAGGAGCTTCACATGAAGCGGCAGGAGGTGATCGGCAAGTGCGTGCAGATGGGCGTTCCCATTTTCCACGGGCGGATCGACAAGTCCCTCTTCCAGACCTCGCTGCGCAGCCTTTCGAGCCGCGGCGCCGAGCAGCGGACGGCCTCCTGACGCTCCTCGACTAGATTCCGAACACTAGACTTCGCCGCGCTATGGGGCGCGGCACAAAATCGTCCACGCTTGCCGACCTGCTTCCGCTCGCGGCGGAGCTCTACGGCAGCGCGCCGGCGATTCGCTACAGGAAGGACGGTGCCTGGGTCGAGCGCAGCTTCGAGGAGGTGCGCGACACCGTCCGCTCGCTCGCCCTCGGCCTGATCGACCTCGGCGTCGAGAAGGGCGGCAAGGTCGCGATCCTCGCCAACACGCGGCCCGAGTGGACCTACATGGACTTCGCCGCCCTCTCGGTGGGCGCGGTCGTCGTCCCGATCTACCAGACCAACTCGCCCGAGGAGTGCCAGTACGTGCTGGAGAACTCCGACGCCAAAGTCGTCGTGGTCGAGGACGAGGGGCAGCTGGAGAAGGTCCGCGCCGTGCGCGACCGCCTGCCTCTGCTCGAGCACATCGTGCGCATGACCGGGTCCAGCGATGACGCGATCTCGCTGGAGGGCCTGGCGGCCCGCGGCGCCAACCGCGACGCCTCCGAGTGGGAGGCCCGCTGGCGAGCCGTGACTCCGGCGGACGTCTGCACGTTCATCTACACCTCGGGAACGACCGGACCGCCGAAGGGCTGCATCATCACCCACGGCAACTACCGGGCGATGCTCGACATGGTCAACCTTTCGAGCGTGGTCGAAGACGAAGACGTCACCTACCTCTACCTGCCGCTTGCCCACTCCTTCGCCCTCCTGGTCCAGCTCGGCAACTTCGACCTCGGCGCGACGATCGCCTACTGGGAGCGGGATCCGCTGAAGATCCTGTCCAACCTGGCCGAAGTGAAGCCAACCTACTTCCCCTCGGTGCCCCGCATCTTCGAGAAGATCTACACCGCCGCGACGAGCGGCATGGAGAAAGAGGGCGGGCTGAAGAAGGCGGTCTTCGATTGGTCGCTGCGGGTCGGCCGGCGGATGCGGGAGGTCGAGCGGGCCGGGTCCGAGCCGGGATTCCTGCTCCGCAAGCAGTACGCGTTCGCGGACGCCCGAGTCCTCTCCAAGATTCGAGCCCTCTTCGGCGGCCAGGTGCGCGTTGCGGTCTCAGGAGCAGCACCGATCAACCCCGAGATCCTGCGCTTCTTCGATTCCGCCGGCGTCCTCGTGCTGGAGGGCTGGGGAATGACCGAGACCTCGACCGCCGCGACCGTCTCCACGCCGGACGATTTCAAGGTGGGCACGATCGGCAAGCCGTTCCCGGGCTGCGAGGTGAAGATCGCCGCGGACGGGGAGATCCTGGTCAAGGGCCCGAACGTCTTCCAGGGCTACTACAAGAACGAGGAGGCGACCCGCGAGACGATCGTCGACGGCTGGCTGCACACCGGCGACATCGGCGAGATCGACTCCGAGGGCTTCATCAAGATCACCGGCCGCAAGAAGGACATCATCATCACCGCGGGCGGCAAGAACATCACGCCGGCCAACCTGGAGAACGAGATGAAGCAGCACCCGCTCGTCTCCCAGTGCGTGGTCGTCGGCGACCGCAAGCCCTACCTCGTCGCGCTCATCACCCTCGACCCCGAGGAGACGGTTGCCTACGCCAAGGAGCACGGGCTGCCCGAGGACCCGGCGCAGCTCGCCGAGAGCCCCGAGATCCGCAACGAGATCGAAGCGCACCGCGAGAAGGTCAACGAGCGCTTCGCCCGGGTCGAGCAGGTGAAGAAGGTCAAGATCCTCCCCCACGACCTCTCGCAGGAGAGCGGCGAGCTGACGCCAACGCTGAAGGTAAAGCGAGCGGTGGTCACCGCTAACCACGAGCGGGAGATCGAGGCGCTGTACGCGAGCTGAGAAGGGGAGCGGGGTGGTCGCGGCGGACGAATTGAGTCGCTCGGCCTCACGGCCTTCGCTCCAATCAGTGAGCGCGGCCTGACGGCCGCGCAAACTTGAGATTGCATATCGCCGCCTGTCGGCGACATTCGCCGCCGCGACCACCCCGCTCCCCTCCCAACCCGCTGGCTTTCGCAGCTTGACGAGGGTTCGGGGGGGGGCGCCGCGGGACCTCGTCCGACGGAATGTGGCCGTTAGGCCGCGATATGCAATCTGGCTCCCGCGCGGCGAAGCCGCGCACCAGATCCGGCGCTAAGCGCGAAGCGCGTGCGCCATCAATTCCGGCGGACGAGGGCCCGCGGCGCCCCCTCGGCTCCTTTTCTCACCTAGGACGCTTCGCCCGTCTGGCGGAGGAGCGCCGAGGTGGTCTGGCCGAGCACGCGGCGCCAGGCCGAGGTCGGCTCCGGCTCCTCTTCGGCCGCGCGCTCGACGGCCCGGCTGACGCGCCGTCCGGAGATCTCGAGGCCGTGGCGCTTGGCGATCTCCTCGTAGCGATCGTAGTCTCGGGCGAGGGTCGCGGTCACCGATTCGAAGCCGTGGCGGCCGATCTCGACGCGCCGCGAGTAGTCCATGATCGGCGTCCCGAACATCAGCTCGTCGTTCGGTTCGGGCTCGATCAGGATGATGTCGACCCCCGGGTACTTCTCCTCCCACTGGGCGACCGCCTCGTGCAGGCGGGCGTGGGCGATCAGGCGGAAGGTCTGGTTGGCGATCGCCGGCAACCCCATATCGGAGACGCGCCGCACGCGCTTGCCGAAGACCGTCGTCATCGTCTTCTCGAAATCGTTGACGAAGGGGACGAGCGGGTTGACGACGATGATGAACTTGGCGCCCTTCTCGACCGCGATGTCGACGTTGGTTGTCGAGCGAATGCCGCCATCGATCAGCTGCCGCCCCTTCAGGTCGACCGGCTTGTAGACGACCGGGAGGGTCGTCGAGCACTGCACGGCCTTGGAGATCGGAACGTCCGCCCAGCCGTCCTCGCCGAAGACGACGCGATCGCAGGTGTCGAGGTCGGTCGCCGTCAGGTAGAGCTCGGCGGCGAGCGTCCGGAAGTCGTTGCTGCGCCCCCCTTCGGTGAGGGTTTCCTCAACATAGTCGGCTATTCCCGAGCCCGAGTAGAGGCCGGTGGGCAGGTTCTCGGCCAACCCGACGCCGATGTCGATCGCCGAGAACTCGCCCATCCGGGCGAGGTTGAGGAGCAGCTCGGCGCTCCGGATTGGCAAAACCGCCAGCTTCTGCAGGAAGCCGAGGTAGTTGGGCCTCAGCACCCGGTCTAGATCGAGGTCCTCGAAGTCCGAGGTGACGCGGTCGTTGAGGACCTGCATCATCTGGTCGGGCGTGACCCCGTTCGCCAGCATCGCCGCAATGAAGGAGCCGGCACTGGTGCCGACGTAGATGTCGAAGTTGCTGACGGTGCTGTTGACCGCGAGGAGGTCGAGGGCCCGCAGGGCGCCGATCTCGTAGACCCCGCCGGTGAAACCGCCCCCACCGAGGACGAGGGCGGTCTTGGAGGGGCGTTTGCGCCCGCGGCGCCGACGTGGTTGCGACTCTATGTCCACAACTTTGCCCATAAACATGGATTATCTCACTCAGTGAAGCGCGTCCCGAGCGTTTTCGTCGCGATTTGCGCGGTACTTGCCGGTTCCTTTCCCTTCGCCCCCGAAGCGGCCGCCGGCCAGGGGCTCTGCTCGACGATGCGCGCGCGCCTGCTCGCGGGTGGAGGCCATGCCAGCGGCCTGCTGGTCGTCGACGCGGGAACAGGACGCACCGTCTGCGCCCGCGCGGCCGGCCGGCAACGGCCGCTCGCCTCGAACATGAAGCTCTTCACCACGGCGACCGCCCTCTCCCGCTTCGGCGCGGAATACCGCGTCGCGACTCGAGTCCTCGCGACCGGAACGCTCGGCTGGGACGGAGTCCTGCACGGAAGCCTCTACCTGGAGGGCGGCGGCGATCCGGCACTGGGAACCCCCGCCTTCTACGACCGCTTCCAGGCCGGGCTGGGCACCAACCTGCTTGCCCTGGTCCCCCAGATCCGAGCGACGGGCATCCGCTCGGTGAGCGGTCGCGTCTACGCCGACGACACGATCTTCGACCGCCTGCGGGGCGTTGCCGATTCCGGCTACGCGACCAGCGGTTACATCGGCCCACTCTCCGGGCTCGCCTTCGACGCCGGCTACAGCGGCGCAAGCGCCAGCGGCTTCGCTGCCGACCCGGCCAAGCTGGCGGCCTCAACCCTCTCCGGCGCGCTGAACGGCGCCGGGATCGAAGTCAACCGCCAGGTGGCGCTGGCGCCTACTCCCTCCGCCGCCACCCAGATCGCCGTCGTGCGCTCGCCCAAGCTGACCCGCCTCGTCAACCTCACCGACGTTTACTCCGACAACTTCTTCGCCGAGATGCTGATCAAGCTGCTCGGGGCGCACTTCGGCGGCGCCGGCAGCACTGCCGCCGGCGCTCAGGTCGTCGAGCAGTTCGCCGCCGAACACGGCTCGGGCCTGCACGCCGTGGACGGCTCGGGCCTGACTCGCAGCGGCCGCGCCTCCCCCACTCAGATCGTCGCCCTGCTGCGCTCGATAGCCGATACGGAAGCCGGTGAAGAACTGATCCAGGACCTGGCCCTCGCCGGCCACGAGGGAACAGTTGCCGATCGTATGCACGGAACCGCCGCCTACGGCCGCTGTCGCACCAAGACCGGCACGCTGACGGGCGTCAGCAACCTCTCTGGCTACTGCTTCAACCGCGACGGCAAGACGATGATCTTCTCGATCCTGATGGCGGGGGTCGGCAACCTCACCCTCGCCCACTACGAGCAGGACCGGATCGCCGGCGCCGTGGCGTCTTACTGACGACGCTTGGTTTCGGCCGCATCCGACATTGACCCCACTCTGGGTGGGTAAATGTCGGATGCGCCTCTGGCAGACGGGCGGACTACCGGAGCAGCACGAGCAGGCCCGCTTCGTCGAGGACCTCGGTGCCGAGCGACTCGGCCTTCGCGAGCTTCGAGCCGGGGTTCTCGCCGGCGACGACGTAGTCGGTCTTCTTCGAGACCGAGTTGACGACCTTGCCTCCGGCCGCCTTGATCATCGCGCCGGCCTCCTCGCGAGTCAGCTCCGGGAGCGTGCCGGTCAGCACCAGGGTCTTGCCCTCGAGCGGGCCGCCGCTGGCACGGCGTTCGGAGGCGTCCTGCTCGAGCCGCAGGCCCTTCTCCCTCAGCTTCTCCACCAGCTCCCAGGTGCGCTCGTCGGCGAGCGACTCGGCGATCTGCACCGCCATGATCGGGCCTACCCCCTCGACCCCCTCGATCGCCTCGGGGTCGGCACTGTGCAGGGCGTCGATCGAGCCGAAGTGCTCGGCCAAGGCTTCAGCCGTCACGTAGCCGACTCCGGGCAGCCCGAGCGCATAGAGAACGCGTTTGAATGGGCGCGAGCGTGAGGCGTCGATCGCAGCCATCAAATTTCGGGCGGAGACCTCGCCGAAGCCCTCCAGCCCCTCCAGCCGATCCTCGCTCAGCTCGTAGATGTCGGCGACGTCCTCGATCAGTCCCTCGCGCAGGAACCGCATCGCCTGCTTCTCGCCAAGGCCGTCGATGTCCATCGCCCCCTTGCTGACGAAATGTTTGACGTGCTGGAAGGACTGGCCAGGGCAGCCGGCGCGGTTCGGGCAGATCGTGAAGACGGCGTCCTCGGGCTTGACCGTCGGCGTGCCGCAGGCAGGGCACTCGGCCGGAGGTTTTACCCGTCGCGTGCGCTTCGGCCGGCGCTGGATTAGCGGCGAGACGACCTGGGGAATCACGTCGCCGGCGCGCATGACGACGACCTCGTCGCCCTCGCGCACGTCCTTGCGCGCCAGGTCCTCCTCGTTGTGGAGCGTCGCGGTCGAGACCGTGACGCCGCCGACGTGAACCGGCTCCAGCATCGCGAAGGGAACGAGGTGGCCGGTGCGGCCGACGTTCCAGACGACCCGGTGCAGCTTTGTCGTCGCCGTCGTCGGCGCGAACTTCCAGGCGATCGCCCAGCGCGGCTCGCGGCCGACGACCCCGAGCTCACGCCACAGCGCCCGCTCGTCGACCTTGACGACGACGCCGTCGATCTCGTAGTCGAGCTCCTCGCGCCGCTCCTCCCACCAGCGGCAGCGCCTGACCACCGAGTCGACGCCCGGGTGGTGCTCGGTGTCGGGGTTGACCTTGAAGCCCCGCTCACGCAGCCACTCGACCTCCTCGGAATGGGTGGCGAGGTCGAGGCCGCGGGTCGCGCCGATGCCGTAGCACCAAACCGAGAGAGGCCGCTCGGCGGCAAGCGCCGGGTCGAGCTGGCGGATCGAGCCGGCGGCAGAGTTGCGCGGGTTGGCGAACGCCGGCTCCCCGGCCGCGGCCCGGCGCTCGTTGAGAGCTTTGAAGTCGGCAATCGGCAGGTAGACCTCACCGCGTACTTCGACCCGGCGGGGGGCGTCCTCAACGCGCAGCGGGATTGCGCCGATCGTGCGCAGGTTCTGCGTGACGTCCTCCCCCACCCTGCCGTCGCCGCGGGTCGCCCCGCGCACGAGGACGCCGTCCTCGTAGGTGAGCGCGATCGCGAGCCCGTCGATCTTCGGCTCGGTCGTGTAACTGAACTCGGCGGCGCTGATGTCGAGCCGCTTCAGGTGGTTGCGGATCCGCGTCTCCCATGCCCGCAGCTCCTCCTCGTTACGGGCGTTGGCGAGCGAGAGCATCGGCTCGGCGTGCTCGACCTGCTGGAAGCGCTCCAGCGGCGGAGCGCCGACCCGCTGGGTCGGCGAGTCCGGCGCGCGCAGCTCCGGGTGCTCGGCCTCAATCGCGCGCAGCTCATCGAGCAGCGCGTCGTAGGCGTCGTCGCCGATGATCGGATCGTCGAGGACGTAGTAGCGGCGGTTGTGCTCGGCCAGCTCTTCGCGAAGAGTTTTAGCCCGCGTGCTCGGGTCAGACACTGGCGGTCAGCATCTCCTCGAAGCCCCAGCTGCGCAGGCGCTCGAGGCCACCGTGGTCGGTCAGGTCGAAGTGGATCGGCGTGACCGAGATCCTGCCCTCGGCAACCGCGTGCAGGTCGGTGCCCTCGACCTGCTCGTATCCCGGCTGCCATCCGTAGATCTCGTAGTGCCGCCGCTCGCCCTCTTCCCCAACCAGCTTCAGCTCGTCGTTGTAGATCCGCTTGCCGAGCCGGGTCACCTCTATTCCCACCGGCTCGCCGGCCGGGCAGTTGACGTTGATCAGGGTCGCCTCGGGCATCGACTCCTCGGTCAGTCGCCTGACCAACTCGGCGGTGAAGGCCGCGGCGACGCCGAACTCGAAGCGGCCGCTGACGTAGCCCATGCCGCCGCCGGAAGATTGCTGGGACACCGCCACGGCAGGAATGCCGAGAACAATGCCCTCGAAGGCAGCCGCGACCGTGCCCGAGTAGGTGATGTCGTCACCGAGGTTGGCGCCGTGGTTGATCCCCGAGACGATCAGGTCGGGGCGGTGGCCGACCAGGCCCAGCTCAGCGAAGCGCACGCAATCGACCGGGGTTCCGTCCGTCGCATAGCCGACGTCGCCGTCGCCGAAGGTGACCTCCTCGACGCTGAGCGGCGAGCGGGTGGTGATGCTGCGGGCCGTGGCGCTGCGGTTCGAGTCGGGGGCGATCACGTCGACCTCGACGCCCTCAATCTCGCTCAGCGCCCGGCGCGTGGCCTGCAGGCCCGGGGCGGTGATCCCGTCGTCGTTGGTGAGCAGGACTCTCACGTACTCGATTCTACGAAGCGTCAGAGCGATTCGGCTGGGGAGGCCATTACTCAGTCTTATTTGTCTTAAAACCGGCCGGCTGTTATAGCTAGTGCTCGGAGTTCCTCGTTCGAGGACGAACACCCGTTTACCCAGTTCAACCCCGGCCCCGTGTCGGAAGAGAGGAGTCGACAATGAAACGCATCAATATGCTGGGCCTTGCCCTAACCGCTGCCCTGACCGTCATCGCCCTTGCGGCTGGAACGTCATCGGCCGTCACCCTTTGCGAAGAAAACAAAGGTCATACCGAAGTGTGTCCTGAAAAAAAAGACTTCGGCGCAGGTCACGTAGTCGGTCACGACCCTGAATTTAAAATAACCGATCTCTTTCTCGGGGGTAAAAATTACGTGCAAATCTGAAATTTTAGGATTAGTCGAGCCATCCTCGGAAGAAGAATTGCCAATTTTATTGGAAAAATTCACATTCAGCGGTTGCGAAGGCGCATGCACGGCCGCCAAAGGGGTCACACCGACCGTCATCGAAATCTTCAAGGGGTTAGCGGCCGAATTGGGACCCGATCTCGAAGGCTCAGTGCACCCCTCGCCTGGCCTGATTCTCGAAAAATGCAAAGCCGGTTTGACCTGCACCTATACCAGCAGCAGCGTAACGCTCAGCTACAACGTCGCTAACACGAAGCTGTACGTCAAAGAATTTCCGCTCATCAGATCGGAAAAATCGTCAATGCTCTGCCCCCCAGAAGTCTTCATCACCGGCGAATACCTGCTGCTCAAGGACATCGCGGAAGAATCCCTCTTCATAACCGAACGCCCATAGCGGTTTGAGACAGGGCGCCCGGGCCGCGGCCCGGGCGCCCTGTCGAGTCGCACGCGCTTCTCGGCGGGCGGGCATACTGCGCACGGTGGCCACCGTGCGACTCGAGATCGAATACGACGGCACCGGCTTTCGCGGCTGGGCAAAGCAGCCCGGGTTGCGGACGGTGCAGGGGGAGCTGGAGGCTGCGCTGGCAACCGTGCTGCGGGAGTCCATCGAGCTGACCGTCGCCGGGCGCACCGACACTGGTGTGCACGCGGTGGGGCAGGTGGCCAGTTTCGAGACTGACACGGAGGTGCCGGAGGATCTGGTGCGGCGCCTGAACGGCGTCGGCCCCGCCGACATCGCTCTCACCGGCGCACAGGTCGTCGCTGACGGCTTCGACGCCCGCCGCGACGCCACGTCCCGCACCTACCGCTACCGCGTCCTCGCCCGCCGCTCGCCGATTCCCTTCGAGGAGGGCCGCGCCCTCTGGTGGCCGCACCGGCTCGACCGCGACGCCCTCACCGCCTGCGCCGCCGCCCTCCCCGGCACCCACGACTTCACCGCCTTCACCCCAACCCAAACAGACCACATCCGCTTCGACCGCAACATCCTCTCCGCCGCCTGGACCTTCTCCGACGACATCGCCACCTTCCACATCACCGCCGACGCCTTCATGCGCAACATGGTCCGCGTCCTCGTCGGCACCCAGCTCGAGGTAGCCAGCGGCCGCCGATCCCTTGAAAGCTTTAAGCAACTACTGCGCGGAGCACCCCGCTCCGCCGCTGGCGACACGGCTCCGCCGCACGGGCTTTACCTGGAGTCCGTGGAGTACTGAGGCGGCTGGCGCGGGGTGCCTCTCGAACTGGCGGATACTCAAAGTGCCGGTCTAATTTAGACCGGCACTTGTCAGGGCGGGAGGCACCCCGCGCCAGCCGTCCTACTAAACCAACTCGAGATAGACCATCTCGGTGGAGTCGCTTCGCCTCGGACCCAACTTGACGATCCTCGTGTATCCCCCCGGGCGCTCCGCGTACCGCGGCGCGACCTCCTCAAACAGCTTGTGCACGATGAACTTGTCGTTGTGCAGGGTGGCCAGCGCCTGCCGGCGGGCGTGCAGGTCGCCCTTCTTGGCCAGGGTGATCAGCTGCTCGACCTCTGGCTTCACTGCCTTGGCCTTGGCCTGGGAGGTCTTGATCCGCTCGTGGTCGATCAGCTGCTTGCAGAGGTTCGAAAGCAGGGACTCGCGATGCGCCGCGTCGCGGCTCAGCTTGTTGCGCTTCTTGCGGTGGCGCATCGCCTTGCGGTCCTATTCTCCCTGCAGGTCCAGGCCGCGTCCGTGCAGGGTCTCGATCACTTCCTCGATCGACTTCTGGCCGAAGTTGGGGATCGCGTTCAGCTCCGAGCGGGACTTGCGCACCAAGTCACCCACGGTCTGCACGCCGGCGCGCTTCAGGCAGTTGTAGGAGCGGACGCCGAGCTCGAGCTCCTCGATCAGGATCTCGTCGAGGCCGTTGCTCGCCGCGACTCCGTCAGCACCGCCGCTGGGCAGGACATCAGAGGAGTGCGCCGGCAGCGATTCGCGCGCGGTCAGCTCCTCGACCCGGTCGGCGTCGGTGAAGATCGCCAGGCTCTTGATCAGGATCTCGGAGGCCTCGCGCAAAGCGGCGCCGGGCTCGATCGATCCGTCGGTTTCGAGCTCGAGGGTGAGTTTGTCGAAGTCGGTTCGCTGGCCGACGCGGGCCGTAGCGACCGAGTAGGAGGCGCGGCGGATCGGGGAGAAGATCGAGTCGATCGGGATCACGCCAATCGGCTGCTCCTCGGACTTGTTCTCCTCGGCCGGCGAGTAGCCGCGGCCGCGGCCGATCGTCAGGTACATCTCGAGCTTGGTTTTCTTCTCCAGCGTCGCGATCGGCGCCTCGGGGTTGAGGATCTCCACGCCCGAGGGGAGGTCGATGTCTTTCGCGGTGATCTCGCCGGGGCCGGTGGCGACAAGCGGCGCCTCGATCTCGTCGGCATCGGTGTGCATGCGAACAACAAGGTCCTTGAGGTTGAGCACGATGTCGGTGACGTCCTCTTTGACGCCGGCGACGGTCGAGAACTCGTGCGCGACGCCCTCGATGCGGACGCTGGTTATCGCCGCACCGCCCAGGGAGGAGAGCAGGACGCGGCGGAGGCCGTTGCCGAAGGTGTAGCCGAAGCCCTTGTCGAGGGGCTCGATCGTGAACGTGCCCTGGCGGTCGTCGACTTTCTCGGCGGTGATGCGAGGGACCTGGAAGTCAGTGGTCATGAGTTCCTTGCGTATACGTGTTTCAGGGACGGATGGGGGCTACTTGGAGTAGAGCTCGACGATCAGCTGCTCCTGCACCGGAGCGGAGATCTCGGCCCGCTCGGGATAGCGGAGGACCTTCGCGGTCAGTGCGTCGTGGTCGGCCTGCAGCCATGCCGGTACGGTCGAGACGAGCTCGGTGGCGCGGCGGATCGTGTCGGTCGCGGCCGAACTTGCCTTGATCGAGATCACGTCTTCGGGCCGCACCTGGTAAGAGGGAATATCGACCCGCCGGCCGTTGATCAGCCAGTGCCCGTGGCGAATCAGCTGCCGCGCCTGGCGCCGCGAGGCGGCAAAGCCGAGGCGGACGAGGACGTTGTCGAAGCGGGACTCGAGCAGGCGCAGCAGGTTCTCGCCGGTCACGCCCTCCTGGCGGGAGGCCTTCTCGTAGTAGGCGCGGAACTGTTTCTCCAGCACCTGGTAGTAGCGGCGGGTCTTCTGCTTCTCGCGCAGCTGCACCCGATACTCGGACTGGCGCATGCGGCCACGGCCGTGCTCGCCGGGCGGGTAGGAGCGACGCTCGACGCCACACTTGTCGGTGAAGCAACGCTCCCCCTTGAGGAAGAGCTTCTGCCCCTCGCGGCGGCACTGCTTGCACTGCGGCGCGGTGTCGCGGGCCATCTAGACGCGCCTCCGCTTCTTCGGCCGGCAGCCGTTGTGGGCCTGCGGGGACACATCCTTGACCGTGGTCACGTCGAGGCCAGCGGCCTGCAGCGAGCGGATCGCGGTCTCGCGGCCCGAGCCGGCGCCCTTGGCGAAGACCTCGACCTTCTCGAGGCCGTGTTCCATGCCTTTCTTGGCGGCCGCATCGGCGGTTACCTGCGCGGCGAACGGCGTCGACTTGCGGGAGCCTTTGAAGCCAGCGGAGCCCGCCGACTCCCAGGCGATGACATTGCCCTCGGTGTCAGTCAGGGTGACGATCGTGTTGTTGAAGGAAGTCTTGATATGCGCCTGCCCATAAGTGATGTTCTTCTTGACGCGGCGCCGGGAGCGCCCTTTGGCGGGTTTTTTCGCTGCGGCCATCCGGGATCTCCTATTTCGGCGACGGGGCCCTCTTCTTGCCGGCGACGCTCATCCGGCGCGGGCCCTTGCGACCGCGGGCATTGGTCTTCGTGCGCTGACCGCGGACCGGCAGGCCCCGCCGGTGGCGGAGGCCCCGGTAGGAACCGATCTCCATTAGCCGTTTGACGTCCTGCGATCGCTCACGCCGCAGATCGCCCTCGACCTCGCGCTGCTCGACGGCGTCGCGCAGCTTGATCACCTCGTCCTCGGTCAGGTCTTTGACCAGGGTGTTCGGGTCGACGCCGGTCTCGGCGAGGATCTTCTGGGCAGTCGAGCGACCGATGCCGAAGACGTAGGTGAGGCCGATTTCGGTCCGCTTGCCGACCGGGATGTTGACGCCCGCGATACGTGCCATCCGCGCGCCTCAGCCCTGCCGCTGCTTGTGTCGCGGGTTCTGGCAGATCACCAGGACCGCGCCGTTGCGGCGGATGATCTTGCACTTTTCGCACATCGGCTTTACGGAAGCTCTGACCTTCATCGCTCCGGTCTCGTATCGACAACAGGACTCCCACGCGCCCCAGGAGTTGGACGGCAGG
>Ga0207663_10000768_pt1 | contig 14339 bp, 17 predicted proteins | sample LARL53metaG_FD_184346 | JGI IMG/M metagenome (GOLD analysis project Ga0207663, IMG submission 184346) | Corn, switchgrass and miscanthus rhizosphere microbial communities from Kellogg Biological Station, Michigan, USA - LAR L5-3 metaG... | ecosystem: Host-associated > Plants > Roots >...
CAGGGATGCTATAGAGTGCGGTATTACAATGACAGCAGCGCATTACGTTATCAATGAAAAATTAAGGGAAGAAGGAGCGATGCCTCCTCTTTACTACAGAATCAGTGCAGACTATGGTAGAGTGGAGGTGGCTAGGTCGATATCCTCTCCAGATACCGAGGATTTATTTGGTTCTACTATGAATATTTGTGCAAAGATAAACTCTATGGCTCCTACAAATGGGATGGTAATAGGTAGTGAACTATATAATTATTGTAGTGCAGGAACTTCACCTCTTTTTGAAGATTATCATTTCAGAAAGATAGGAGAATACTCAATCGCTGGATCCAGCAATCCATATCCAGTATATTCAGTATCAGTGAACAAGAGCAGACTAGATACCATCATTAAACCAATGCGTAATAAGGATTTGAAATTATATAGTAGCCAGCAACAATTGCAACGGCAAGAGAATACTCATAATATTTTGCTGGTAGACGATGAACCAGATACGCTCTTTACTTACAAAACATTCTTATCGGCTATTGAAGGTTACAAGGTAGATGCATTTACCGATTCGCAAAAAGCACTACAGAACTTTGCAAAAGTAAATCCTTCATACTATGATCTTGTAGTTATGGACATACGAATGCCTGGCCTTAACGGGCTTCAGCTTTATTATAGGATAAAGGCAATGAATCCTGACATCAAAGTTCTTTTTGTGTCTGCTCTTGATGCTGCCATGGAGATGGTGAGTATATTACCTGGTATGAAGTTCGAAGATATTATCCAAAAGCCAGTAAATCAAGAACACTTTGTCAATAAGGTGAAAGCGGCATTTACTCAGTAAAGTGTGTTCATTTATCCTGAAAGTCTGAATAGTTGTTGAAACATTATTGCTATACTCAAAATTTCAGTCCATAACTTTATACATACTTGGAGAGAGCAATCCAGGTAATCATTCGGGCTGGTAGTCCAGACTGGTACGGACGTTCGATTCGCAATCGAAAGATCGCGGGTTCAAATCCCGCCCAGTCCACTCATGTTTTACGATGGATATACTCGGAGTTTTCTAACACGATTTTTGATCCCTGGTTCCAAAACGAAGTTGATCTGAATGCAGATATAGTGATATATGGAACCAAATTTGAAACCAAAAACACAAAAACGATCTAATTTGTGGTTCCATTTCAAACTTGATGGTTCCAAGTGTTATTTGTATGGTTCCAAAGAATCTTTTCGTTATTGAAGATAAAAGTTTAATAATCAATATTCAATAGTATTCAATAATGACTATTGAATCAATTGTAAAACTTGATGAAAAGAAAAATAGCTGGAAATGTGTTAATGTAAAAGTAAGACTGCAGGATTTGGCAATTTTAAATCAGAGGCTCAAGTTATATGGTTATGAAACACTAGGCCAGCTTGTGAAGGATTTTTTGATATCGAAGTTTCCAATCATAACGGAGGATAGACAGATTCAAGCTATGGACGGCAACCTCCAAAGTAGCGGATTAAAAACGATAGTCAACGGTCCTTTTGAGCCTACATTTTATAAAAATGTAAACTTGGAAGATATGCTAAATTATTTTTTGACAATCAGAAGATTTGACAAAAAACATGCTAAAGATCTTGTCAGCTATTTTCGCAGATTTAGCGATTTATTTTTTGGCCCTGAACCTGGACAGATTCTCAAATTTAAACCTCACAAGAGATCCTGGATTTTGCAAGGAATGAGGCATTTTGGAAATTACTATTATTACAAGACCAACAATCCAGAATGCAAGGAGGTAATTGAAAAGATTATCAATCGTTATGGTTTGAACATCGGGCTAGATATGCATCAAAGGATATACATAGTAGATGAGAATTTTGTAGCCAACAAGATAGAAGTCCTTATGCGCATTCAAGGTGAAATAGGCAAGTGTCAGGGTTGGTTTATTCTCTGGCTTAAGACAAGATGAGATTATTTATATGCATGACGCAGAGATTTGCAGTAATTTTGGAGGGTGTAATTGTAACAAGCTACACGTAATCAACAAGTCGAATGGATTTACCATAGTAGTTATCAATTGGTTCAGAGGTAACAAGAAATGTTATTTTACCATATTGCCAACTAGAATCTGGGAGGAGTTTCGAAAAGTACCCAACTTCAATGAAGTGGATATAGAGGTTGCTCACAAGCTTATCAAAAAAATAGCAGGAATTATGTTTGTGGAGCTCCGTAAACTCCACTATAACGTTATGAGCAGAATCATGGATATGAATGAAGCTGATATTTTAGCTGGACGTGCAAAATCAGTGTCAGCAAAACATTACGCAATGTACGAGATGGATAGAATGACAGAGGAGTACATTCAGGCTTGGCAAAAGTTTAATGTAAATATACCAAGATAGAGAATTTATAGATGGTTTCTAAGCTGAAATCAATCGAAAAATATGTAGTATCGGAATCATCTATGTCTTGATTTATTTTATATGCATTGTTACCGTATTATTTTAGTCACTTCGATACTAGGATATCGCATCGAAAGCCATATTTCGAGACATTCTATATTAATAATCTGTACATGGTTAAGTCAGGAAAACAAACCTTTCCGGCTCCTAAAGGTGATTATGTGACTACAATTCAAATTTTAAATTCAACTAGAATTAGATTGAAGGCTGCATCTCGTAAGGACCAGACTTATGATGATAAAATAAGGGAATTGCTTGACTTGGGACCCAGAAACAAATAATAATCATATTTATTACTGGTACAATTTCATCAATAGCAGGTCAATGCGATAATTTTTGTGGACAATCAAGCTATCACTCCTTTGCGTACAGTAAGTTCTCTTGCAACCTGGATGGCAGTTTCTGTTACGATTCCGGCAACTATCTTCATGGTATCTCCGATGTAGTTTGTGCATTGGGATCATGTCTCTACCAATCGATACATTCAGAATATTCCAGGATTTGGTATCGTGAAATGGCTCTGTTCACTTAACGCTAAATCTATAGCTATGTACACACTATTGCTTTAAATGAGAATGTCAAAAATAAGAAGCAGAACGTCTTCAAAGTATATTTACTATGCCTTACAGTTATACTTTTCAGGTTTATCGCTTCGAAAAACATCGCAAAGGATATCTCAATTTATCACAAGGAACCACGTTTCCATTTGGAATTGGATTCAACGCTACAAACCAAAGAAGATATTTCAAACCAGGTGCAAACTATCTGAATTTATTTATCATAGATGAAACACTGATTAAAGTGGGAAATGACTACTATGTATGGCTATGGGTTGCTATCGAGCCATACAGATGTAGCAAATAGCTTCTCCTATCTATAATATAATACAAGATAATCAAAAATGAGTTAGAGAACAAATGCTAAGTGGTATAACAACCATTTGTATATAAAACAAATCAACGGTGGTAATAATAACAGTTATGCATATGCGAAAAATTGTTGAATCCATTACTTCCACTTACTTATGTAACGGTTGCAGAAAGACCATTGAATCCGACTGATTTTCCTAATGTCCCAGAAGAGGATCTTGTTCCGGGTTCCGAAATAATACAGAGAATACAAGCAATAGGAATTTATTCAATACTATCCAATAATAGCCATAAAATTGGATAGCGAAAAGGATATCAAAAAGGATATCAAAAAGGATATTAAAAAGGAGGCTAAGCAATTGGCAAAAGAGAACAACTGGGATAAGCTTCATACATTACTATATCTACGCACCAAATACGAAAATGAGAATCGTGCCGAAGAAGCAGCCATTGTTAGCAAACTCATACATGAGGAAGAAGCTGAGGAAACCAGGGAATATGATGGTTATTAATTTATTCTTGCTGCCTTTTTTCAAATTGCTGCATTTTAGCTGATAGCTGTGCTATAGCATCATGTTTCATTTGTCACGATTTCTTTATTATTTCATCGTTCTTGGGTGGCAAAAATGACTCAAATTTGGTTCGTATTCCACCGAACCCGCACTGATATTAGTTCTCTAAAGGGATTCGCCAACAAAATAAAATGGTGTGAATATGAATTGGTAGAATCAATAGAGAGCCCTTATTCATTATTTGTTTATGCTATAAGGTCTCCTGTAACTAAAGACTGTTATCAAAGGCGTCTTCATAGGTTCTTTGACTTTATTGGTCTAGAGCCTGAGTGATGTTGTAAAAGAAGAATGAATTGTTTAGAATTAGCAGGGCTGGCTATGGATCAGAAATATCTGGTGTGATTGAGGATATTACAATGCTATGAACAAGCTTTGAGATAGAATTCATCTGAATTGCGACAGGGGATTGTAGAAATTTTAGAATGCCCGGTATGATCGAAAGATATAGGGCGGTTGGATATAATATTTAACATATGATAAGTATGTTAACTATGATAATTAATACTTCAAATTAAATCAATCATATATGCATGTGAGTGACAAAATGTTACTATTGAATAGTTGTTGTCGCTTAGATTTCGTGGTTGATACCGAAAGGGTGTAGAAAAACTTTCATTTCTATTGCTTTAAATTCCTCTTACTCTTTCAAGTTGTTGAAATCTTCTTTGTGTTGAATATTCTAACCTTCGTTGTAGTCTAGTTTTTCTCATCTTCATTCAATCCTTGCTTGCTCTCTCTGTATTTACTTCTTTTCTACGGAGAGACAGTTGCTGTTGCTGAAGTAGTTTCTCTTGCTACTTGCTCAAAGGTTTTTGCGTTGTTAACACCTATTCTCGAGAACTCTTTTACATTATCTCTTGCTGTCTGAACTGATCTCTTGAATGCTTCCAAATTTGCAAATATTGCATTGTTTACCAATTTAGTTACCGCAATCGTATTGTCTGCAAAAGCGCTAACTAACCTCGCGTAGTGTTCAGTCACATGTCTTGGAGTTGTCCAGTTTGACGTAACTGCTCTATTTGCCGCCTCTATCTGAGGTAATAATGCCGATTGCATTGAATTGATAATCTCTCTTTGTGATTCCAAGTAGTTATCTGCCATCTGTCTGGCTGCTTGAATAGTTTCTTCTTGATACTCATTAACAATCTGAGTATAACGTGGGATATCTTTCCTTGCTTCGTCTGTTGTTCTTCTTATGTTGTTCTTTGTTTCATCTAATGATCTATTGATTGATTGTTGTTGCTCTCTTTGATTTGATAGTTCTTGTGATGCTAATTGCTTTTCTTCTTCTTGTCTTGTTTGTTCTTTTCTTGTCGACATATTTATTTTTCCCTATATTGTATATATGTAAATGAGTATATAGCAATGACACACAACTGTTCCTCTGCCTAGTACTAACAGCAGCATACTCTATTTGGGTTCTAACTACCTCTATCTCCTAAGTTAACTTTACCTACTATTTACCCATATACTGGCTCAGACAGAGCAGAGCATCTAGAGGATCCAAATCTGAAGGATGTAATCGTCGACTTAGATATTCAATAAGCCTACTGTCCTGAACTACCGCCTTCTTAGCTCGAGATCCTCTTCATTCAGCTCTAGGTTTCGTTTTGAACTTCTTTTTGTTGGCTGCTACTCTCTAGTCCATGAATATACCCTTCTAACTCTTGGACTCCGATCTTCATATATGTGTTAAAAATATTAACACATATCCTGTCCCGTAAGAGATATCTAATAACGTGTGATCTGTAGATATATGTCCACTAATGAATATGTCTCTTCATTATTGTAAAACCAATAAGGTCTGGATAAATAAAAGATATTCAGCCTTTTGTTCTCCTGATTGTGTTAGCATCTGCAGCGATATCAATTTCCATATTAGCATCATACATAACAACAAATACATCATTTTTTTGCAGTAAGAAGTTTGGTGCTGACTATAGCTTTAGTTTATCTATTGTAAACTTCTAATTTTTTTCTCTTCTTGTAGCATCCTATTCCTTGTAATCATAACAAGGGCAATTGACACTATGGAGACTAGTGCTGCTGTAAGAAATATTAAAGCGTATGCCATTGAAGAGGGAAATGTACCGGCAATTCCCTTTACAAATACCTGATTTTGCTGCATGTATATTGCTGCAATAGCTGGGCCGATAGAACTTCCCAGGATATTAAGAACAACTGTCATACCTAATGATACACCACTAAACTGCTTTGGAGTAGCCTTCATAGTAATATCAAATCCGCCAACTTGCGTTAATGATATACCAGCAGCTATAATGGCAAGATTGGTTGCTATCAGAAATTGTGTTGAATGAAACGCAAAAAGGCTGAAAAAACCAATAGTACTTATTATACTTCCAGCTAGTGTGGGTTTCAGATTTCCCAGCCTTGACATTATAAAACCAGAAGAAGGTGCAATTATCAAAAGTACAATCATAAAAGGCAATTGGACATTTGCAGAAGTTACAGCATCTCCGCCAAATCCTACTGGTTCCGGACTTCTAACCAATATAGGTACGCTCTGATATACCATAAACATTGTAATACCTAGGATCATCATAACGATATTAGCAGGGAGGAGGATTTTATTAGTTAGCAATTTTAAATTAATCAAGGGTGATGTGCTCCTTTTCTCCACAATCACAAATAAAACCAATGAGACAATAGTTGCTACAGCAAAAAAACCTGTGATCTGTATTGAATAAGTTGCTAAAGATGTAAGTGTCAGCAGAAATGAGGTTATTGTAGCGGCCAGCGTTATTACACCCTTTAGATCTAATGTAGTCACCACAACAGTGGCAACAACTTTTCCGCATGCAACACAAAATTCAGTTTCGACGCCACCAGTACCACTTTTTTGTGTTTGCTGCATTAATTGTCCCTTCCGTTCTTCTCCCTCTTCTTCCTCTAACTTCCTATCATGAATAACTCGTCTGATTATGAACCAAAGTGCAATAGAAATAGGCACTATGGAGAAAAATGTAGCATGCCATCCAAAGTTGTTGATTATAGTGCCTCCTACAGATAAACCTACGACAGAACCACCTGCATACATTGCACTAAATATTCCTACGCCTATTGCAAGCTTTTCTGGTGGGAATTTATCTCTTATAATACTAAAAGCTACAGGAAACATCGATACACCCATACCTTGAATTATCCTAGTAGCAATCAGAAAGTATATGTTATTAGCAAATCCTCCTAAAGTAATTCCTATAATGTAGACTAACATGATAATTACTACTATTTTCTTTCTTCCATACATATCAGACAACTTTCCACCTATTGGAACCATGACAGCAGCTGAAATAAGATATGCTGTAAGTATCCAAGAAGATGTATTGTAAGATATCTTAAAGTCTCTGATAATATCTGGAATAGCCGGCAAAAGCATAGTTTCGCCATACATAGTAACCAAGAGTGCAGAACCTAATACTATAAGAGTTATCCATGCAGAACCGGGGATTTTCACAGATACAGTAGATGTTCTTTTATCCTTGTTATCCTCTGGAGCGGAAGGTGATATTGGTCTCTCTGCCAATATATCGGATCAAAATCGTTGAAGATTTCTTTTATTTTAATTTTGGGGCTGTTTCATCTTCAATTTTAACTTCATAACATTTTTTGTAATTCTTTTTAGTAATTGTAGAGAGAGGCTCTGTTCACTTAACGATTTGTAATTGCTTGTTATGATAACCTATGAATAGATTTAACCAATTCCACAGATATAATAATTTACAATTCTTCTTTCTGCAAGTCATCAAAGCATTCGGTTCTATCTTTTATGTACTGCATTGTTCTTTCCATAATGCTTTTCTCTAAGAGGAATGGATATGATGATGAGACAATCTCAAGAACTTACAAGCCTATGGATACCAAGTACTACCACCACCATCTTTGATAGTGTAATAGGACACGATCACGTAGCTCCTGCAACTACCATTAACTGGGAGCATGGCGACAGGTTTCGCGTTTATGAAAGGGTGGTGATAATACAATGTTTAATTTTCATAAAAGACGAAAACTACAAGACATATTTGAAATTCCAGAGTCTGACCAGGAAACAAAATTAAGCGTGAGAGAAAGAGCTCCCAAGGTTTTCTCAAAGATTGAAAGATTAGATGACATACAAGAGATGATGCTAAGAGCATTAGAATCCTCAGAGCGAGCCCACACATTGCTGACAGGGCCTCCGGCTTCTGCAAAATCATTATTCCTGTTAGAGCAGAAGGAGCAGCTACTACAAAAGCAGGATTACAAAAATTCATAGCAGAAAATCAAGATAAAGAAATTATCATAATAGATGAAATTGACAAGATGCAAATGCAACATCAAGAAGGTTTACTGACTATGATAGAGCGAGGAGAGTTTACAAGTACTTGCACCAATTATGCCCTAGTCATTTCCTTCAGCAGCGCATTGTAAATAGATGCTAGAACGAAAAAAGCCAAACTTCCCACTATTTTTACAATTAACGCTTCTTCCAACTTTGATAACAAGAGTTGTTGTCGGAGAATATCTTTCTCGTCGTGATACTTAAGCGACTGTGTTTTATTAATTAATTCTTAATTCTTCACATATTTTACATTATTAGATATACTACTACTTTCCGCTGCTAACTTAATGATAATTGTGTTGCTGGCTCTATTTATTACTCTCTGTCTTTTGTCATTGGTGAACCTTTAACCAGATTTATAAATAAAAAAGCTCTTCTTACTAGTACGCATGATATTCTCCCTTATGCTGCTTTAATTGCTTAAATCTAGCAAAGTGATTACTACATTTTTCACATTTCCAACGGTTCATATTTTGTTGTTCGTGTTCTCCAGAAGAGGATCCTATTCTGTTTTTGTAGAATCCTGTTTTATCATTATAGTTATGATAAACATAGTTGAGTATATACTTCTTTGAGGATATATGGCCATGGTGAAATATTCCTTTCATTTCAGCCACTTTGTATATTATTCACTGTAGCAGACCTTATAATCGCGAATGAGGATTTGCTTTATATCATCGGTAAGATCCTCAAGCTGTTGACTAATAGGTAATTCACTTTTATTGTTGTCTTCGTTACTGTTTTTCTTAATTCCGAGCGAATCTAGTTCATTTATCCACCAACTAGCACTTTCAGACTTTTCATCATCTTTAGCATTGCTAGTGGCGATAGTCTTTGCATTGGCAATAATCAAACAGTTTACAGATTGTCTATGTTTGGAATCTAACGATAATTCTCGATTGATGTTGTCAGCAGCTTTGTTGGTTATTATGGATATTCAATTTCCTAGCCGTTAAAACGATATACAATTTTTTACTCAACATTATATATGGTAGATGCATACTTAAAGCTATGTAATGGCATTATCCTCTGGGTTTGATAGGATAAATGCTACTTTTGTCGAGGTTGAAATGCCCAGTGGTTTTTGCTTTATTTCCTTCTGATTTTCAGTCAATTGACGTAATTCAGCATAGTACATATTGAAATATTGTTAACAACCTCATCAATCAAGTAATTTGGATGGGAATATCTTTCGGTATTAGCATTGCCATCTCTTTGTTATTGCCTTTTCCAATATCATTAATTACTATAATAGGAGTTTTCATTTTGCTTAACTTCTATATGAGAAACAGAATGATGAAAAAAATGGGCATTGGAATTGGAAGGGTTGGAATGTCTGGTTCGGTATCATCTTCAATGTTTGGAAGCACTTTAAGATATTATTGTATGGGTTGTGAAACAGAGCACAAACAAGCTGCTTGTCCTAATTGGGGTTCAAAGATGAAAAGAGTTGGATCTTAACTTACTTAAAACACAAAATTCAGTTCAACTCTATACTGCTATCAAATGGTTTAACCCATATTTATAAAGTGTATAGATAAATCAATTCAAAGCTTTAGGCGTTATCTAAATGACTTGATCAGTATGTTTTACTATTTAGGATCATCCTTGTGATTATCTTCATCATCAGTATCTTTGTAAGAATTCTGAAAGCGACTTTACAATTCACAAAGTCAGATCCATACATTGTGATGGTTAGCACACCTAACGCACCAGATCTATTATTCGACTCTATAGAGAAAGAACCAGAAGAAACTTGCATTTACCGCAAATTGTTTCTAGATTACAAATATGGGCTAGACCGCATATACACAAAGCAAGAAATAGAGAAGGCTAAACGGTCACCTTCATATAAATATCGTTGCTATCTCCTTTTAGATAATATAATGACTTGCAATAACAACAATCTAAATCAAAAAAATAAAAAAACAAAAAATGCAATCTTTGAAATGTTTGTCAGAAAGCTTCCGCTAAATCATATAGTATAGAACAAGTAATTTATTTTTTGATGAATATGAAGTTTAATGAAAAGCATATAGTATACAAGTATTATATAGTTTAGCTGCATTAGTTTGGCTAAGCTGACTTTTACATAATGGTTAACTAACTGGGAGGTTTGTTAAGATAGTTTTTGCAACAACCACCTAAACAAAATAATAGAATTCCCTTAGCTATGTTTGCCAATGGCGACAAGAAAATGTCACGTAAGGAATATGAAGTAGATATTACAGAAATCAGTAGGCGAGGAGACGGCATTGCAAAAGTGCAAGATTTTGTATTTTTCGCTGAGAATGAAAAAGTTGGAAGTAAGGTAAAGGTTACTCTGGTAGCAGATAGATTCGCAAAGCAACAATTGTGTCCTAAACAGTATAAAAAGTCACCAATGTGCCTGTAAAAAGCAGACAGACGTTCATTCTTCAATCATGTATTTATGCAGCTGTTTGACATCTATCTTTATGCTTATTCGACTTCGTTGAATGATTGACAATTTGGACATTGATATACTGCATCTGCGGATATTTGACCTTGCGAAACATTTTCAGCAATAATGTTGTTACACCTACCACAAATATAATCTACATCACCTTTTCCTACAATAAAAGGTTCAATCTTACCGCTATCCTTTCTGTATACGGGTCTTGTCCCTTCTTGAGGTTCTGGTATAACCCTACAGTTAACTCGAGGCAGTTTTGCCTATCCTTATGTATAGTGTCTATTTAAGGGTTCTGCCTGTCATAAGAATAATAAGACCATTGCAACTTTTAAGAAATTAGAAATTGGGTATTACTAACAAACATTTGAGATTTCATTGCAAGACAGGCTGGTTGGGGTATGTAGAAGATCTCGACTTATTATATATCCTTTGTAAATACTTTTGTAAAACATAAAGGGCAAGGTATGTAGAGATGCACATAATCTTAGTTCTGGGATACAGGAGTTCTGTTTACCAAGCTATAGCTATTTGTGAACTGCAGCTACTAAAAGGAAAATATTTAGTATGACTACTATCAATAAATATACATTACCTGTACCAAAAGCCTTATTGGAACGTATAGATAGAATTTCCTCTCCAGCTCATATTGGTAATCTTAGAAATGCAATTGATTTGATAGTTCCCAAAAATACACCTGTTCTTGCTGCAGGAGACGGCTTAGTGACTTATGTTGAAGATGATTCTAATGTTGGAGGACCTAATCCGCTCTATATGATACATACTAACTTTATTACAATTATGCATCCAAATGGAGAATACTCTAGATATGATCACTTGGAATATCGTAGTTCAAAAGTAAGATTAGGTCAACATGTATGTGCATGTCAAGAGATAGCCAAAGTTGGCATGACAGGCTATACATATATTCCACATCTTCACTTTCAAGTATTTGTACTTACAGGAACTAACATGTGGACTGATTTTGATACAATAGAAGTTAAAGATTTTGTTATTTGTTAATTGAGGGTTATCTGTATAAACTAAGTAGGTAGCAAAAAATTAGTTGAACTCCTATCAATCAACTTTGAATTCAAAAAGACAGAAAATTTCCGATATGGTCAGCAAATTAGCAGAAGTCTCTTGCGAGATCCGCGTCAACGCCATCAGCATCAGTATTTTTTATAGAATGTTGGTTCAAAAGATCCTTTTACTACGGTATTAAGAATATTGCGTGAGTAATAACATTCTTTGCAATGACTATTATAACATGTTGCTGCTAGATAATTTGGCAAATGAAAGACGTTGCAAAAAAGATAAAGAATACATTTCAGGACTCAAGCAAAAACAAACGTCTCTCACGCCAGTCTTATTATGTCTTCAGGCTATTACATATAGTACACACGTTCTGTTATCAACATTTAGTAACTAGCTGACGTTGTTTATCACGAATAGATTGAAATAGAAAGAGGACTCAATAACCTGATAGAAAATTCGAAGGGATTAGACTCCGACCCGTACGAGGGCTCAATTGTTTTTGTTATATATTTGTTCAATTCGAACAATCTATTTATTTCCCAAATACTTAGGTTGGGTCGCATTAGTGCTGGTATCTATGCTAAAAGTAGATTTTACTTTAATCTGTCGCTATGCTAGTTTTAAAGTTGTAACAGGAAATAACGATGTCAATTAAAACAATTGCATTTGCTATTATTCCTCTTTTGTTGTTGTTAGTATCTAATACACTAGTTCTTTCATGGTATGAGACTCTAATGAAACTGTCTCATCTCCGAAAATCCCTGATAGTCTTTCATTGGCATTGGGAAAAAGTGTCTTGTTCATAAAATCAATAGCTTTAACACCTTTACTTTCAACATCATCAAACGTTTTTCTATCAAAGCGGTTGAGCTGATTTTCCTTATAGAGACGATCTTCCTCTACTAATTTTACAAACAGAATTTTACACATTTCATAAAGACGTTCTTTTGCACTTAGCCCTCTCTGAGTTCTAATTATATCATGACATATGTTAAAGACATTCGCAAATTCTTTCCTTTCTTTGAATGTTATGAGTGAGCGTTTAGCTTCTTCCGATTCAGCGTGGCTGAAAGTAGGTGTCGTTTGTTCTGAGATTTGATTTTTGTTAAGCAAAAGATCTTCTTGTCGATAATCAAAAAGACTGTGTACTCTAAATACTTCTACAGATTCTCCATTTGAAACCATAGCAAAATGCGTTCCAAACAAAACAGCATAGGAAACTGCTTGTCCGATAGCTATGTCATCTATGTCTTCACTTGGTGGCTTTGCCTCAACAACTAAAAGATATTTACCCTTAGTTTTTATTGCGATATCTGGTCTTTTTGTTGCAACCTGTTTTTTAGAACCGAGTTGAATCAAAAGTGGCTTTGGACTACTTCTGTTAAATTCCATTTCAGATTCAACAAAACCTAATCCTTTGAGAAGCGGAACTAAAACTTTTACAATAACATCATCTTGTGAATGAATCTCTCCTACGTCTTTCCAAAGTTGTTTTGGAACAGATATTTTAGCCATATTCCAATCACATTTTTTGCCTTACTGCATTTTGTATTAGAGTTTTCCACTTGTTATCCCCATCAATATGAATTCCACAGACCTCGGCTGGGGTTTTACCTTTTAGTCCTTCATGCGGTCGCAAGTAGTTATGATAAATCTGGTAGCCTGTTAGAATGGGAGTGTCAATCTTCTTTAACCCCCTCATTACTTTTTCTCTCTCTGACTTCTCCGTTGAATCGCTCCATCTTGTTGTTATTGTGGTCTCCTTGGAGTCTGATATGACGAATATGCCTAGTCCTAGGCTTTGTGTTAGTATAGAAGTCCTTCTTAAAAGCGTCGAAGTTTGGATCGCCGTCACTAATCAAAGTATTAGGTCGCTTGCCAGCGATATCTCTACCTCTTTTAAAGAGTGGGTTAATATTAGCGGTATACTTTGTGTCTAAAATCTGTTGAGCTATCCAGAACCGAGTCTCATCATCCATTAGAGCATACAGGTATTTCATATTCCCTTTAACCTTAAGGTAGAGTTCATCAGTTCTCCATACACTAGAAACATTAGATTTGATTCTTTTTAGATATTTTTCCATTAGTCCGAGATACTTGCTTATCCAGCGGTATACCGACATATGACTTGAATTAACACCTTGGAGCTTTAAGAATTTCTCAACATTCCTTAAAGATTCTCCCGTGAAATACGGTTGCATAGAAGAGGTAATCATTTGAGGGGTAGCTCGCAGTCATTGCAGCGAAGCTTCTGTATGTCTCCCCTGCTGTTACGTCTGACGCCAAACTTTACTACATTGGAACAACTGCAGAAAATACAATTAGTGGTGTTGGTGATAGGCTCAATTCTTCTAACCTCGACTCAGCACCTCGCGAGTTCGCGGCGATGACAGGCACCGACATCGCCACCTACACCCGCGAAGCACCGGGTATGAGCGCGTTCGCACTCTCCGACGGCGTCGTCTACCACACCTACTCCACCTATGCGCGCGGCCTTGACGCACTATGGGGAATGTACCAGTGGCTCGACAGGGCGCCTAAGGGGCGCAATGAAACCGGGCCGTGGTTCCGGCGGCACGACGAGTACATGTGAGATTCTCGATGCGGCGGCAGTGTGATCGGTGTAGCAATCATCACCAAAACCTCTAACCAAG
>Ga0207663_10000769_pt1 | contig 14328 bp, 15 predicted proteins | sample LARL53metaG_FD_184346 | JGI IMG/M metagenome (GOLD analysis project Ga0207663, IMG submission 184346) | Corn, switchgrass and miscanthus rhizosphere microbial communities from Kellogg Biological Station, Michigan, USA - LAR L5-3 metaG... | ecosystem: Host-associated > Plants > Roots >...
GCAGACCACGATTGCCGACGTGATCGAGCGCGAGTCGCGCGATGCCGGCGCGAGCATGTATTACATCTGAGAACTTTGCACGCCGGCATCCGCGCCGGTGCCGCGACGCTCAACCCGCGCTCGGGACCTGCCCACTATTGTCGTGGGCGTTATGCCCAGAATCCCGATCAACATTGCGGAGCTGGTGGGGGACACGCCGCTGGTCGGGCTGCCGCGGCTGCTGGAGGGGCCGGCCGCGGAGAACGGTGTCGAGTTGTTCGCCAAGCTCGAGTCTCAGAACCCGGGCGGGTCGGTCAAGGACAGGATCGGCGTGGCGATGATCGAGGCCGCCGAGCAGGAAGGGCGGATCGAGCCCGGGCGCACGACGATCGTGGAGGCGACGTCCGGCAACACCGGCATCGCGCTCGCGTTCGTGTGCGCCGCCAAGGGCTATGACCTGGTGCTGACGCTGCCGCAGGGCATGAGCCGCGAGCGCGAGAGCCTGCTGCGGCTGTACGGAGCGCGGGTGCAGATCACCGAGTCGCTGGGCGGTATGGGCGAGGCGGTAGCGGCCGCGCGCACGATGGCGAGCGAGCCCGACGTGTTCCTGCCCGACCAGTTCTCCAACCCCGCCAACCCCGCCATTCACCGGCGCACGACCGGCCCGGAGATCGAGCGCGCACTGGACGGGCGTGTGGACGTGCTCGTCGCCGGGGTCGGCACGGGTGGCACGATCACCGGCGCGGGCGGATACCTGCGCGAGCGCAACCCCGACCTGCGCATCGTCGCGGTCGAGCCGCGCGGCTCAGCTGTGCTGTCCGGCGGGCCGGCCGGCCCGCACCGTATTCAGGGGATCGGCGCGGGGTTCGTGCCGGCGGTGCTGGACCGTGAGCTGCTCGACGAGGTGATCCGTGTCTCCGATGAGGACGCGATCCACGCCGCCTGGGCTTGCGCCCGGCACGCGGGCGTGCTCGCCGGCATCTCCTGCGGCGCCGCGCTGTGGGGTGCGCTGCAGGTCGCCGCGCGCCCCGAGTCCGCCGGTAAGCGAGTAGTCACCATCATGCCCGACTCAGGCGAGCGCTACGTCTCCCAAGCATTCTTCGCGCCCTGAGAGACCGGCGCCCTGAGAGACCGTACGGCGCCGCTACGCTGTTCCCATGCCCGGCCTCGGTGTGTTCGCGCTCCTCGCCAGAGAGCTGCGTCGTGACATCGCCGCCGCCCGCGCCCGCGATCCCGCGGCGCGCGATGTCGGCCCGGTCGAGATTCTTGCCAGCTGGCCCGGCATTCATGCGCTGCTGGCCCATCGCACCGCGCACGCCCTGCACGAGGCGGGCCTGCCGTTGGTGCCGCGTGCGATCTCCATGCTGTCGCGGACGCTGACCGGCATCGAGATCCACCCCGCCGCACACATCGGCCAAGGCCTGTTCATCGATCACGGAGCCGGCGTCGTGATCGGCGAGACGGCCGTCATCGGCGACGACGTGACCCTGTATCAGGGAGTCACGCTCGGCGGCACCGGCTTTGCCACCGGCAAGCGTCACCCGACGGTGCAGGACAACGTCACGATCGGCTCCGGCGCCAAGCTGCTCGGACCGATCACGATCGGCCACGGTGCGAAGATCGGCGCGAACAGCGTGGTCATCACCGATGTGCCGCCTAATTCGACGGTCGTCGGCAACCCCGGCCACCCCGTGCGCGTGGACGGCCGGCGGGTCGAGGGGCCCGACGCCGACTGGATCCACCTGCCCGACCCGATCGCCGAGGCAATCCAGGGTCTGGCCAGCCGCATCGGCGCGCTGGAACGGGCGGTGAGCGAGCTATCCGGCGAGCAGCCGGACGCGCCGGTGGCCGACGTCAGGCCGCTGCGCCCGGTGAAGGGGCCGAATCCGGCGGGCGGGTAGGCGCGCCGCCGATCAGGGTGGCTTCGGCGTCGAGTCCGTCTGATAGACATACCGCGCTGTGAGCCCAGCTCGGCGTCCAAGTCATCTACCTCGATTTATCGCGACCGTCCTAGCCGGGGGCGTCGTCACGTTGATGCTGCTCCTGGCGATCTGCTCTCAGCAACAGGCGCTGGCCGCGCCATCGCCCGGCGTCTCCTTCGACCCTGATGCGACGCCGCTCGTCCCGTACATCATCAACGGGCAGGAAGCTTCGATCTCACAGTTTCCCTGGCAGGTATTTGTTCAGTCTGAATTCGAAGAAAAGGGTGAGGTCATCGTTGCATCGTGCGGGGGGTCGATTCTCGATTCCACGCACATCCTCACCGCTGCGCATTGCGTCGATGCTGAGGGGACTACGATCACGCACCCAGCCGAAGACTTCGTGGTCGTGGCTGGAGACTCGAACGCCAGCGGGCCGTCGCCCACTACGCAGGTGAGAGGTGTCGCAAGCATTCGCACCCATCTATCCTGAATCTGGATGCCCGACAACGCCCGAGCTGAGCCGGAAAGCCTCGCTGGCGCGCCCGACCGCTTCGACGAGCCACGGCCGCCGGGCCAGATCGCACCCGATGAGGAAGCGCGGATCGAGCGTCTGCTGGAGGGATTGAACGAGCCCCAGCGTGAGGCTGTCACACACGGAGAGGGCCCACTGCTGATCCTGGCGGGCGCGGGCAGCGGCAAGACGCGCGTGCTGACGCACCGGATCGCGTTCCTGCTCTATACCAAGCAGGCGCACGCGAATGGGATCCTGGCGATCACGTTCACGAACAAGGCGGCCCAGGAGATGCGTGGGAGGGTCGAGCGACTGCTCGAGCGCGGCACGCGCGGCATGTGGCTGATGACGTTCCATGCCGCCTGCGCGCGCATCCTGCGCGCCGAGGCCGCACGCCTGGGATATACGCGCCAGTTCACGATCTACGATCAGGCCGACGCACGGCGGCTGACCAGGCGTTGCATCGACGAGCTGGGGATCGACCCCAAGCGGTTCACCCCGGCGGCGATCCACAGCCAGATCTCGGCGGCCAAGAACCGGCTGCGCGCCGCCGCCGACTATCGCCAGGCGGCGGGCTCCCCGTTTGAGGAGATGGTCGCGGACGCGTACGAGTGCTACGAGCGTGAGCTGCTGCGCATGAACGCGATGGACTTCGACGACCTGCTGTTCCGCACGGTCAACGTCCTAGAGCTGTACGAGGAGGTGCGCACACGGTACGCGCGCGCGTTCAGGCACGTGCTGGTGGATGAGTACCAGGACACCAACCACGCCCAGTACCGGCTGTTGCAGCTGCTCGTCGGCGGGGGTCGCAAGGCCCCCGCGAAGGGAGGGCCCGTGCACCTTGCGGGCCACCGTAACCTTGCGGTGGTAGGTGATGACTCCCAGTGCCTGGTCGCGGGTACGGCTGTGACGATGGCAGACGGAACCAGCAAGCCCATCGAGAATGTGCGGGTTGGGGATATGGTCCTAGCCGCATACGGAAGCGGCGACTTTCGGCCAGCAAGAGTTATGCGATGCCATCAAGCAACGAGATCAGAGGGCATTGCCGTCGCGACTCGCGCGGGACGACGCTTGGTGAGTACTTCCGACCACACGCATTTCGCTGGGTTCGTACTGGGTCGGACCCCTCAACTGCACATGGCTTACGTGATGTGGAAGCGCGGCGTCGGCTTTCGCGTTGGGACCTCCCGTACCTATACGCAGGGTCAGGTCAAGCCGGGCGTGGGCGTGCAACTGAGGATGCGAATGGAGGGCGCCGATGCTGCATGGGTGGTGTCCGTGCACGCCAGTGATGCTGAGGCCCGGGTGGCTGAGCACATATTGTCGGCGCGGTACGGGCTTCCAACCCTGCCGTTCAATGCCCGCCCCTCGGGTGGCAAGCTTAACGAGAGCGTGGTCGGTAACCAGGAGATGATCGACCGTGTCTTTGAAGCTCTCGACACGAACACGACCGGACGGGAGCTGCTTGTTGATGAGGGGCTGAGTCTCCGCTTTCCGCACTTCACCCCGATGGCACACACCTCTGGCAGGCGTGGATCGCTTCGCCGGCGTCGTCGTATGGTGGTGACCCTCTGTGGCGATCGCCGAGGTGCCTCCCCGATGCATAGGATCGCAATGTTCGGCTACGACACTGAGGGAAGAGAGGCGCTCCAGCGTCTAGGCTTCAGCGTGCGTCCCGCCCGGCGTGGATCGACTGGATGGCGCTACGAGTCCGCGTCGAAGGACATGGGCTCATTGCTCGCGACCGCCGAGCGTATACGTGGCGAGTTGGACTTCCATCTTCAACTCAACGCTCGCCTGGGACACAACCCCGACGGAGTCGCGAATTCGCTCCCATTCATGCCGGCATCCTCGTTGAGGCCGGGGATGATGATGATGGGCGCCGACGGCAGCTTCGATCTGATTGACGATGTCGAACGTGTGTCCATCGAGACCCCCGTCTATGACCTAGATATCGAGTGTGTCCATAACTTTGTTGCCAACGGGCTGGTAACGCACAATTCGATCTACGGGTTTCGTGGCGCGGACGTACGCAACATCCTCGACTTCCAGGATGACTTTCCCGACGCGCGCGTGGTCAAGCTCGAGCAGAACTACCGCTCGACGCAGCGGATCCTGTCCGCCGCGAACGCGGTGATCGCCAATAATCGCGGCGGCATCGCCAAGCGTCTGTGGAGCGAGCGCGGTGACGGCGAGCCGCTGCACGTGCGCGAGCTGGAGGACGAGCACGGCGAGGCACGGTTCGTGGTGGGGGAGGTCGAGCGGCTCGTGGACGAGGGCGCGGCGCGCGCGGAGATCGCCGTGCTGTACCGGACGAACGCGATGTCGCGGGTGATCGAGGACACGCTCGTGCGCCGCGAGATCGCCTACCAGGTGATCGGCGGGACGAAGTTCTACGAGCGCGCCGAGATCAAGGACGCGATCGCCTACCTGGCGTGGCTGGCCAACCCGTTCGACGTGGTCAGCTTCACGCGCATCGCCAACTCTCCGCGGCGGGGCCTCGGCCGGACCTCGCTGTCGCGCATCGTCGCGCACTCCGCCACAGTCGGGATATCGGTGTGGGAGGCGGCCGCCGCGGCCGAGCAGATCCCCGGCCTCGGCGCGGCCGCGACCAAGTCGCTGAAGCGATTCATGTCGACGATGTCAGACCTCTCAGAGTTCGCGCAGCAAGGCATTCCCGTCGGCGATCTGCTCGACGCGACGCTGTCGCGCAGCGGCTACCTGGACGCCCTGGAGGCGGAGGCGCTGGGGGACGCGCAGAAGACGATCGAGGCGCAAGGCCGCATGGAAAACCTCGACCAGCTCGTGGAGGTCGCGCGCGAGTTCGACGCGAGCGCGACCGAGGAGGAGGACACGCTCGACCTGTTCCTACAGCAGCTGGCGCTCGTCGCCGACGCTGACTCCCGACGCGAGGATGAGGGGCTCGTGACGCTGATGACGCTGCACAACGCGAAGGGTCTGGAGTACCCGATCGTGTTCATTGCGGGCTGTGAGGACGGCGTGTTCCCGCATTCGCGGGCGCTCGACGAGGGCGGGTTGGAGGAGGAGCGGCGACTGTTCTACGTCGGCGTCACACGCGCCAAGCGCGAGCTATACCTGACCTATGCCCGGCGGCGCTCGGTGTTCGGTCAGGCCACGTTCGGCCTGCGCAGCCGCTTCCTAGACGAGGTCCCCGCCGAGCTGACCGACCGCGAGGACGAGCTCGAGCTGAGCGCCGGGGCGGACATGGCCGGCACGGGCGCAAACGGTGGCGCCGGCGGACGCCCGCCCCGGAGAGGCGGCGACTGGGTGGCCTCGCGTGTGCCCGAGGCTCCCGCCGGGAAGGCGTTTCGCATGGGCGAGGACGTCGTGCACGCCGCGTTCGGCGAGGGCGTGGTCACGGGCGTTGAGCCCGGGGGCGTGATCGTCGTGCGCTTCGCCCAGGACGGGTCCGAGCGCAAGCTGATGGCCGAGTACGCGCCGGTGACCCGCCGATAACGCGTACGATCCCGCGCGATGTCTGCCAAGATCATCGACGGCAAAGCGATCGCCGCGCGTCTGCGCGCACAGGTGGCCGAGGACGTGCGCGCGTTCACTGAGCAGACGGGCCACACCCCGGGCCCGGCGACGGTGCTGGTCGGCGAGGACCCCGGCTCGATCGTGTACGTGGGGGCCAAGCAGCGGGCCTGCGCGGAGGCGGGATGAACCCGTTCGACCTCCGCTTGCCGGCCGATGCGTCATTCGAGGAGGTCGCGGAGCTGCTCGACAGGCTCAACGGGGCCCCGGCCGTGAGCGGTGTGCTGCTGCAGCTGCCGGTGCCCGACCAGCTCGACGGCGCGACGCTGACGGGCATGGTCGACCCTGACAAGGACGTGGACTGCCTCACACCGGTCAACGCGGGACGGCTCGCGCTGGGGGCTGCCCGGGCTGCGGCCCTGCACGCCGGCGGGGGTGCTCGAGCTGCTGGCCGACGTCGGCACGGCGGTGGCGGGGGCCGAAGCCGTGGTCGTGGGCCGCTCGAATCTGTTTGGCAAGCCGATGGCCCAGCTGCTGCTGGCGGGCAACGCGACCGTGACGATGTGCCACTCGCGCACCCGCAATCTGGCCGCGGTGTGCGCCCGCGCGGACATCCTGATCGCCGCGGTCGGCCGTCCGCGGCGATCACCCGCGAGCACGTCAAGCCCGGCGCGGTCGTGATCGACGTCGGCGTGAACCGGCTGACCCCCGAGGAGGCCGGTAACAGGAGCGGCCTGGTGGGCGATGTCGACTTCGACGCGGTTCTCGACGTGGCGAGCGCGATCACCCCGGTGCCCGGAGGCGTCGGGCAGATGACCGCTGCGATGCTGCTGCGCAACACGCTCCAGGCGGCCCGTCGGCAGGTCGGGGTAGAGGTCTGACCGGTCGTGGGGGGGACATGAGCCTCAGACGCCTGCGACTCGGCGAGCTGTTCGCGCTTGCGGGCGCGGTGTGCGTGATCGTGTCGCTGTGGCTGCCCTGGTATGAGAACGCGGCGGGCAAGCTCAGCGCCTGGGACACGTTCGGGCCGGCGCTCGTGCTGCTGATCGCCGCCGCGGCTGCCGCGCTCGGCCTGGTCGTGAGCACGATCACCGAGCGCAGCACCGCGCTGCCTGTGGCGGCCGCGATATGGAGCACGCTGTTCGGGATTGTCGCCGTGATCGCCGCGGTAGTACGGGTGCTGGAGCGCCCCGAACACGCAAGCTCCCTGTGCGCCGGCGCGTGGCTGGCGCTGGCCGGCGCGATCCTGATGCTCGTCGGTTCGTGGCAGTCGATGCGTGACGAACGCACCTCGCTGTACGAGCCGGCGGAGCCGCCTCCGCTCCCGCCGCCTGCGCCCTAGCCGGGCCTTGAACAGCAGCTCATCTTGTCCAGACCTCTCTTTCGGGCGGTCGGAGACAAATCTCCAGATCGCTTGACCGCCGCACCCGACGGTGGGACTCTTTACCGGAATTATCCCGGTAATCAGATACCTGCGTGGCGAGAGGCGCCGCAGAGTCGCCGCGCAGATCCAGGCCAGGTCGATCGGCGCCGACCGACCTAAGGAGGGTTCGAGCATGAAGCACATCAGAACGGCCGGCATGGCTCTTATGGTCGTGCTCGCGTTGAGCAGCATCGCCTCGGCGACCGCGTCGGCCAGCGTCAAACCGCAGTTCTTACCGGAAGCGACCGCCAAAGTGCCGATAGTGTTCACCGACAAAAGCGGCATAAGCCATTTTGAAATCAAAGGCGGCAGTGTAGTTACGTGTCAAAAAGATACGAGCACCGGCGAAGTCTTAGGTTTAAAATTAGGCGAGTTCGACATCTTATTTCTAGAATGCGAATCACTTGGAATAGCTTGTACGGGCTTAGCCGACACAGTCAGCGGATCGATATTAGTATTAGGCGAATTCCATGTCTGGTATGTATTATTATCGACAAAATTACAGACGGGAATCGCCTTCTTACTCAAAGAAGTTCACTTTGAATGCGGCAAAATTTTACTGGTTATAAGAGGCTGTATGGCTGGCTTAGTCAAACCGCTCAATAAAAAAACTAACTCGCTTATTACAGAACTCAAGCAAGAAAAAGGCGTTAACGATATCACACAAGTCTTAAACGAGGAAGAAAAACTGATCGGATGTAAGCTGGAAACCTCGATAAATTCCGGTGTGTTTGAACCGACAGGTGCGGAAACGGTCGAGGAAATGGTGGAATTCAAACAGAACGGGAAAGCTATAGAAGTTGAAATAATGGCGTAGTGAATAGCTGTGCATGAAGCTGTGCGCGGGGCCAACACGGTCCCGCGCGGTGCGGTCTTTGGAGGTCGATGTCGCGTGTATGGGAGGATAAGTCGGTGCATCCCGGCGTTCAGCTTGCTTGTCATCGCCGTCGTGGGTCTGACCGCGTGTGGTAGTGGTATGCCGGGCGATGTCGTGGTGCAAATCGGGGACAGCTCGATCAGCAAGCCGACGTTGGCTCACTGGACGTCGATTGAGGGCGCCTTGGTCTACGAAAACAACCCGAGACAGCCTGTGCCCAAGGGGGTAGTGCCGGATCCGCCGGGCTACGCTGCATGTATCGCCTACTTAGAAGCGACTGCGCCGAAGCCCATCGGGAGCCGGTCAACGCTTACGGCGGCGCAGCTCAAGAGCCGGTGCCGGCAGAAGTATAAGGCGCTGCAGCAGCATGTGCTTGATATCCTGATCTCATCTGTGTGGCAGGATGACGCAGGCGCCGAACAGGGCATCACAGTGACCGACAAGGAAGCCGAGCAAGAACTCGAACGTTTCAAGCGCAGGGAATACCCGAGAAAAGGAGAATTCCAGAGATTCCTTGCGTTCTCGGGTCTGAGCGTAGCGGATGAGTTGTCTCGCATAAAGCGGAACATGCTGGCCACGAGGCTCCAGCGGTCCATCGCGAAGAAGGAACTGACCGTCCGTCAGCAGCGGGCGCTCGCCGAAGCGTTTACGAAGAAGTGGACCGCCAGAACGAGCTGTCGCGCGGGGTACGTAGTGCCGGGCTGCAAGCAGTACAAGGGCACACAGTCGCTGCTATAGGCTACGCCGTAGAATACGCGCGGTGATCGACCGCGATGAAGTCCTGCACGTCGCTCGCCTGGCCAGGCTGAGGCTGGGCGAGGACGAGATCGAGCCGCTGGCCAGAGAGCTGTCGGCGGTGCTCGACCATGTGGCGCGCATCGGCGAGCTCGACCTGGAGGGAGTCGAGCCGACCTCGCATGTGATCGAGATGACGGGTTCGCTACGTGCGGATGAGCCGCGCGAGTCACTGCCGCGCGAGGTCGCGCTCGCACAGGCGCCGGCGGTCAGCGGCGAGGGATTTTCGGTACCGAGTCCACAGGCATGAGCACTGGGCAGACGGATGATGTGCTGGCGCTGTCGGCGGCCGAGGCCGCCCGCGCGATCGCCGCGGGTGAGCTGTCATCAGATGAGCTGTTCGACGTCTATCGTGCTCGTGCTGCCGCGGACGATCTGAACTGTTTCACCTGGGTTGCCCCCGGGCTGGCGGAGTCGGCGGAGGATGGCGCGGGAGCCCACGCGGGGACAAATGCCACGTCTGACGCCCCGCTCGAGGGAGTGCCGCTGGCGGTCAAGGACCTGTTCTGCACCGAGGGCGTGCCGAGTCAGTCGGGCTCGCGCATCCTGGAGGGGTATGAGCCCCCGTACACCGCCACCGTGGTGCGGCGGTTGCAACAGGCGGGGGCGAGCCTGCTGGGGAAGACGAACCAGGACGAGTTCGCGATGGGCTCCTCGAACGAGAACTCGGCGTTCGGGCCGGTGCTCAACCCGTGGGACCGCACGCGCGTGCCGGGGGGCTCCTCCGGTGGGAGCGCGGCCGCGGTCGCGGCGGGGCTCGCGCCGTGGGCGCTGGGGACGGACACGGGCGGCTCGATCCGCCAGCCGGCGGCGCTGTGCGGGATCGTCGGTATGAAGCCCACGTACGGGGCGGTGTCGCGGTACGGGATGATTGCGTTCGCTTCCTCGCTCGACCAGGCGGGGCCGCTGACGCGCGACGTGACCGACGCGGCGCTGCTGCTGAGGCACATGGTGGGCAGGGACCCGTGCGACGCGACCTCGCTCGAGCTCCCGCAGACGATCGAGCTGCCTCGCGCCGAGCGCCTGGACGGGGTGCGGCTGGGCGTGCCGGCCGAGCTGACCGGCGGCGAGTCCAGCGGCTTCCCGGGGGACGCGGAGGGGGGAATCGAAGCGGGCGTGCTCGCGGCGTTCCGGGTGGCGCTCGATCGCGCGAGGGGGCTGGGCGCGAAGGTGGTCGAGGACATCCACCTGCCGCACGCCCCGCACGCGCTGTCGGCGTACTACGTGCTTGCCCCCGCTGAGGCCTCCTCGAACCTGGCGCGGTTCGACGGCGTGCGCTACGGGCTGCGCGCCGAGGGCGCCGAGGACCTGCTGGACATGTACGAGCGCACCCGCCACGACGGGTTCGGCCCCGAGGTCAAGCGGCGGATCATGCTCGGGACCTACGCGCTGTCGGCCGGCTACTACGAGGCCTACTACGGGCGCGCCCAGCGCGTGCGGACGAAGATCGCCGAGGACTTCGCCGGTGCGTTCGCGCAGGTCGACTTCATCGTCACGCCCACCGCGCCGACGGTCGCGTTCAAGCTCGGGGAGAAGACGGGCGACCCACTGGCGATGTACCTGAACGACTACTGCACGGTGCCGATGTCGCTCGCCGGCATACCCGCGATCTCGATTCCGTGTGGGCTGAGCGACGGGTTGCCGGTGGGCCTGCAGATCGCCGGTCCGGCGTTCAGCGACGGCACGCTGCTGGACACGGCGTATGCGCTCGAGCAGGCGCTCGGCTTCGACGGGAGCCCGGCACGTGTCTGAGCTCGAACCAGTCATCGGCCTGGAGATACACGTCCAGCTGAAGACCCGCACGAAGATGTTCTGCGGCTGTGAGCTGTCGTTCGGCGAGCCCGAGAACACGCGCACGTGCCCCGTCTGCCTGGGCCTGCCGGGCGCGCTGCCCGTGGCGAACGCGCAAGCCGTCCATCTCGGGCTGACGATCGGGCTGGCGCTCGGCTCGGAACTCGCGCCGCGGTCGGTGTTCCACCGCAAGAACTACTTCTACCCGGACCTGCCGAAGGGGTATCAGATCTCCCAGTACGACCAGCCGCTGTGCCGCGGCGGGCGGCTGGGGGAGGTGCGCATCCACCGGGTGCACCTGGAGGACGACGCGGCCAAGCTGACGCACGTCGGCGCGAGCGGGCGGATCCACGGCTCGCAGGAGAGCGTCGTCGACTTCAACCGCGGGGGGACGCCGCTGGCGGAGATCGTGACCGAGCCCGACCTGCGCAGCGCCGAGCAGGCGAGCGAGTGGCTGAAGCTGCTGCGCACGACGCTGCGCCAGTTGCAGGTGAGCGACGTGAACATGGAGGAGGGGTCGCTGCGCTGCGACGCGAACATCTCGCTGCGCCCCGCCGGGACGGACGAGCTGGGCACGAAGACGGAGCTGAAGAACATGAACTCGTTCCGGTTCATCGAGCGGGGCATCCGCGCGGAGATCGCCCGCCAGGAGCAGATCCTGCGAGATGGAGGGGAGGTGGTCCAGGAGACGCTGCACTACGACCCGGCCTCGGGCGCGATCACCTCGCTGCGCAGCAAGGAGGAAGCGCACGACTACCGCTACTTCCCCGAGCCGGACCTAGTGCCGGTGCAGATCGACGAGGAGATGCGCGCGCGCGCGCAGGCCGCGCTGGGGGAGCTGCCGGCGGACAGGGCGCAGCGATTCGAGCGCGAGCTGGGCCTCAGCGCCGAGAGCGCGCGGCTGCTCGCGTTCAGGGCCGAGCTCGGCGACTACTTCGAGGCGGCGCTCGCCGGCGCCGTCGATCCCGCCCCGCCGGCACAGGCGCTGGCGAACTGGATAGCGACCGACCTGGTGAGCAGGCTGGACGAGGGCGAGGACCCAGCTGCATCGCGTGTCGAGGCGAGCGCACTGGCGGCGCTCGTCGGGCTCGTGCACGCGAAGCAGATCAGCATCGGCGCGGGCCGGCGGGTGCTCGACAAGCTCATAGTCACGGGTGGAGACCCGGCTCAGATCATCGAGGCGGAGGGCCTCCAGGCGATCGGCGGCACAGACGAGCTGGCTGAGATCGTCGCTGCCGCGCTCGTGGCCAATCCCGACGCGGCCGAGCGAGTGCGCGGCGGCAACGCCAAGGCGATCGGCCCGATCGTGGGCTATGTGATGCGCGAGACGCAGGGCCGGGCCGACGGCGGCGAAGTCACAAGGCTCGTCAACGAGCAATTGGGAGTCTGAGAGCTGGCGGGGAGAAGCCGCGGAGAGTCTGAACCGCGCGTCCTCATTTTGGACTGTGGGCCAAAGACAAGGTGAGCACTCTGCGCCAAGATGACCCTGTCGCGCGTGCAGTCCTCATACGGGTTGCGTTTCGGCTTCCCTCGGCCGGAAGCGCGCGGGCGCGGCCGGGCGGGGTGGCGATTCCCGCTCGGCCGCACCGGAGCGGGACGCTCGTTGACGTCAGCCTACGCTCCTTGGCCGCCGGACCGTCTACCCTATATGTGCGATGAGCCGATCTCCGTCTGAATCCTCCACCGGGAGCTCATTTGCCCGCACGGTCGTGGCGGTGCTGGTGCTGCTGGTCGTCGGGTACTTCCTGCTGCATGTGCTGATCGGCGTCGCCGTCGCGGTCGCGGGCTTCGTGCTCGTGATCCTGGCGATCGTGGCCGTCATCTGGGCAGTGCGCGTCCTGCTCTAAAGGCGGCGGGGGCGCCGTACCGGCAAAGATGGCCTACATAGTCATCGCGGTCTGCTTCGGGCTGGCCGGCGGGATCGTCGGCAAGGTCAAGGGCAGCTCGTTCTGGTTGTGGGCGCTCATCTCTGGGCTCGTGCCCGTGTTCGGCCTGATGGCGGCGATCGCCTACAGGTACGAGCGTGACGAGCCGCGCCGGCGCTGTCCGCGGTGTGGGCGCGTGACGAAGGCGTATGACGCGATCTGCACGCGCTGCGGGGCCGAGCTCGAGTACCCGGACGCAGTGATTGCGCCGGAATCCTTCAAGCCCCCGCCGGCCACACATTCCTGAATCGGCCGGGCGGCTGCGGCAAGGGATCGCGCTCGCAAGCTGCTTCCCGAGATAAGGGAGCCCGAAGTCGGAGGCTGTCTATAAATGGTGGATGGGCACAGCAGACGCGACGAGCGCCCCCGCGAACGAGACGCTGATAGCCCGTGTCATCCACCGGGCGGGGTTCGCGGACGAGACGGACTTCGTGCTGCGCGTCGTGCAGCCGGCGCTGGTCGGGATGATCGACGGCACCGTCTCCTCGCTGGCGCCGATATTCGCGGCGGCGATCGCCTCGAGCTCGCACACCGCGCTGCTCGTGGGGTTCTCCACCGCGCTGGGCGCCGGGGTGAGCATGGGCTGGTCGGAGGCGCTGTCGGACACCGGCGAGGAGACCGGCCGCGGCTCGGCGATCGTGCGCGGGGCGATCACGGGCGGAATGACCACGCTGGGCGGGATATTCCACACGCTGCCGTTCATCATCAGCGACGTCCACACCGCGCTGCTGGTCGCGGGCTGCGTGGTCGCGGTCGAGCTGTTCGCGATCGCCTGGATTCGCAACCGGTTCCTGCACGTGTCGATGCGCTCATCGCTGCTGGTCGTGACGGTCGGCGGCGCGATCGTGCTCGCTATCGGCGTGGCGATCGGCAGCTCCTGACTCAGGGCCCGCGCTCAAATGCCGTGGCGGGGCGGGGAGAACGGGCAAAACCCCACTGTTAGACTGCGTCTATGCGAGCCGTAGACGCCATCATGGAATGCCTGAAGGCCGAGGGCGTGGACGTCGTGTTCGGCCTGCCGGGGGGCGCGAACCTGCCGACGTACGACGCGTTCGTGAACGGCGGAATCAAGCATATCCTCGTCCGCCACGAGGCCGGCGGCGGACATGCCGCACAGGGGTACGCGAAGGCCACGGGCAAGGTGGGGGTGGCGTTTGCCACGAGCGGCCCGGGCGCGACGAACCTGATCACGCCGATATGCGACGCGATGATGGACTCGGTGCCGGTGGTGTTCATCACCGGGCAGGTCAGGACCGAGCTGCTGGGGACCGACGGGTTTCAGGAGGCGGACACGCTCGGGATCACGATTCCGATCGTCAAGCACTCGTTCATGATCCAGGACCCGAGGGAGATCCCGCGGGCGATCCACGAGGCGTTCCACATCGCCCGCACGGGCAGGCCGGGACCGGTGGTGGTGGACATACCGCAGGATCTGTCGCGGGCGGAGATCGAGTACGAGCCCGTGACCGACGTGCGGCTGCCCGGATATCAGCCGACGACGGAGGGCAACCAGAAGCAGATCCGCCAGGCCGCGAAGGCGCTGGCGGCGGCAAAGCGCCCGGTCATATACGCGGGCGGGGGCGTGGTGAACGCAAACGCCTCCACGGAGC
>Ga0207663_10000778_pt1 | contig 14284 bp, 10 predicted proteins | sample LARL53metaG_FD_184346 | JGI IMG/M metagenome (GOLD analysis project Ga0207663, IMG submission 184346) | Corn, switchgrass and miscanthus rhizosphere microbial communities from Kellogg Biological Station, Michigan, USA - LAR L5-3 metaG... | ecosystem: Host-associated > Plants > Roots >...
CCTAACGGGATTCGAACCCGTGTTACCGCCGTGAAAGGGCGATGTCCTAGGCCACTAGACGATAGGGTCCACCAACAAGACAGAGAAGGATACACAGTGTAGTAATTCAATAACGGTGGCAAGTAGAAATCAGGGATACTCCCCTCCTACATTGAAGGGGGCCCTGATCCGAGAGGAAAATCTATGTGGGGAAAATGTTTCGAGGAAAGGTCTTAGGCGTTTTCCGCGATGGGCTGCATACGCTCCTGCACACGACGAATAGCAGCAGCTCGCCCAGTAGATTCATCCACGTCCACTAGAGCACCACAAATTTTTACTATGCCTCGTGCTACGGGAAATACTACCGGCAGGTTGTTCACAAAACGCCTTACGATTGGCGCTATTTCCCGACCTAGGATGGAGTATTCTGCTCCACACATTCCTGCATCGCAGAGAAATGCAGTGCCCTGCGGAAGTATCTGTTCATCGGCTGTCTGAACATGCGTATGAGTGCCTGCTACAGCAGATACAATCCCGTCCAAATAATGCGCCAGGGCAGTTTTCTCACTAGTAGTTTCTCCGTGAGCATCCACGAAAATAACAGGAGTCTTGCTGCGTAGACATTTGGCTTCTTGTAGGGCTATGCGGAAAGGATTTTCTAAAATCGGCTGCATGAAAGTTCGACATTGTACGTTAATAACAGCTATCTTCCCCTTGGCGGTGTCCAATATGACGCTCCCTTGGCCTGGAGTCCCTTGTGGGTAGTTGAGGGGGCGGAGTATCCTTGGTTCTGTAGGAAGATATGAAGGCAGATCTCTTTGATCCCACACATGATCTCCGGTTGTAATGACAGCCACGCCAAGTCGCAACAAGGCGACAGCAATTTTAGGTGTAATCCCGCGTCCTCCCGCAGAGTTCTCCCCATTAACGATGATGAAGTCCACTCCCTCGCGCTCTTTAAATCCAGGAAGGAACTGTGCCACCGCGTTTCGACCTGGCTCTCCAACAATATCTCCTAGAAAAAGGATTCTAATCATGACCAGAGATTGTACACACATACTTGTGTGGAAGTAGTCAATTGGGGAGTTTTTATTTCTTTAAGCATCTCCACAGACTAAGCACCCTGGTGCTTTCTTTATCGGACTTTCAGGTGGAAAACATATATATTACATTTTAGGTTGTGCGCGGCTGTTATGATGGTCTTGTAACTCTAAGTACTAGGGCCGTCGTGTTTTTTTTGTGCCTTTTTCTAAAAACTAATACCACTAGCGCCACACAGGCCCTTAGTATACTCGCTGCATCTCCCAACTGGTCACAGTTGAATAAGTACCAGTACACTATAACCTGCCGACAATTCAGCAGTTTATTAAATGGTATCTATGCGCCTTATGGTCACTGGGATAAATGGATTACCGTCACGCCCCTTCGTGCAAAAGTTACCACTCGACCTGGCCACCGTCCTTTTATCCTCTATTTTGCATTAGACCAGAAAAGCGCCAGAATTGTTCCAAATGCCTGGAGGATTCGTTCCCAGCTCTCTCAGCGTACTGTTTCTAAACCACTAGCGGGACTACATATCACCCTAGATCCGGGTCACTTAGGAGGAAACTGGGCAATGATGGAGGAGCGTTACTTATCGGTCAAAAGGAAGATCCTTATCAAGGAAGGAGATATGACGCTTAAGGTGGCAAAGATTCTTGCTCCTCGCCTGCGTGCTCTTGGAGCTACGGTTACTCTCACTAGGTCCTCTCCAGCACCTGCAACCGCCTTGCGACCCAGACACTTCCGCTCCTTTGCTGTCTCTGATCTCGAGGCACAAGGGAAATTGGTTACGCCTACTGCTATCCAAAGAAAAAGCGAGCAACTTTTTTACAGAGTTTTTGAAATCCGGTATCGTGCCAAAATAATTAACGACAGACTCCGTCCAGATATTGTAGTCTGTCTCCACTTCAATGCTGAGAGCCGTGGGGATAAAGGAAGTTTTCGTCTCACTTCTAAAAACCATTTGCACTTCCTGGTTAATGGGGCCCTTTCTAGTGGGGAGCTTGCAAAGGAGGATCAGCGGTTCGACATGCTCTTCAGGCTTTTGAGTGGAGCCTATGCAGAGGAAATTCTTTTGGCCAACACTATGGCAAGACCCCTAGCACAAACAACAGGACTCCCCCCCTATACCTATATGTCCAGTGTAGCCAAGCGGATAGGCCCATACGTTTGGGCACGCAACCTGCTTGCAACCCGCCTCTTCAGGTGTCCAGTAGTTTTTGTTGAAGCCTATGTCATGAATAACCCGAAAGTGATTGCGCGAATGCGGGCAGGCAACTGTCCGGACGTCCAATACTTGCACAGCACGCCTAGCAAGCTAAGTATTTACCATGAGTACGCAAAGGGAGTTACAAAGGGACTTATTCAATATTACTCGCCACAGCCAAGATAAATGATGAACTTGGTTTCTGCGAAAAGATACACTGGGCTGGGCGCCGGAGTTAGTGTTAGAAAGTTCCTGAAATTTAAAGGCATCCTATGAATGAGCTTCTCGATCTGTTTCGTCAGGCTGGCGCCCTATTACGAGGGCACTTCATCTTGCGGTCGGGGCTTCATAGTAGGGAATTTTTCCAGTGTTCCCTCCTCCTGCAATATGCAAAGACTGCCGAATATATCTGTGGTTTGCTGGCGGAACGGCTGCTTCCTTTTGGATGCCAGACGGTAGTTTCTCCGGCTCTAGGAGGAATTCTGGTTGGGCACGAGATTGCTCGTCACCTTAATAGCCGCCATATATTTGTCGAGAAAGGCCGGGATGGTGAGCTAGTCTTGCGAAGGGGATTTACTGTTTCTCCAGGAGAAAAGATCGCTATTGTAGAGGACGTTGTCACTCGGGGTGGGAGAGTACGACAGACTAGTGATATAGTCCAATCCTTAGGGGGAATCATTGTAGCCATAGCTAGCATTGTGGATCGAAGTGGGAATGCGACTCCAGATTTCGGATGCCCATTTATTCGTCTCGTTCGGTTGGAGATAGAGACCTTTGAGACCCATAACCTTCCTCCAGATCTGAAAGCCTTGCCAGCCATCCATCCAGGCGGATACAGTTAATGTCCGTTCATCTTGTCAATAAAATATCTCGGGTTCCGCTAAATAGGAGGAGTGCAAGTAATGGACTTGACTGCGCTCCTTTGGAGAAAAAAACGACCCCTAGTCCCAGCTTTTGGAAGCCTCCCAAGTATCCTCCTCTTTTACAACCTATTACAAATCCTTTCATGGCAGGCCTTTTGGAGGCCGTGTGTCCCTTTCGTGGAAGGAATCATAAAGGAATAAGCCAGTTGCAATGCAGATATAAGAGTCTGCCATATTGAATGCTGGCCAGTGCCCAAAAAATGGGAGTACAAGATCGAAAATGTCCATTACACTTCCATACAGGAGACGGTCAGTTAGATTTCCCGAAATCCCAGCTAGATAAAGACTTACGATCCATCTCCTGAGAGAGGTAGTGTGGAACACTCCTTGCGCAAGGAAAATCCCTATTACTGCAAGCGCAGCTAATGCTAGCGCGGCAAAAAAGCAGTTTCTATCCTGGAACATCCCGAAGGCAGCCCCGGTGTTCTGGACACGGACCAGGTAGAGGACACTGCAGACAATTGGAACCGAAGCAAAAGGAGGAAGATGCTGAAAAGCTAAGAATTTTGTTGCTCTGTCAAGTAGATAAGAAGCCACAGCAAGAAGGGCGATCATGATTCTTTTTCATTTGCTGGAGTACATTGTAGCAACGTTTGCATAAGTCGGGAGATGGCATGTCCCCGACCTCTCTACGATGCCGCCAGCAGCGTGCACATTTTCGATAGGAAGTTGGGACAACAGAAATGGAATCAACAGAATCCTGAAGGATTGCTAAGTCGCTAAGGATTAAAAACTCCTCTATCTCCTCGGGTATCTCCTGAAAGTAGGCGATGGTTTGTGGGTTAGTGGTTCGTATTGTCACACACGCTTGAAGTGGAGTGCCGATCACACTCGATTTTCGAGCAGTTTCAATGGCGACACTCACTTTAGAACGCATCTCTAGAAGCTGTGAAAACTTGTGTATGACCCCTGTTGCATCTCCTATGTCGTACCCCACCTGTGGAAAGTACTGGAGATGAATTGATTCTCCTGGATGGAAATGTCCCCAGGCCTCCTCAGCAGTGAAAACCAGAATGGGTGCCATGAGGCGACATAAGGCGTCGAAAACGTTGTACATGACCCACTGTGTAGCACGCCTACGCTCGGAGTACAGCGCGTCGCAGTACAGCCGGTCCTTAGTAATATCTACATAAAGGCTACTCAGATCGATTGTACAAAAGTGGTTGAGAACACTGTAAACTCGGTAAAACTCTAGCTTGGAATATGCCTCTAAGCAGGAATCTAACACCTGTCGCAACCGTGCAAGTAACCATTTATCTACCAACGTCAAGGAAACCGGCTGGTACGTTGCACCACTAAATCCGTTGAGGTTTCCCAGAAGGATGCGCAGTGTATTTCGAATTCGACGATAAGCATCGGTTAGGCGCGCAAAGATTTCTTCCGAAAATGGAATGTCGTCGGTAAAGCGAACGCTGCTAATCCAAAGGCGGACAATATCTGCCCCAAATTTTTCTACAAAATGCTGCACTTGAGTGGGTGTTTTGTAGCTTTCTTGCTCTGACTTAGAAATCTTCTTTAAATCATCCCTGCCTACTACAAATCCGTGCGTAAGCACAGTACTGTAGGGAGCGGTATGGTTAAGAGCAACTGAAGTCATAAGTGAAGACTGAAACCATCCGCGATGTTGGTCTGTGGCCTCGAGATAGAGATCTGCCGGAAAAGTAAGACCTCCAGTGTGGCGTAACACAGCTTCGTGGCTCACGCCAGATTCTATCCAAACATCCAGCGTGTCATTCCTGCGTATAATTTGGCAGAGGCCGAGGAGATCAGCCCATTCGGCATCGCTCTTTCTAAACCAAGAATCACTTCCCTCTCTAGAAAAAATTTCGGCAACTTGGCTGATTAAATCTGGATCTAAAATTGGGTCGCCAGTGGCAGTATAGAACACGGGCAAGGGGATACCCCACACGCGCTGCCGAGAAATGCACCAATCTTGTCGAGATACCATGGTGCTACGGAGGCGATTCTTGCCCCAGTGTGGAAGCCAGTCCACTCTCTCAACTGCCTCTAGTGCCCTATGGCGTAACTCCTCAATGCGGATGAAAAACTGTTCAACGGCTCTGAAAATCAGTGGAGTTTTTGAACGCCAGCAGTGTGGATAGCTGTGGGCATAGTCCAAGCGCCCTACAAGGGCCTTTTTTCTTTTCAAGATATCAATAATTTTTTCATCAGCATCTAGTACATATTCCCCAACCAGTGAGGGAATACCACAATCGGCAGTATATCTCCCATGGTCGTCCACTGGAGACAGCAGTCCGAGGCCATGCTGCAGTCCAAGATTGTAGTCATCCTCACCATGTCCAGGCGCAATATGAACACATCCCACACCTGCCTTCAAGGTAACAAACTCTGCTGCGTAGACTACTGAGCTGCGCTCCAAAAAGGGATGTCGTGCTTGTATTCCGACCAGTTGGCTCCCGAAGCAACGGCAAATTCCCCTCTCTACTACTACTCTGCTATTTTCCTGGAAGGCGCCTACTAACTGATGGGCTATGATTAAGTACTCGGTTCCTGTACTGACAATCTCGTATTCAAATTCATTGTGTACCGCAATTGCTAGATTGGCGGGAAGCGTCCAAGGCGTTGTTGTCCAGATCACCAAGTTTATGGGCTGACCGGTAGGAAGCGCCTTGCGTAGAGCTTCTTCCATAGGAATAGGAAATTTCACATAAATAGCAGGGGAAACCCTTTCTTTGTATTCGATTTCTGCTTCTGCTAGTGCTGTCTGAGCTCCGGTGCTCCAAAGCACGGGTTTGCGGCTACGATAAACCAGCCCTTCCTGCACGAAACGGCCAAAGCAACGCACTACATCAGCTTCATAGGATGGATCCAGCGTTAAGTAAGGGTTTTCCCAATCCCCTTGCACCCCAAGGCGTATAAACTGTTCCCTCTGAATTTGGATAAATTTGCGTGCGTGCTCCTCAGATTTTCTTCGTATCTCTACTGGGCTCAAATGAACAGACTTACGGACCACTCTGAACTCAATCGGAAGACCATGACAATCCCACCCTGGTCGAAAAGGAGCTCGATATCCTGCCATAGATTTCGAACGGACAACAAAATCTTTAAGTACCTTATTAAGCGCTGTCCCCATATGAACGTCTCCGTTAGCAAAAGGAGGTCCATCGTGAAGGAGAAACAGCGGCCGGTTTTTGCGTGCTTCTTGCAGCTGCTGGTAGAGATTTTGTTCTTTCCAATGCGCAAGGATCTTGGGCTCCTGTACAGTCAGATTCCCCCGCATCGGGAAGTCTGTCTTCGGAAGATTTAAAGACTGCCTGTATTCATTCATCAGGAAAACCGTTGTGGTTGCTAGGTTACGCTTCCTCTTGAGGCTTTAAAGTCCTAATGTTTTTTAGGCTTCGAAAATTCCACTTCCCCTAGTTTTTCGACTTCATGTGAGGAAATAGGATGACATCTCTAATGGACTCTGCCCCGGTTAGCAACATTACCAGCCGATCGACACCGAGACCAAGTCCTCCAGCGGGAGGCATGCCGTATTCTAAAGCGGTCAAAAAGTCCAAATCAAACTTTTGTATCTCTCCCCCGGACTGGTATTCTAGCCGCTTGCGTTGTACATCAGGATCGTTTAACTCGGAGTAGCCTGGGGAAATTTCTCGACCGTTGATGACCAGCTCATAGGCATCCACTACAGAGGGGTCTGTTTCATTCTGTTTTGCGAGGGGAACAAGTTCCTGAGGACAATGAATCACAAAAAGCGGATCGACAGTTTTTTCTTCAATAAATTTTTCGAACACACGCTGAGTTATTTCAAAATCCTCCTGAGAATTAGTAGCCTCTAACCCCATCTGAGCGCAGCAGATACGTTTCTGAGAAAGGCTTAACTCGTACCAGTCAGGCTGTACAGAGCGGATGAGATCAGAATACCGTGCCCGTTTCCACGGAGGAGTTAAGTCAACGGTACGGACTATCTCACCCGTCTCATTTTTATGTTGGATCAATAGTCCGCCACATACCCTTTTGGCTATATGGCAGATCATCTCCTCCACAAGTATAGCCATTTGCTCGAAGTCGGAATAGGCGACATAAGCTTCTAGCATGGTGAATTCGGGACTGTGGTGGCGAGAAATGCCTTCGTTTCGAAAGTTTCGGTTGAGCTCAAATACCCGAGGAAACCCAGCAACGAGAAGCTGTTTTAGGTAAAGCTCTGGAGCGATGCGTAAAAACAAATCCATATCCAATGTACGGTGATAGGTTTTAAATGGCTCAGCCGCAGCGCCGCCTGGGATCACTTGCATCATAGGAGTCTCTACCTCTAGAAACCCATTCTCTTCTAAATAGCTACGAATCTCATGGATAATTCGAATCCGTTGTCGGAAGATCTCACAGGAAGTAGGGTTGGAAATTAAATCTAAATAACGTTGCCGATATTTTGTCTCAGTATGCCGGATGCCGTACCACTTGTTTGGCAGCGGTCGCATGGCCTTGGAGAGCACTCGAAAGCTCCTTACTCGAAGGGTTGGCTCCTTGGTCCTAGTAGTAAAGCACTCCCCCACGACTCCAATGAAATCCCCAATATCCAAAAGAGGCAATACCTCTAAATCCTCTGGCTTAATTTCTTTGTTGCAGATGAAAACTTGCATGTGTCCGGTGATATCTGCAAGGTCCAGAAACCGGCTATTTCCCATATTGCGATAGGCAGTCACTCGACCGGCCACGTGGAGGAGCTTGCCCTCGGCAAATTGAGCGCGGACGGAAGCGACAGGCCCATTGGTTGCAAAACGCATACCGTATGGCCGTATCCCAGACGCTTGCATGCTCTCCAGCTTGCGTCTCCGCACAGCGATTAACTCGGAAAGTGGAGCCTCCTTCATCTTGAGGGATAAGAACAGAAGAACACCTTTAGAAGCAAGAGTTCTGTTGAACGACACTATAAGGCATACAAAAAAGATGAAAAGTGGTTCGCCTTCGTGCTAGATGCGAAACCGCCCCAGTATATCCGATGCACGCTCCTGAATTGGTGCGGTGGAAGTCCATAAAACCTTGCATTGAAGCTGTGCAAGGGCCATTATTTCGCTCCTTGATGTAAAAGATGGGAAAAGTTGGAGTGCAGAAGACAACCGGCTGTCATACAGGGCAATCCTAAATTGGACAAGATAAGGGCAAGAGAATAAGTAAGAGTAAGATCGTCTCATCTTGCATGCCCTTAACGTAGCGCGGAAATGAAACCCTCTTGCACAAAAGGCGTGAGCGCTTACAGCTCTATTCCAAAAAATATTGGCTAGGCCGCTCCTACGGGCATTTTTGCGCTTCTTATTCCAGCTCGTCTTGGGAATAGAGGTTCCGCTTTTTTCTTCTTGCTGCCTTTCCATTCCATCTAAGCAGGGTGAATACGTTCTTGTAACCGGAGGCCCATCTTTACTAGAGTGGGAGGGCTGTAGGGCCCAACCTCATGATAAGTATTGGGGCAATTTCGTGCGCGCCAGCCGCGTTCGAATCCAGCAACTGAGAGACCAGTATGGCTCCTCCTTTCCGATCACTTGGGTTGTCTATCGGAGAGGATATGAGCGTCGGCAACAGCGCCAAGAGAAGAACATAATCTCTGATATTAGGTCTATTCAAAGGAAATACAACGTCGAACTGGTCTGGTTTTACTCAGGACAGCAGCTCATCGACTACCTAAATGGAGTTTCTACCTCAGAGCCTATTATCGCCAGACCTAGAAACAGGAATCTCGTCAAGATTAACGGTTTCGAATACTTTGGCCATGCCAACCGTGCCTGTTTTATGTTTGACTATAGCAATGAAATCGACGGAGCTTCCAAGGTCTACCTTCACGAAGATCAGTTATCTAAAATTCAGAAGGGGGTCTTTGCTCGTGGAGCCTTCATCAAGAGTTGGGGTTGTTATACTGGGAGAAGCATGAGTCGCAAGTGGCGAATTGCCACTCGGTGCGAGATGATTGGGGCGACTGGTCAGACCGATTATTCCAGCGGATACATTGGTGGAGGGGCTCTTCCTCTAACGAAAGAGCCGTGGACCAGATGATGGGGACAACACGCAACGTGCTTCCCACAAGCCTTCTTCGCCTTCTCATACAAGTGCAGCGCATACGGGGATCGAACCCGTGCCCCGGCCTTGAGAGGGCCGTGACCTAACCACTAGTCGAATGCGCCATGAAGTCACTAAACGGGCTGCAGCCTGCAACCACGACGCCACTTAGCAAAGTGGCGCTAACCCCATCCTTCATCCATATAACTCTCCATAAATGTGAGAAGGCAAAGATAATTGAGTTAGGGACAGGATTGTAAGCAGTATTAACAAAATATTAATGGCATGTTCCGCAGATAATTGGTGGATTGTTACACGACTGCATGGGGTAAGACGTTTTGTGCTACGGTACTCCTAGAGCTAGGAAGGCATGATAACTCTGTTCCTCTAGCTATCCAGCAATTAGAAATACTCCGACGATTAAAGGTTCAAAATTTACGCATCTTGTTTAGGTTGAATTAAGCCTGATGGCTAACATCAAATATTAGATCCGTAGCACTTTCTCTCACGTCTGAATGGGTATGGTGGTCATTGACTCTCATGGGAGATAGTGCTCTCGCCAGATGAGGAAGCAGACTCCATCCTGAAAGTCGCCTGCGTTGCCTTAGTCTAGATTGGTAGCCGAGCGGTTTTGTAGGACAGACCGCAGGCAAGATTCGAAAATACGCTTGGACTTGCGCCTGAGATGTTTTTCTTGCTCCCACTGTCTCAACATCGACTGGATCCCCCTAACCGGGGTTGGTTTGTGGGATAGATTGTCGTGTTTACGCTCGTGGTAAAAGAAGAGTGTCAGAACAAGCACGGTGCCCACACGTATAACACGACATAGAGATTTCTAGCAGGAAGGCTTTTTACAATGTCAGACCACAGCTCGTCTTCTACGAGAGCCTGTTGCTTGCTGGTGCCGAATTTGTTTCATGAGACTACACCCACTTACAACTTGTCGTCACAACCAATCGGGACATCCTGCATACCACGAAATAGTATGGGTCTTATATTTTTTTGTGAGAGAGTAAAAGCGTGGTTTGATTCCAATCATTAGATACAGGGCGGATTTGCAGATGCAATTGACTAATCTAACTCGCAACTTGGAGATTGGGGCTAACTCCTATCTTCTTAAAGCAGGAGGAAATAGCATCCTACTAGATGCCGGCTTTCATCCTAAAATGGAAGGGTGGACGGCACTGCCAAACTTTTCTCTTCTCGATAGGGAGAATTTAGATGTTGTGGTGCTTACTCATGCCCATCATGACCACGTAGGTGCTCTTCCTGTATTAACCAAACGCTATCGCGACATACCTATCTACATGACGCCTGCTACAGCACATATAGCAGGTATTGTGCTACACAATTCCGTCAATGTTATGATGCGACGGAGGGAGGTCGCCAATCTTCCAGAGTATCCCCTCTTTACTCATCGAGGAGTGGACCGATGTGCGGAATTGTGGCGACCACGACCAATAGGTTACGCTTTTTATCCTTGCAGTTTCTTTGGGAGGAAAATGCAGGATGTTCGCGTATGTTTTTTTGACGCTGGGCATGTTTTGGGATCGGTAGGTATTCTCATTGAGAGTGAGGGGCGCACCTTCTTCTATACAGGGGATGTTAATTTTAGCGATCAGTCTATCCTCCGCGGGGCTGATTTTCCAGAAGAAGGGATAGACATCCTTATGATGGAGACCACCAGGGGGGACTCTCCTACAGAAAAAAACTTTACGCGTGCCACCGAAGAATTGCGGCTAGCGCAGGCAATTAAAGAAATATTTGAGCAAGGCGGAGCGGTCACTATCCCGGTCTTTTCCTTGGGAAAAACACAGGAGCTGTTGGCAATGTTCTGGAAGATGCGCGCCTACGGTCTGCTGCCAGCAGCGCCCATCTATATAGGTGGGCTTAGCGCTAATCTCACACTAGTGTACGATACCTTTTCCTTGAACACCCGCCGCCATTCTCCAACACTTCAGCTTCTGCAAGAAATGACCCCTTACATAGTCAACGGAGCAGAAATCGGATCTTGCTATCCAAAGCAACAGTCCATCTTTGCGCTTTCAAGCGGCATGATGTCAGAAAATACACTCTCCAATATCTTTGCACGCCGGATTCTTGAATCCCCTCGACAAGGCCTTTTCTTCGTCGGTCATGTGGATGCTGATTCACCTGCAGGTAAGATACAAAGAACCGTGATTGATCAAGAAGTTGTCTTGGAGATGGGGCTTCCAGCCCTAAAAAGGAAATGTCAGTGCAAGGAATTTAATTTCAGCGCTCATTCTTCTCGCGAAGCTCTTTTGGCATATGCACTACGTATTCGGCCCAAGACCATTGTGCTAGCGCACGGTGACTTTTTAGCTTTAGAATGGTTCCGCATGTCTCTCGCCGAGGCGCTCCCAAAGACAAAGATTATCCTCCCAAAACCCGGTCAGGCAGTGGATTTGTAGCTAACTACATACGAGCCCGCTCTGCGGAGAGAGCCATCCCATGCCGTGCCTTACAGCAGATTGAGCATGAATTCTAGTTGGCATGCCATAGAATTCAATGCTAGAGTGTACCGGTTCTCTTCTATGTGTAGGAGGCTTTTTTTTGCTTCCACCAGGAGACGGATCCCTGTTCGCGATGCCGCTTGTACGGCGCCTGTTTTCGATACCATACTGATGATGGCGCTTGTATCTAAGATGCCCCTTCTCCTGGAAAGGAGTGATATACGGACGTTATTCCCATCGTTAGCATCAAGCTTTTTGGAACGAAGCATCAGGAGTACTGGTAGTGTAAACTTGCCCTTCTCAAGGTCCGTTCCTAGTGTCTTTCCTTCCTGGATTTCATTCCCGACTAGGTCTAGACAATCGTCATAGATCTGGTAAGCAACCCCCAATTGCTGGCCAAACTGGCGCAAAGCGCTAATCGCTCTCGTACTGGCTCCGCTAATCAAAGAGCCAAGTTCACAGGACAGGGCCAAGAGCGCTGCCGTCTTCATCTCAATAATACGGTGATAATCAGCAATGCTTAATCGGAGATCGAACCGGCGCTGAGTCTGAAGGATTTCACCACTACAGATTTCGGTGGAGGTATCCGCAACTTTGCGGCTAATTTCTTGATTAGAGAAGCCAGTAGCAAGCCGTAAGGCATGGGAGAAAAGATAGTCCCCCAGAAGGACACTTAAAGCATTTCCCCATTCTGCGTTAGCCGTAGCTTGAGAGTGACGTAGGTCTGCCCCATCTATGATGTCATCATGCACCAGAGTAGCAGCGTGTATGAGCTCAAGGATAACGGCAAGGTCTATATGTTCCGAGGTGATTGTACCGGTGGCTCCACCTGCGAGCAGAGCGAGAATAGGACGTAAACGCTTTCCACCCTTGGTCGTTACATGGGCAATGTGGCGCCTTACCATAGGATTAAAGAGACGGGATTGACGGAGAATTTTTTCCTCGACGGAATACAGGTGAGTACAAACCAATTCTATTACTTGCTCACACGCAAAGGATACCGTGTTTGGAGGGGGGCCCAACCTTTTCATTTAAGAACTCTCTAAATTTGGAGAGGATCATTCTCTTCAATGCAAGCAACAAGGTTGTTATCCCCCTTTTTCCAGAAGAACAAACCAAAGAGAACGTTGCCGTTGCTATTTTTTATAGAGATAACGTGGGTGCAGCGGCAATGTCTTCCAAAAGACTTGCTGTGGTGGACCAAGTATAGGAGAAGCACACATCCATTCTCGTATGACGAACTAAATCGCAAAGGTGATAGGCAAAGCAAGATAGTGAGGCAAAGATTAACAACTCATCTCTGATGTTGGATGCGTATGCGCAACCACATCGTGCGATCTGCAAGTATTGCTTTCTCTTTCTTTGGCTTCCTTTAGTTTTTCAGCTTCTGTAATTAAAAGGAGGCCTGCATAGAACCGAGGGAACAAAGGAACACCTGCTTGGGATGTTGTCCAAGGCTCCATGAACTTCTCCTCCAGCTTTCCAGCGCTAGCACCAGTTCAGTTTCCTTCTTTCAGATACGACCGATGGATCTCCTAGCTAGATTATTTTCGGAAGGTCATCCCTCAAAGAGCATTTAGAGATCTATCAAGGGTTGTGTACAGATCTTTTCTTCCATTGTTGGCTCAGTCTAGATTATGCGGCCCTTTAGGCAATCAATTCTAATGCTAGTGGGTCTCGCCGTGGCTTTCTACCGAGTAATGTGACAGATCAATAGACAGGGTAGTGGCGCCTGATGTCGGTGCTCTTTTTCGTAGCCATGACCACCCTTCTCAAGATTTACTACCTCTCCACATCTGTTTGATGAATATCCTTTGCACAGGAATTAACCATAGGATTGCTCCTATCTCCATGCGAGAGCGCTTCGCCTTACCTCCACATGAGATGGAGATATTACTCCACCAGATCCATCAAATCGATGGACTCCATGAAGCTGTAATTCTTTCTACCTGCAACCGAGTAGAGTTCTATGTAGCCACTATTTGTCCAAGGCTTAGTGGGGAGAGGATTCAGAATATTCTGAGCGATCGAGTTGGTTGCAAGGCTCCCTTCTATCACCATGCGATGCCTTTTAGTGTGCGACATTTGTTCCGAGTAGCCAGCGGCTTAGACTCCATGATATTGGGAGAGACGGAAGTGCTTGGGCAGGTGAAACGCGCCTACGATAAAGCTCTAAGACGTGGATCCACCTCCAGGCACCTAAATAAGCTCTTTCAATATGCCTTTCGAGTGGCAAAGACGGTAAGGTCAGAGACAAGAATTACTCGGGGTCCAACCTCTATAGGAGCAGCGGTGGTTGAGCTTGCTGAGAAAATCTTCGATGATCTAGAAAAGTGTCGTATCATGATTCTTGGCGCTGGGGAAACAAGTAAACGTACGGCGCGTAGCCTGATCTCTAGAGGCGTACAGAGCACCTTTGTCTCCAATCGTACCTACGAACGAGCAGCACGTCTTGCAGCTGAGGTTGGGGGGGAGGCCTTGCACTTTGCTCAGTGGCAAAACGCTTTTCCCGATGTGGATATCCTTATCAGCTCTACCAGTGCACCTTATCCAATCCTTACAAGTGAACAGCTCTCTCTCCTCATGAAAAAGAGAAGAGAGCGCCCAGTTTTCATCATTGACCTGGCTGTACCTCGAGATGTTGAAGCCTC
>Ga0207663_10000782_pt1 | contig 14252 bp, 10 predicted proteins | sample LARL53metaG_FD_184346 | JGI IMG/M metagenome (GOLD analysis project Ga0207663, IMG submission 184346) | Corn, switchgrass and miscanthus rhizosphere microbial communities from Kellogg Biological Station, Michigan, USA - LAR L5-3 metaG... | ecosystem: Host-associated > Plants > Roots >...
AATCCCGGAAAAAGAGCAATTGGCTCGATTGTTCGGTCTGGATACCGAGCCCGTCGCCTGGGGACCGCTTTTGGAGAAATGGCATCACCTCAAGGCCGAGATCGTCCACGACCTCGGAGTCGTCGAACAATGTCGCGCGAATGGCCCCTGCCCGGTGCCGGCTCAGAAGTTGATTGATCTGGCTTCCGAAGGCGCGAGCCGCAGTGGACGGGCTCGTGTCGGCCTGATCAACAGAGCAGTGAATTTCGCCATCACTCCCGTCAGCGACGAGGCACAATGGGGCGTTCCGGACCGTTGGAGCGGTCCGTTGGAAACACTTCGATCCAGGCATGGGGACTGCGAGGATTATGCGATTCTCAAATATGTCGCGCTCCTGGAAGCGGGTATTTCAAAAGAGGATTTGAAGATCGTCATTTTGAAAAACCGTCTGCCAAACGAAGATCATGCTGCCGTCGCAGCTCGGGCGGACGGTCAGTGGCTCATCCTGGATAACCGAACGCTCACTTTGGTACGCGACGTGGATGTCGCGCGGGCCATCCCAATATTTGTACTCGACGACGATGGCGTCAGACGATTTGTAGGGAGTAGTCGAGACCGAAGACGGCTAGCTGATTCTGTCCCGGCCACCTTATCCTCTGGGTGGGCCGGTGGTACGCTTCCTTCTCTACAAACGGCTCTTGAGGTTAAGGGCCGAGAGCCAATCGCGCACCAAAGAAGGACTCCGAAGGATGGTGCCCCTCCCGTTCCAATCGCTGGCACGAAGCGGTAGATGAATTCGTTCATCGTCAGGCGAGTTCTCCCACAACGGGCAGCATACCCTCGATCTCCTGGCGCCGCGGCTCAAGGAACTTCGGCAGCTTCAACGCCCGACCAAGGGTCTCGACGGGCTCGTCGACTGCGAAACCTGGAATATCGGTCGCGATCTCAAACAGGACACCGCCGGGCTCGCGGAAGTAGATCGAGCGGAAATAGCTACGGTCTTTCTGTTCGGTCGGATGCCTACCGTGCACGCGGATCAGCTTCTCGGTCATCTGTGCCTGCTGCGCATCGTCCGCAGCGCGGAAGGCGATGTGATGCACTGAACCTCGTCCCTGGTGCCCGCGCGGGCATCCCTTGACCTCGTGAATATCAACGATGCCGCCGTTCGCGACGCCTGCCGCAGCGAAACGGATTGCCGATCCTTCACGCGCGACCTCGCGGAAGTCGAACACGTCGCTCAGAATCGCTGCAGTCTTCTCTGCGCTGTCGAGCAGCAGCGTTATACCCTGAAAGCCGCGAATCGCATGTTGAACGGGAATGTCGCCGTTGCTCCAAGCCGGCTCGTCGGCTGCATTGGCAGCGCCAACCAGCGCGAGCGCCATCCCGTCCGGATCCGTGAAGGGCAAAACTTGTTCGCCGAAGCGCTTTTCCAACGCCTGACAAGCAATTCCCTTCTCGATGAAGCGCTCGGTCCAGTAGCCGAGCGAGCGCAATGGCACTCGGAAAGCAGTTTGATGGGTTTCACCGACCCCGCGCTGGCCTGCCGACGCCTTTGCCCAAGGGAAGAAGGTCAGGATTGTACCGGGACTGCCGGTCTCGTTACCGTAATAGAAGTGATAGGTCGACGGATCGTCGAAGTTCACCGTCTTCTTGACGAAACGCAGACCAAGATCGCGCGTGTAAAAGTCGAGGTTCTTGTTGGGATCTCCGGCGATTGCCGTCACGTGATGAATACCGGACATGTCGTCTCTCCTCACTGGTCCATCGCGATCCACTGCGCATCGTGCCTCCGTCGCGGAAGACGCGCCTGAACTAAAGATTTTCCTTTACCATTTCCCAAACATCTCCCCCGCGGCCGCAAAATGGCGCGAGCCGAGTAAAGCGCCATTCCGATCGCCGGCTCTACTTGCATGAATGGCGGCATGACGAGTTGCATTGGGTTGACCTGTACATGAAGAAGTGCCGGCCCGGGTTCTGCCAACCAGTCCTTGACAGCGGTTTCAGGCTGATCCGCGCTCGAGACCGCCTCTCCACAAAAACCTGACGCGCGCAACCCCCGCATTTGAGAAGTTGGCTTCGGGTCGACGGTACGAAAGGACGAAACTCAGCACTTTGCAATGCTCATGACTTGTCCGCGCCAATTCCTGCGATGACCTCGCCGGGGATTCCCAGTTCTCGCCGCCAGTTGGCAGGACTCTGACCGAAGTCCCGCCTAAAAAGCCTGCATAGATGTGCTTGGTCAGAAAAGCCGACACTCAAAGCTATTTCACTTAATGATGTCGTACTGGTTATCATCAGGTGACAGGCTTTCTCCAAGCGCCTTCTCACCACGTAGGCATGTGGCGACTTACCAACAGCCAGTTTGAACTGCCGCGAGAAGTGCGCCGGACTTCGGCGCGCGATGGCACTAAGGTCGCGGATATGAATGGTGCGGTGCAGATTGCTGTCGATGTAAGCTCGCACGCGCGCGACCTGCCAGGCAGCCAGACCGCCACTTGAGGAGCCGTTCGCCCCGGAACAGCGTTCGATCTCCGCCTGCAGGATACGCCACGCTGTAACCAGCGAAGCCTTTACTACGCCCCGATCACGCTCGAGCTCCCGCGTTGCAGTCTCAAGCAACCGGGCCAAACTACTGGCAACAACATGGAATTGCTGGTCGCTTGCAGAAGGAGATGCTGGTGAAGTAGTTTGAAAGTCTTCTGTAATAGCCCTGTCGACGAACATCCTAACCTCGCGTGTTTCATTCTCGGCGGTTGGACGTAACTTATGCTTTGGAGTACCGCGGGCTATTCCACACAGGTGGCGCGTAGCGATCAGTTTGGGTGTGTTGTCTAAACCTAAATTTACAGGCCCACTGACAGCTGTCGCGCCGCAGATGGTGAGAAATGGGAGGAGGCGTAAGTGCGACTGCGCACGTAGCGCAGAGGGGACCGCTCAGACGCGATGCGGCGTGTCGGATACCAACCTGAGCTTATCAGCCATTCGGCCGAGTTCCGGAAGCGAACCGGCCCTCATCTTCTGCATCGCCCGGCTGCGATGCACCTTCACCGTCGCTTCGGCGATGCCGATATCGAAGGCAATCTGCTTGCTCAGGCGGCCACGAGCGACTTGAATCACGATCTCCCGCTCCCTCGGGCTTAGTGACCCGAAGCGCTCCCTGAGGACGGCCAAATCCGTTTCAGTTTTTCGCCGTGCCCGATCGCGAGACAGACCCAGCTGAATAGCGTCGAGGAGATCCTGATCGCGGAACGGCTTGGTCAGGAACTCGATGGCGCCCCGCTTCATTGCCTGTACGGACATCGGTATGTCGCCGTGCCCGGTGACGAAAATGATCGGGATTTCCCTGTTTGCCGCAGCCAGCTCACGCTGAAGATCCAGGCCGCTTTGATCGGGCAATCTGATGTCGAGCACCAGACAGGTAGCACAATCCGGCGGATCGGACTCAAGGAACTCGGCAATTGATGCAAATAACTGAACATTGAGGCCGAGCGATCGCAACAGGCGCCCGACCGAAGCGCGGAAATTCGGATCGTCGTCGATGACCAACACGGTGGAGTTTGAATCAGACATTGCTGCTGCTCGGATTAAAGCATCCCGAAAAATCAGCCTTTGTCTCGGTTGCAGGTTTAGATTGACCATGCATTTCTAGTCCTAATCCGTAGACGTGAACAGCCCCATTCTTCTCGATATGAAACGTGCGTACACTAAAGTTTACACAGCATAACATAGGTCAGCGACCTCCTTTGATGCCCGAGCTGCCCAATTCGCTCCGAGCTAAGCCAAAGTTTACAAGGCGCCGACATTACGCGAGTAGCATTCTTCGCAGATATGACGCTATTCTAGACGTGTTTGATGCCCGCAACGCGAGTTAAAGGCGAATTGCCACAGGCAGCATGATGAAAAAACCATTGGTTTCGGTTGTTGAAGACGATCGATTTTTTCGCGAGTCCATGCGAAGGCTCATGAGATCAATGGGCTTTATGGTCGATGTTTTTCCGTCGGCGGCCGATTTTCTCGCATCTCCTCGCATGGGTGAAACGGCCTGCCTGATCGCCGACGTTCACATGCCGGCGATGACAGGTATCGAACTTTTTCGGCGCCTTATCGATACCGGCCACGCCATTCCGACAATACTCGTGACTGCTTTCCCGAACGATGTTGACCGGGCCCGCGCCCTGAGCGACGGGGTCACGTGCTACCTCAGTAAACCAGTGGATGAACGGGATCTCACAAGGTGTCTTGACGCGGCTCTCGCGTCCGGCGATTCGACCTGAGGACTTCTGAACTCTCATTTGCTTCTGAACTCTCATCTGGCGTCGGGCAACGTGAACCAAAATACGGCGCCGCGAGGCTGATTCGCCTCCGCCCACAGCCTGCCCCCATGAGCATCGATGATGGACCGGCATATCGACAGCCCCATCCCTGTTCCACCGGACTTGGTAGTGTAGAACGCCTCGAACATTCGTCCGAGATGCGTGGGATCGATGCCCGGCCCGGAGTCGCGCACGGCCACGAGGACCCCTTTCTGTTCGCGTTCTGTGCTGATCAATAGCTCTCGCGCCCCTGTCTCAACGGCGCCCATTGCTTCAACCGCGTTCAGGATCAGGTTCAACAGCACTTGCTGCAATTGAACGCGATCCCCGTGAACGACAGAAAATCCAGTGGCAAGCCGGGTCTCGATCAGAACGTTATTCCGATTAGTCACGCTTCGCGCCAGTGTGATTACCTCATCAATTGCCGAATTAAGGTCGAAACGCTCCTTTCGCGGCGGCGCCTTCTTGATTTGCTCGCGGATGCGGTCGATGATTTCTCCGACTCGATCGGTATCGGCAACGACGGAGCCGAGTGCTTCCCTGACCTCGCCCAGGTCCGACGGCTCCATTCCCAGAAAATTCTGTGCCGCGCGCGCATTATTCCGCGCGCTGGAGATCGGTTGTGCAATCTCGTGAGAGAGAGAGGCAGCCAATTCTCCCAGCATGCTCACGCGGTTCATATGAGCGAAATCCGATTCCAGCTCGCGCAGCGCCTCTTCCGCCTGCCTGCGTTCGGTCAGATCGAGCACGAAAGCGACCCGTTGGTTCTCGGTTTTTTCGTAGCTCGCGGCGCCGACCAGAACAGGCACGCGGCTGCCATCCTTTCGCAAATACTCGTTCTCGTGTGGTTGCGCGATGCCCGTCGCTTTTACCTCTTCAACCATCTGTGAATTGCGGTCGCGCCACTCCGGCGCCGTCAGATCAGTCCAGCGTATACGCCCCAATGCGAGGTCCTTCCGGTCGTATCCCAGCATCCTGAGGAACGCGTCGTTGGCTTCGATGATTTTCTCCTTTCCGTTTGAGATGAAAATGCCAATGATATTGGCGTCGACCAGCCGGCGGATTTTGGCCTCGCGTTCGGCGACATCACGGTACAGCCGCGCGTTCTCCAGCGCGATTGCCGCCTGTGACGCGAGCAGCTCCAGTACCGCGATCCGCGCCGGCGTGAACACATGTGACGCCAGGCTGTTTTCGAGATAGAGAACGCCGGTCAACTCGGCCTGTTTCAGCAACGGCAGGCAAAGGAGCGATCGCGCCTGCTTACGGCCTATGTAGTCATCTCCGACGAACGCGTGCCGCCCGCGCGCGTCATCAAGGATCACCTGGCTCTGGGTGCGGACGACCCGCTCGAGGATCCGCACGGGAAATTCCAGAGGCGCCACCGGCGTTTCGAAAAGACGGACCCTGACGCCGTCGCGACCGCTCCTCGCTTCCGCCTCGATCCGATATTGGCCGCCGTGCGGAAGAAGCAGGAGACCGCGGTCCGCCCCGGCATGCTCGACGGCAATCACCATCAGCGTCTCGATCAGCTTCTCGATCACGATCTCGCCGGCCACGGCCTGCGACATCTTGATAACCGTGGTGAGATCGAACTGCTCGACAGGCGCCTCGATTGTCGGTTTCGGCGACAACGGTGGCTGTTGCCCGACGTGGCGGCTCTGGTCGAGCTGTGCGACCTTGGCCAAGGCTCCCCAGCGAGCATAGCAATCCCGGGCCTCGCCCAAATAGAAATCTGCCAGCCTTTCGAAGCCGCGATTGCGGTAGAACCGAGCTGCCAATTCGCTGGCGAGCGCCTGGTCCTGAAGGAAGCCGCGCTCCGCGGCCAGGCGGATTGCCTGCTCGTACAAACGCATGGCCTCCACTTCTCGTCCTTCGAGACGTGCCCATTCCGCTGAGACCAAGAGGTGTTTATGCGCGAACGTCGCCGGGCAGCTCTCAGCCCAGCGCTGAAACGATGCGAGGTGTGCAATGAAGTCCTCGCGAAGCTCTGCCTGTCTCTCCGGCGAGGACGTTTGAAAGACGGCTGCTATGGCGAGAGAATGATAAAAGCAGTAATCCATCGACTGAAGATTGAGACGGGCCGACCAGAGAATCGGCTTGGCCTTGGCGGCAAATTCAAGGGCCGTCTCCGCGCTGCCCAGTAAGAAGTGCCGCTGCAATTGCAGGATCCAGTGAAAGCAGGCAACAATGGGAACGCCGCCCCGGAGCACCCTCGCTTCGAGCGCCGCCTGGTCGAGGGGCGCGCCGGTCCCCGCACCGCCGCGAAGGCTTTGGACGAAACCCTGGATGCTCAAGATGACCAACTGACCGAATTTGTATTTGCGGACGAAATCCAGGGCGCTGGCCGACTCGAGCCACACCTGGTCGAGAGGATCACCGCGTGCCATCAGAACGATGAGGCGAGCTTGACGGTTGAAGCAGGCATAAATCATCTCGCCGGTTTCCGCGACGGCTCGGATCGCAGCCTCGAGGCAGGTCAGCGCATCGTCGATTGGGCGCGTCCACAGGACCGCCAGTTGCATGAGGAAATGTGCGCCCGCCTTTTGCGCGGTGAACCCGTATCGTTCAGCAACGGCGACCGCCAACCGACCAAAAGCCTCCCCATCGGCGAAGCGATGGAACGCCGGACCAAGGACTGCGGCGGTCGCGCCGTAGCCGATCGTGGAGTACTCGCTTGTGCCATGGCGGCAGCTTAGCTTCACCATCCAGCAGCAGATCATCTGGAAGAGATTGCCGTCGGTATGATAGGCCAGTTCGCCCAATGTGGCGGAGAGCTTCATGACGGCCCGCATGTCCGGGTCATCCATGATCGGCAGGTCGACCAGGCTCTCGATCGACCGCTCGCCAAGGGTCCGGCGCATCTCCTCGTATTCGGCTCGCACTTGTTCCGGCGTGGGCGAGTCCGGCAGATCGACGCCGAACGTTCGCAGGCATTCGAGCGCCGTACGAACCGCCGGGGCGTAGTTCCCTTGCCTTAATTGAAGAAGCATGCGCAAACGACAGATCTCGGCCTGGTCGATCTTCGATCGCGCTTTGATCAGCAACGCCTCGACGGATCCCGCGGCTTGCTCCAGGTTCGAGTTTAATATCTCGCACTCCGTCCGTTCGAGAAACAGCGCCAACGTCAAGTCATAGGATCTTTCCCATCCTTCGTCTGACAGAACGGCTATGCCTGCTGCGAGATAGGTGGAGGCAGCTGCATAGGCGGTCGAGGCTTTTGCCTTCCGCCCTGCAACAAAATTGAGTTCGGCCGCTCGTACTTTCTCGGACCACTCGGAAATGAGCGCGGAACCCAGGTTCAACTGGTTGACGAGGTCGTAGATTTTCTCTGCGATCCTCTCCTGCTCGGTCTCCGCTATGAGGAGGCGTGCGATTCGTAGATGAAGTTCGGCGCGACCTTCGGTCGGAATTAGCGCGTAGGCGGCTTCCTGAACCCGATCATGGAAGAATCGATAGCTTCCCTCGCGGGGGACGGCAGCGCCAGCGTGGACCGCGTCGCGAAAACCCGTATGCATCGCTTCGTGAGATTCGCTGCGCAGCTTTGCCAAAGTCGCGAAATCGGCGTGATTACCCAGGCAGGCGAGCAGTTTCAACGCTTCCTGGGCCTCCGGAGCAAGGCGGCGCAACCTGGCGATCATCAGATCTACCGGATTGTCGCTATGCTGCTTGTCGGCAATAGCGTCCAAATCCCACGTCCATGATCGCGAGTTCACATCGAATTTGACGAGCCGTTCTTCGGCCAGGCTGGTGAGAAACTGCCCCGCAAAAAAGGGATTACCGCCGCTTCTCTTGTGCACCAGCTCGGCAAATGACCGCATCTCGCAGGGAGCATGCCGCAAGGTGTCGCACAGCCATCGCTTGATGTCGTCGACTGAGAGCGATCCGAGGACGATCCGGTCGACTTTGGCGCCGACTCGGCGCAGATCCTCCAGCTTGTGCATCAACGGATGTGCCGAGTCGACCTCGTTGTCGCGATACGCACCGATCACCAACAGGTGCCCCGTGTCGGGATGGAGGAGGAGATATTCGATGAGTGTCAGCGTCGCCGGATCGAGCCATTGCAGGTCGTCGACGAAGATGACGAGTGGGTGTTCTGCTCTCGCGAACACGGCGACGAACCGCTGGAATACAGTCTGAAATCGCAATTGGGCGTCGTGGGGCGAAAGGACCGCTACAGTCGGTTGCGGGCCAATTAGTTGAACCAGTTCGGGAATGATGTCGGTGAGCAGGCGGCCTTGGTTCCCGACAGCTTCCTTGATCGCGTGTCGCCAGCCGGCGATGTCGTCCGCATGGCCGTTCAGCAGGTGTTGAATCAGCCCCTTGAACGCCTGGGCCAGGGTGGCATGGGGAATATCGCGAAGACGCTGGTCGAATTTTCCTGATATGAAGATGCCGCGAGGCAGCACGATGACTTTGTGCAGCTCGTTGACCACCGACGACTTGCCGATGCCCGAATAACCAGAGACCAGAACGAGCTCCGAGCCGCCGTGCCTCAAGACGCGATCGAAGGCGGCGAGCAGTGTGGCGATCTCGCCGTCGCGTCCGTAGAGCTTCTCCGGGATGATCAACCGCTCCGAGGCGTCCCGCAGACCAAGCGGGAACGGGTCAATCCGGCCCAACGACTCCCAGGCGGCGAGGCACTTGCGGAGATCCGCCTCGACTCCTGCGGCGGTCTGGTAACGCTCCTCGGCGGTCTTCGCGAGAAGCTTCATCACAATCATCGAAAGTGAAGCCGGCACCCCGCTTGCAAGCTCGCCAGGGGGAGCGGGCTCTCTCGCAATGTGACAGTGGATCAACTCGATCGGGTCCGCGGCGGTGAAGGGCAGCCGAGCCGTAAGCAACTCGTAGAAGCTAACGCCCATCGAGTACAGGTCGCTTCTGGAATCGATCGAACGATTCATCCGTCCGGTTTGTTCGGGCGCCATATAAGCCAGCGTACCGGCGATAGTCTCCGGCGGTTCGGGCGCCTGTCGCTCACGCGGCAGGCGCGAGGCTATGCCAAAACCCGTCAGCCATACTTTTTCGATCGCAGAATCGACAAGAATGTTGGTTGGCTTGACGTCCTTGTGGATGATGCCTCGTTCGTGCAAGCCGCGAAGCGCGGCCGATATGTTGATTGCAAGCCGCAAGAACTGCGCTACCGCCATCGGACGGCCGAGATGCCGGTCCAGCGGACGGCCGCCTGGATCCTCAAGGACGAGCATGGTGCGTTCGCTATCCCGGACAAGCCGAAGCGGCCGTACCGCCCATGCGGGATCCAACTCTCCCTTTAATCCATATTCATGAGAGAGGCGTTCGACGGTAGCAGGTGCGGGATTTTCCACGGCGGGCAGCACCACCAGCACCCGGCGATGCTCTGCGTTGGCGTGACATTCTGCGCTGCAGAAGACACGTTCGCCGTCCTCCCACAGCACGTGGAGCTTTCTGATCCCACCTGGGCTGTACAGATTGGAGAAATTCAACGGCCGCACGCCACCCTCAATCGGGACGCGGCTTGCGGGCCCAAAGCTTGCGGGCTCAGAGAAGGTCAATTCATCGCCCGGGTTTCGCAAGTTTACGGCGCCCAGACCATGGGGCTGCCCGTAGAGGCAATATGCAGTTTGAAGCGCTTCCATCAGCACCCTCTCGACGATCCATTACGCTTCACCCCGAGGAAAGAGTGCCTCAAGCGGTCCTTTTTGGCTTGTTAATCAGTGTTACGGAACGTTAATTCCGATTCCTCTTACGAAATCAGCATGTTCGGGCAGGAACCAGATGGCGCTTTCTTCCCGCAATTGCCGAGGGTCTCCACGGGGAGGAGGTCCGCAGAGACCCTGTCGGGGAGGGGCAAGGGGCTTGGTCGTGAAAAAATCTGCCGACCTACTCCGCAATTGACTTTTTGTTTCCTGCCGCCACTCAGCGTTGCATTTGCAAATTCATCAATTCGGCCGCCGGCATCATGTTGTGGTTCAGATCTGCCATGATCAGGAGCGATCCGACGACCACCAGCACGACAATCAATACACCGAAGGCCAGCGCCATGACGTTATTGGTGTTGTCTGGCCCTGTCGTGACGTGCAGGAAGAATACAAGGTGGACTCCCATTTGGGCGATCGCGAGAACAGTCAGGCCGAGAGAGATGCCGCCGGACCACAGAAGTGACGTATTGGCGACCCAGAACGACATGGCGGTGAGCACAATCGCAAGAGCCAATCCGATCGTGTAGACAAGCACGCCGGACGTCGTCCCCTGTTCCACGTCGGGAAGAGCCAATGCGTCTCCGGGCGCGCGATCGTACTGCGTGTCGGTCATGCAATGACTCCCATCAGATAGACCACCGTGAACAGCCATACCCAAACAATGTCGAGCGCGTGCCAGAACAGCGTAAAACAGAGCAGACGCCGCTCCACAGTTCCGGGAAAGCCCTTGATTGCGACCTGAGCCATCATCACTGCCAGCCAGATCAGTCCCGCGGTGACGTGCAGCCCGTGACAGCCGACAAGTGTAAAGAAGGCGGAGAGGAAGGCGCTGCGTTGCGGACCGGCTCCAATGGCGATCATGCCGGCGAACTCCCGTACCTCAAGTACCACGAACGCGGCGCCTAACACAAAGGTGACAAGCGCTGCAAAATAAGTGGCGGCATAGCGCCGCGAACCGATCGCCAGAGACATCAATCCGCAGGTGTAGCTTGAAACGAGAAGGCAGCCGGTTTCAATCGCAACGCTGGTTTGCCTGAACAGCTGCGCGCCGGTTGGGCCGCCAGCGGTCGCGTTCGCCAGAACCGCATAAGCGGCAAAGAGTGCCGCAAACATCACGATGTCGCTCAGCAGGAATATCCAGAAGCCGAAGCCGACCACGACCCGCTTTGTCGCAGGACCCGCCTCGCTTGCGCTCAGCGGCGCCTCAAGACCAACATCATCATCAATTGCAAGAGCGATGTTCATACCGCAATCTCCACTGGATGCGCCTGCTCGAAGCGCGCAATCTGCTGCGCCGAGATCCTTATTTCCTCCTCATTGCGGAACGCGAAGGCAAGCACGGTCAGAAAAATGCCGATTGCCCCCACACTCGCCATCCACCAGATGTGCCAGATCAGCGCGAAGCCACCGACAACTGCAAAAAATGCGATGATGAAGCCGATCGCGCTGTTCTTCGGCAGCTCGATTGGCTCGAATTTGCGCTCCTGCGGAGGCTGGGCTTGTTGCGTGCGATCGCGCTGCTTTTTCGCCCAGAAGGCATCGATGTCCCCGACACGCGGCAGCACCGCAAAATTCCAGGCTGGAGGCGGCGACGCGGTGGCCCATTCCAGGGTGCGGCCGTTCCATGGATCTCCGGTCGCGTCGCGGAGTTGCCCACGGTGACGAATAGACACCACGAGCTGAATGATCTGACAGACAACTCCGGCCAGGATGATGACTGCGCCCGCCTCCGCCACCAACAACCAGGGCCGCCAGGCGAGAACATCGTAGTGCTGCAGGCGGCGGGTCATGCCCATCAACCCCACGACGTAGAGCGGCATAAACGCGAGGTGGAAGCCGATGAACCAGCACCAAAACGAGGCAACGCCCCAGCTTTCTTCAAGCTTGAAGCCGAACGCCTTGGGAAACCAGTAATTGTAGCCGGCCATGGCTGCGAACACGACGCCCGGAATGATGACGTGGTGGAAGTGCGCGACCAGAAAGAGACTATTGTGTACCTGCCAATCGACCGGCGGCAGCGCCAACAGCACGCCGGTCAGGCCGCCGAAGACGAACGAGACCATGAAGCCGATCGTCCACAGCACGGGCACTGCGAATCGGACGCGACCGCCATACATGGTGAAGAGCCAATTGAAGATTTTGACGCCCGTCGGCACCGCGATGATCATGCTTGCTACGCCGAAGAAGGCATTGATCCCTGCACTGGCACCCATGGTGAAAAAATGATGCAGCCACACCGTGTAGGACAGCACGCAGATCGCCATCGTCGCACCGACCATCGATCGGTAACCGAACAGCGGCTTGCCGGAGAAGGTGGCGCTGACTTCCGAATACACGCCGAACGCCGGCAAAACCAGGATGTAGACCTCCGGGTGACCCCAGACCCAGAACAGGTTGACGTACATCATCGCATTGCCCTGGCCGTCGAGGGTGAAGAAGTGAAAGCCGAGATAGCGATCGAGCAGCAGCATCGCGAAAGTCGCGGTCAGAACCGGGAATGCAGCGACAATCAGGAGGTTCGACGCGAGCGCAGTCCAGCAGAAGACCGGCATGCGCATGTAGGCCATGCCGGGGGCTCGCATCTTTAGAATCGTGGTGACGAAATTTACGCCGGTCAACAAAGTCCCGATGCCCGAGATTTGCAGCGACCAAAGATAGTAGTCGACACCGACACCGGGCGAGAATTGCAGCTCGCTGAGCGGCGGGTAGGCGACCCACCCGGTCTTTGCGAACTCGCCGATGGCGAGCGATACGTTCGTCAGGAGAACGCCAGACGCGGTGAGCCAGAAGCTGACAGAATTCATCGTCGGGAACGCGACATCGCGAACGCCGAGTTGCAGCGGTACGACAAAGTTCATCAATCCGATCACGAGCGGCATCGCCACGAAGAAGATCATGATCGTGCCATGCGCCGAGAAGATCTGGTCAAAGTGTTCCGGCGGCAGGTATCCCTGCGCACCACCAGCCGCGACCGCCTGCTGCGTGCGCATCATGATTGCGTCTGCGAAGCCGCGCAAAAGCATGACCAACGCAAGCAAAAGATACATGACGCCGATACGCTTATGATCGACGGACGTGATCCATTCGCGCCACAGATAAGGCACGTAACCCTTGAGCGTGACCCACAGGAGGACGGATCCGATGACCAGGACCATGCCGGCTACCGTGCCCATGATGATCGGCTGGTCGAAAGGGATCGCACTCCAGTCCAGTCTACCAAGTAGAGTCATCGTTCCGCCCTCATTGATGTCGGGTAGCTGCGGCACATTGCGCTGTCGGACTGCGTTTCGGAGACAAGGATTCTCTCGAACAGACCTGGCGCGACCGAGCGATAGGTGAATGGCGCCACGGCGGCGCTCGGCTTCGCCAGATCCGCATAGGTCTTCCAATAAAGCTCCGGACCGTTGCTTCGCGCCGTGTCCACCCACTCCGAGAATTTTTCGGCAGGAACGGCGTCGACATCGAAGTGCATGTCAGCGAAGCCTTCGCCGCTGAAATTGGCCGACATCCCGCGATACGTTCCCGTGTAGTCGGCTCTCATGTTGAGCCGCGTCGCCATCCCGGCCATGGTGTAGATCTGGCCGGCGAGCTGTGGCACGGAGAAGCTGTTCATGACGCCCGATGACGTCAGCACGAAGCTTACAGGCGTGCCCACCGGTACAGTTAGCTGATTGACGCTTGCGACACCTTCATCCGGGTAGATGAACAGCCATTTCCAGTCGAGCGAGACAACCTGAACCTTGAGTGCCTTCGTGGATGAGGCGATCGCTTTGGGCGGATCAAGATCGTGAGAGCCGATCCAGGCAACACCCCCGACAAGGAACACGGTCATCAGCGGGATCGACCAAACGAGCATCTCGACGCGACCGGAATATCTGAAGTTGGGCCGGTAGCGGGCGTGCTCATTGGAAGCGCGAAACCAGAATGCAACGCCGAGTGTGGCGAGCACCACCGGGATCACGATCGCCAGCATGATGCCGGTCGCATTGAACAGAATCTGCCGCTCGGAGAAGGCGATGGGACCCTTCGGATCGAGCACGCCCTCAGTGCAGCCTCCGAGTGCGGCGGCACCAATCAGAATTGCGGCAAGCAAACCGTATCGCATGTTAGACCTCGTCCGCGTTGAGGTTGACGGTGCTGAGTGTGCTGCGCATGGCGGTTGGCAGGAGTTCGGCGCGCACCGATCCAACGGTCCTGCCACCAGACGACTGGATAGGCGGGAATGGACTGGTCGCGTGGTCGATCAGAAGCGCCGCAAACAGCACAAAAAGGTAGAAGATCG
>Ga0207663_10000783_pt1 | contig 14231 bp, 10 predicted proteins | sample LARL53metaG_FD_184346 | JGI IMG/M metagenome (GOLD analysis project Ga0207663, IMG submission 184346) | Corn, switchgrass and miscanthus rhizosphere microbial communities from Kellogg Biological Station, Michigan, USA - LAR L5-3 metaG... | ecosystem: Host-associated > Plants > Roots >...
TGTTTCTGGATTAAAGTGTTAAACAGTGGAAGTAATAGAACAGAAAATATGATTGCAGTGCCGAGTGCAAAAGTATTTTTCATTCGCTTTAAATGAGTTGTGGCAAAGTATATAATCATACTGGTAACTTCTAATTATTTTTAGCAAATTGCAAGGGTTTGTGCTGTAACGATTGCTGTAATAATTTGTTAGAAGAATATAGAAAAACGTTTTCGGAGCCGAAAGAGTTTTGCAATGGTTTTCCCTGGATGATAATAATACAATATCCTCATTACAGTGTTTGCTGTTTCAAGATTTCCTTCATATAATATCATATTCTTAGTACTATTAATTGAATTTGATATGACAATAGTTTCACTCTTGCACAAGTCACGTTACCAACTCTACCCGCCTGCATTTAGCTTCATTTAGAGATTGTCATTACTACCAAAATTATTTGACTATGAATGTTGGCGAAATTATTTTGGATTTCTAATAAGGATCCTCTGTAGACCAATACCTGTTGTGTAACTCCCTTTGTTTTTCCTTGTCCAGATCGGAGTATAGAGAGTATTAAGCTCATTTATTATTAGTTACAAATTGCACTTCAATTCCTTGGAAAAGTGCAAGCTGGTTTTCTATTAGTTTCTTGTGATACTGGTGTATTTACTAATCATTGAAACAATTTTTTTGCCACTGAAATGAACTCACAAACATCTAGAAGAACATAAACTTAAATGACTTTACTGTGCATGTGACAGTTTTATAGCTGAGCAAAATCACTGTGCATTATCGTCTTCATCTATCATACCTTCGCTGCCTACGCCAAAACCGTCATTTGTTACCGGAATCATTGCAGCAATAAATCCTGTTTCATGTGGAATATTACTCGAGCTTGTTATCCAGTCCTCAGAGATTGCGCGTCGAGCTTCAGATAGGCTCATAGCACCATTGCATACCTGCTTATGAAGGTAATTTTCGAACGCATCTTTAACATGAGCATTTTCCTCTATATTGTATGGTTCAGGCCATAGATTCTTTACGCTGGTAGGATTTCCTCCAACTGCCAATGGTATTAGATGATCCAGTTCATAATTTTGGCGGTCAGATACGTCTAATCCATATGAGCCCATGAGTTTTGTTTTTAATGGATTAGTATATGATGTTGAGGGTCTTACAATTTTAGTCCAGCCAGGAACACAAATTGTGCTGTGAATATTGTTCTGAGTGACATCTGGGTTTACTTTCCCAGGCGTGCATCTTGGATCTGGGAGACCATCACTTTGAATTTCACATCCACTGGGCACACTCGGTATTGCTAATAGCAAATTATTCGCATTGTGGGATTGCGCTAAAGCATTATGACCAACAACTGAGCCCAAAAAAAGAGATACTATCACTAATAATATTGATACTACAATTGATACTACAATTGATACTACAATACTCACAATCATATAGCCTATCTAATGCTTATTTACATTTTGGTCTGGCTTAAACATTACAATCAATAGTACTTACATGATATTACCAATCAGTTACGTACGTAAGTACGGTCATATCTTTAGATTTAGTATTCTTGAAAGACATTATGCATATTGGTTGCGTGGCATTATTGTCCCGTAATATTTTTAACAAGAAATATGTAATTTTGCGGTACCGCAAAATTTGACACCAAATCAGAGAACAATAAAACTTATCTGGATATGAACAGTTCCTTATCTCTACTGTTTAATTCAAATAATCTCCAGTTTAGTGTTTAATAATTCAGAAGTAAGATTCATAGATTTTTTTCTTTTGCTTTATAAGTAAATCTATTTGTGCATTAAGGACACTGCGATGTTGTGCAAGTATCTCATACATTATCCAGTTATCCTCCATCGTTTGCATAATATCTGTCATCTTATTCATGGCTATCTTGAATACGATCATAGATTTATCCAAAGATTTCCGTACTTTCTTGTCAAGTTCAGATATATCTTTAGGCACTTGTGTTACGTTTTCATTCAAATTATTATCATAGACAGAATCTTCATGCTCTCGGATTAAAGTACGTATTTTTTTTATAGATAAACGTTTTCTAGATATAAGATCTCCTAGTTTTGATTGCTTACTCTCGTCATGTATTGGGATAAGCTCTTCCGCGGCAGCGATATTTAGAAGAGAACAATCGATCTTTTCAAGCACATCTAATGGTAGTTTCAATAACTGCAATCGCCTATCAACATAACTGGGACTCTTGCCTATTTTATTTGCCAAATCAGATACTCCGCCCCAACCAAAATCAGAGACATATGCCTTAAATGCATGAGCTTCCTCTATCGGATTCAAAGTTCTTCGTTGTATGTTTTCAATCAACGAAATTTCGAATGCTTCTCTATCATTGTCTACTTCAATAATATGACACGGGATTTTCCTCCAACCTAGAGCCTTGCACGCAGCGTACCTTCTGTTTCCTGCAATTATTTGATATTCACCACCTGTCTTTGTCTGTCTAACTACAAGTGGATGTAGCAAACCCTTTTCAAGTATTGATCTGGACAGATCGTTTATTCTAGAATGTATTGACGGGTAATATGCAGGTGAAGTCTCCAAATTGCAGATATCTATATCTTCTATCATGCCACATAATATTCCAGATATAGAAAGGGCCCTTCTCAAGTAACTTTAGATTTAGTAATGTCGTATATAATATTTTTGTCTCACTTTGGATAATAAATCACAAAAGTCCTAAATAATTGTGCAAACAAGCATCTATTACGTCACTTACAACAACGCTTATTCAAGTGATTTATCAGTGAGCAATAAATAAAAAAAATACATGTGGTAGAATTAATGACGTATAATTATTGAGCGTAAATGAGAGAAGAATATTAGTTGTTGATGATGATCTAGATATCACAATATTTTTTAGGCTGGCTCTGGAGGGGGCAGGATTTGACGTAGATGTATTTAATGATCCACAACAAGCATTATTAAATTTTAAGTCTGACTATTACGATCTTTTATTAATTGATATAAGAATGCCCAATATGGATGGCTTTGAATTACTTAAGAAACTGAGGAAAAAAGATACCAAAGTTAAAGTCTGCTTTATAACCTCATTTGAAGTTTATTATAGAGCAATGATAGAAGAATATACATCAATTAAAAAAGAAATAGGCTGCTTTATACAAAAGCCTGTTACAGCAAGGGATCTTGTAGGACGAATAAACAAAGAAATGGAATTAAATCACTGATTAGGTCTTGCATGAATATGACTTTTATCTTTATTTTCAGTACTCTGTGTAGCCTTACTGACTGCCATACATGGATATACTACAGTATTGTGGACTGGTAACGGCTATCATATTTATCAGCCTATGGAGGGATTCATTCTCGAAGAAGAAGATCGATTTGCAAGACTGAAAGGGTCTGACGGAAGGATCTGACATTTGAATTTATGCAATTCGCAGAGGAGTTCTTAACAGATAAAAAAGGAGACTCACAACACAATCCTTCTGTCAATTCATATTTGGTGAGAATTCCAGGCACAATAAATTCAAAGTGCAGAAAGGAAGTCAAATTAAAGCAGCGATGGGATGGTCAAAGACCTGCAATACAATATCTATTGCATGATTTCAGGAGATGGCTCATCAACCAAAGACTCGAACAATCCAGATCCGCTAACAAGACCCGTTCGCATATCTCAAATTCAACCACAATCCAGTGTATAGAAAGATTGTTGCAAACTCCATTAAATGATTATAGGAAATTTGTTATATGGCACGTCCAGCACCTTACCTTATTAACATTAGAAAATACTCTGTTGATGAGGCTTTGAATATAATTAGAAATTGGCTTGACAAGTGTCGTAATTAAAGTTAACTAGACTTTAGTCAGAATTACTTGATCAAATATAATATTAATTCTGCAGGGAGAAAAGGCTACTACCGATAAGTCAGGAAAAACTAAAGTTAGAAAATCAATACTTGTACAACTTGTTCACTAAGTCATAGACCTCAGACCTAAATTCGATCATTTCGAACATCTAATCATAGTCTGCATAAGTATATCGGAAAAGTTGCTTCTATTACAGTTGTGAGGCACATCGAATTAAAAACATTATCTTAAGTAGCAGATTTGATGTATAGATTAACGCCTCGGTTTAATGGAAAATAAGTGCATGAGTATCGATCAGGGGACAGGGATCCCACTGGCCTTTGCCTGTTTTGCTATTGCAATTATTTTGTTATATCTAAATAGACTCTTGTCCAAGTCTAATTGAAGTCATAAAAAACTTTAGCAACTTTATCATACTACTCTACTTAAACTGATTAAGATAAGTATTGTACATTACGTAATTGTGTAAAAGTAATCAAAACATTTTATGAAGTTACGGACGTTTTTTTGAAGGTACGTATTTACAAGTTAAACAAATGTCATTTAACGTCCATTTGATACGTAATGTAACAGAACCATAGGAATAACTATGCATGAAATTCTTAACGCCGTACGTGAATGAACTAAAGATCTCTCCGGTGAAGCCAGACACAATTGTCTCAGACAGAACAGCCCAACACCGAACTGTCATAGGTCCCGGAAAACACCAAATTCACTGTGATCTCCCCTCCGATACCATACTGGGGATCTGAGGGCATCTATCCTGACCGACGATAGAAACATTTATCAGCGAAAGGGTCATAGTTGAGTTCATAAACGATTTGACAGATACTTTGCCTTTTTCAATTGAACCCGAACCGGCGAGCCATCATCACGGTCGCATACACGTCTTTTTGCCAAATAAACTTTGGACCGTTGTTGTTCACTTACATGGAAATCCAAGCGCACCAAGTAGTGATGGATGGATGGCTGGATAATGCCTAGTTTGTCGCCTCGACATTTCGAGGTTCGTATGGTAGGTGGAAACTCCTTCGATCCACAGTCGATTGAAATTAATGCTGGTGATACCATCACTTGGATCAACAATGATGAGAACAGCGTTCACACTGCTACCTCTAACGATGGTACTACGTTTGATACAAAAAATGTTGCTTCGCTCGCATATTCCAAGCGAATTAAGTTTACGACGGCGGGAACGATCGACTATCACTGCGAGATACACAAAATTATGATGACTGGCAAAGTAGTGGTGATGCCATAATGGACCGCCATGAAAAAGAGACAAGTGTTCTCGTGATCAAAGCAGCCCAGTATTCACCGCGGAGACCCTGAATGTCAGAATACACAATCGCAATTGAGAAAAACCAATTTCGCCCTGGGTCTATGCGAATTCAAGCTGGTGACATTGTGGTGTGGGAAAATCGGGACCCACACGATCACTTCATAGTCAGTAGTTCGCAAAGGGTCCCACTTAACACTGGCCTTATAAAGGCTGGAATGAGATCTCGACCAGTCGAGTTTCCGTCTGCTACTTCGTATGGTGGCGCTGAGATTTCTTGCCTGGATTGTGCGATGGAAGGGCGCCTCTTTGTTTCGCCAACAGACAAGACAAAGGTCAAAGCAAGTCCAGCTGCTATGGCCGTGAAGACAAGCAATGCTGAACCTGGTGCCACGTACCCGGTCGAAACTTGGCGAGTGATTGCTCGCATTGTAGTGGGGCACTGGATCTATGACATGGCAGACAATTTCGGCTATGGCAAAAATCTTCTTAGAGGAGATTCGCTCACCAAATTGAATACAGAATGGTCCGCAATTGAGAGTTTTTGGCAACAGCAGACGGGTACAACCAAGACAATTCTACGTTCTGATAATACGGTCGACCCATCCGCGTTCATTGACGAGTCACGAGATAAACTAGAGGCTCTGGGTCGGCGCATTCGTGGTGTGAGACGAAAACTACGACGAAAACCACCTGCAGCCGATGTTGAACTTCCCCAATACCCCTACCCAGATCGTCCGGATGAATCTGATACTGCCACATTCGGTCTGCTCTATGGTGGTCAAAGTGACGACCCTTTCGGGGAAGCGATTGGGGTGAATTACAGCGGACTAAAGTTATCACCAAATGATGGTGGGGTCCTTCTTACCGAAGTCCAGCATGCAGAAATGCGACACGAAGACTACGCTTTGTACCCTCTGTGGACAATCGAGTCAAAGCAGGATGCCGGTGAGGAGATATCAGATGAAGATAAGGAGAATTATAAGACGAAGCGAATGGCGCTGACTATAGATGACTTTCACATCCTTGCGGCACACCTATATTTTGGTCTATCCAAGTTGTTCAAGTCCAGCACTTTTCAAGAAGATCAGTTTGCGGTCGGCATTAGACGAATGACTGTGCATGGTGAATGGGATGGGTCGTGGCAGCCTATGTGGCATTGGCTGAGATGGATCGATGGTTATATAGTTGTTAAAGAAACAGGTCAGCTACCTAATCCACTTGGTGAGTTTATTACCTGAGCAATATTGGTTTCACCGAGCGCGCGCTTGGGAACTATCGCCGAACCTTGGTGACGGATTGACGGGGTGAGGCGGCGCATCGTGGAGATGATCGAATCTCCACTCTTCATCGAAGGAAGATACGCCATGACCGATACTAATGTTTTCCAGTTGTCTCAGCCAGGAAGTTTTGCTGAGCCGGTGACCAAAGTGTTGCGTGTCGGGGCTCGCACCTTGCTTGCCCATCTAGCATTTGCTCTTTTACAGAGAATCTTTTGTTTCGTTGCTCTTATTGTAGGCTCCACAGGTGTCCCCACAATTAGATTTGTCATATGCATATTTTTCAAGATGATGGGGATTATCCGCAGATAACTATCTTTGACAATCTGGAGATATACTAACTCATTCGGCGTGGAGGTTTTTCTGAAGTATCGATGCTTTGATTTTGTATATGAGTTACATTAGAATAACGTAGTATTGAATTCTTGAGCTGCAACTTTAGCTGGTACAATATTACTACTAACTTGTTAGCAATTCGTACATACAGAAGGGAGTCAGACAAAACTATTTCAGTTGGTCGTATGGCCCGGATAATACAGAACATGATTCCCATCAGTCATAACATTGTCCTCGACTCTGGTCTATTTTGTTGTTTAGATCGGCTAACTATTAGATATTTTCGATATAACGATATAAGCGTACTACCAACTACATAAGCTCTTAATTTAACTGGTCACTTGCAACTAGGATTGTAATGATTTGATTCGTGTCTGACATCATATCTAACGGAATAGTAACAATTTCAGCCAGTGCCAACTATGCTGTACATTACAATTCTGTCTTCTAATTGGAAATGACCATCAAAACATTCTGTTCCATTTTTAGAATCCGTTGCACATATTCTTCCACCAAAATCTTTTGACTATATTGTACCAAGTGTTTCAATCTGAGCCATTGACGAGCATCATAATGCACTATGGTAAAATGGTATCTCATTTACTAGTCGTCTATCTAATGAACATGTCAGCAGGTTTTAGCACGATTGGATATGTTCAGCCAATTCGATCTAGTTACATAGCTTCTTCTAATTGTTGTAGATTCTGCTTTGTTGTACGATTTATTGTGTTGTAAGTATTGCTTATTTGACCAATCTGCATCTAGCTTACCAGTAGTAATTATGTTATAATATGATTGACTGGCCTTCCTATAATCAATCACTAATCAGACGTGGTCAAGTACTCCTCGATTTTGACGTACTTGATGGTTGGGATCATGAATTATCTCTAATGAACCATGGTAAGGTTGGTGAAACTTACAACTACCCAGATTCATTTATTCAGCTCTTGGGTTATATGAGAGCATATTTCCATCTACCATACAGACAAACACAGGGTGTGGTCATAGCTCACGCAAGTACTAAAGTACCATACATACCAGATTATAGTACTATTAGTAGACGTATAAACAGACTAGATATTAAAATCAATGAAGGATTACTAGGAAATGATATTGTCATTGCACTAGACAGCACCGGCATTAAAGTGGCTAATCGTGGAGAATGGATGCGACATAAATGGCATGTTAGAAAAGGTTACCTGAAAATACATGTGGCAGTTGACATCAAGAGGAAAAGAATCCTGTCCTTGGAGGTAACAAGTGAAGAGGTACATGATGGTAAGATGTTAAGTAGGCTGATAGACAATGCTTCTTCTTTTGCTGCTGGAGATAATCGTGTAAAAAGAGTATTAGCAGATGGTATGTATGATAGTAATAACAATTTTAGATATCTATCAAAGAACTATATTAAACCCTGATATAAATACCAGAAGTAATTCCAAGGTTAGACCGACTAACTGTCATGTAAGGAATATGTCTGTAATAAGACAACAAGCAAATCTCAAAAGGTGGAAGCGTAGAGTGAATTATGGGTACAGATGGATGGCAGAAACTGCCTTTTCATCTATTAAAAGGATGTTTGGTGAACATGTAACAGCTAGAAAATTTCCTAACATGATAAAAGAGATATTTCTAAGGCAACTCTGTATAACATGTTCAATCAAATGACATAATCATAATCATCTGCATAAATGAATTAAATCCTAATTGATCATGCAACAGAGCAGTAGATTCTAAACGTTTAGCAACTGGTCTTAGTAATCTGAAACTAAATAGAGGTACAAACGATAGCTAATTGTATCTTATTGCACCCTATCATTGTATTTCATAGACTGAACAAATATTTGCGAGGATACATCTGGCTATTATAGGTACCATCCTGAGAAGATAACAGAGCCTAAGAATTGTGAAAATGTTTTTATGTTGTTTTTCTTTTTAAATCTTAAGATTATGTTACCTGAGTTTACTGCAGAAATATCCCTTAGTTCAATAGATCAGACTAAATTAGATTAACTTCTGCCATAGTGATAGTTCAGTGAGTGTGATTGCATCTTTGAGCCATTTGGATGCTCCTTGGTCTATTTAGTATAATTGCAATAAAGCTTGTTCTGGTAAGTTAGGCGAAGAATATATGTTTTAGCTTTGTGATTGTGATTCTAGATACTTTTGCAATTTCCCATAAACTTATGCTTTAAGAGTAGTCCTGAAATAATGACAACCTGCTAATTGGTCATCTTTCTAAAATTAAATGTAGTCCACACCCATGAACACAGTCATCAATGCAATGTTGTATTCACTACATTATCGCGAAGATTCCTAAAATGGAACAGAAAAGAATTGTTGTTGATGATCAAAACTAAAGATTGACATTTATTAGATTTTATATGAAGTATTCACTTATATTTATCTTTGAAAGAAACTCGAATCTACACTTTAAATAACTGAGGAAAAATGATCGGCGTTCCGATTATGAGAACAACTCATTGTGAATACTGTTACTCTTGAATCACTTCGATTATTCAGTGTACTAATATATAGGTTCAAACAAATCAGAATAGTTATATAGAACGCTTTAAAGTAGTATAAGCATGTCAAAAAAGAATATTTTATTTTTCAAAATTGTTGCTAATAACAAACTTAAGTCGATTTTGGCAATGACATCTCTTTTTGTCGTTATTATATACCCATTAATTATAAACACTAATAATAATTATGCATTTGGTGCTCATCCAACAATGGAGCGAAATGGAATTGTCCTTGTCGGCATGCAAACAGAGCCGTCAGTCGTTCACGTTGGTGACAATTTCACTATTCATGCTACTCTGGTAAGATATTCTCCATATGGACTAGAGATTTGGAATAATTTTTGTGCTGGCCCTTTACAGGCTAAATTTGACAAGAATGTAAAAATTTTTGATAACGGAGTGTCTGAAGAGACTGGTCAATCAAGCTGTCCTGCCAATGTTAGGGTTATGCCAACAAGTATAATAACACCTGTAAGCACTCCTGTGATAGCCGGAGATAAGTTTAATCCCAGTACCGATCACTTCAAAGCAACTTCTGCTGGAATAACCAATGCAACATTATATTTAGAGTATAATGTGCTCAAAGGCGAGGAAAACCAGACGAAGACCTTTGACCGGAACAATGCAAAGCTGATTTCATGTTTCGAGCAGAACAAAATATTCTCTCCATGCTCATTCAAGTTTGCAATCCTGCCTTGATTGTGTCTTATGTAAATTTATGACCATAGATTTACAGTATATCTGTAAGGAAACGACATGTATCGTAAAAATGTGGTTCGCGAGGAACAGGTGGTTTGCACATTTATGCAGTACTAACAACGGTGCGTATTTGTTATTGTAGCAGAGTAGTGTATCGTTGATTCTTGGCTTATCTGGTTTTGCTCTAATAGCCATGGTCTCTTGTTATCTTGGAAATAGTCAGTTAATACCAAGTAGTGAACTTTATAAGTATGCCTATTTCTTCCAGGTTTTCGAGCTCAGAAATCGTACTGCAGCAATGTCAACATTTCGTTGGAAGGCGTGCCTGCTACAGATAAGTAAATTCAATGTCAGGACAATAGATAAAGTGCTATAGTATCTCCCTTATGAGGAATGATTTCATAAGAATAAAGAAACTATGACACGACGATAACATGATTTCACAATATTGAAACCCTGTACTAACTTATATTTCTTGGCGCAATTTATAGAAAACTAGTGTTGCTTTGTATGTTTGGATTACATACACTAGTGTATTGCATCGCACCAGATTCGGCCAACGAGGAGCAGAAATTTCTACCATAAACGCCTTTGATGTTATTTCTTGGGCCTCAATATCATGTCAAATTTGGTTCACACATCGACGGGTTATACCTTGTGTGGGACAACTATTGGTTATTTCCAGGTTTCCCCAATGCAGCAACGATCTTTTGGGGTATAATTTGGAGAACCGACACAGCATTCTTACTAATATAGTATCTTTATATGATGGAATCTAGTAACTAGCAAGTGATTTGCTGAGAATGCAATATTTTGGCATAAGACATTAACATGGGTTGTAGCAAAATCAACCCAATGATAATTTTATAACAGGAATATCTATTGAACAGCTGGCATTGTATATCAAGAAGGCATCTTTACGCATTTTTTAGCGACGTATTCTTATACTAAAAAGTCTCGTCCATCGTACCTACTTTTAAAGCGTCATCAAATTTGCCTTCAGTAAATAATCTCATCTCTTCAGGACCCTAGGCAATAATACACACTAATATCAACCATTACTTGTGAATCACTCTCATCTTATTTTGTGAGATGAATAATGATTTTATATTTGAAGAGTGCAATGAATGGAAGCTTGATGAATAGGTCTGTGAGAATATATTCTAAGACATTGATCATCAATCCCGATCGATTCAAACATGTTATTGGCTATTACAATTTGCAACATCACAATGCGCTATGTATCTTGCGTATTGTTAGATGTGCATTTCCATTCCTATGCATTCTAAACTTATGCGGTCAGACTTTCAAACAAATGGATACCACCCTAGTCAGTAGATGTCGCAGCAAGATCTTAATACATTACTGGTAGGGCAGCTTAAAATTTAAATCAATAAATGACTATCCTTTCTTCCATATCTTGGACTGTTTTTAATTTGTAGTTGATACCCTTTAAAGACAACCTTTCTGAAGCAAGTTGATGTGATGGAGGCGGACTTTTCTCAACTAGGTCAATTGATCTTCTAGCTGTCTGTCTTACAAATTCACTAGCCTCACTGAGTACTGCTTGCTTTAGATCTTGTGCCATTTTTGTGTCTTGTACATATCTAAAGGCATTACCAAGTGATGCATAGGCGGTATTTCTTATATGAATTGATCCGTCATTTAATAAGTCTTTAAGATGCATCACAATATTACTCCTGCCCTTATAATATCTGGCAAGATATCCTAAAGCAGATGTTGCTGCTTGTCTAATTCTATCGTCGTTCCCTCTTTTACTCTTCTCTATTAGTATACTTTCAACAGTATCTATGGTTTCCTTTTTTGTACTCTCCAATGATACAATTTTTAATGCCTCTATACCACCTCTCGCAACAATATTCTTATACGATTTTCGGTCCAAAAGAGCTGACAATAACGGGATTGTTTTTTCTTCACTTACGCTTCTTGCTATCGCAACTGCAGCAGCATATTGAACATTAGCACTTTCATTATCATTTTCCAAAATCAGTTTTAGTAAATCAAATGAATCCGCTTTAGAAAACGATCCCAATGCTTGTACTATAGCTTCTTTTATTTTATTGCTGTTTTGGACTCTTTCGTAACATTGTTTTAAAGCTTGATATGACGCTTCGCTTCTTATTGATTCGAGTGTTTTTGCAGCTTCAGCTCTTACTCCCCAAAAAAGATTCTCCTGTAAAATCACACCCTTTAACGGATTAACTAGATCCGTTGTTGACTGATTACTAGCTAAAGCCCTTGCCGAGCATACTTTTTCTATTGTTGTTTCTCCATCCATTAGACCGTTTAATAGAATAGAATTACCGTCATCTTGAACAATTAGATCTAATTTTTTTAGTAACTTAAAATACGGATCGATTGGAACTCTTTTGACAGATGCCCCATTAGGAATATTGTATGTTTTTTCTACTTCCTTTTCATCTTCTATGAGCAAGGTATCTTCTATTTTCTTTTCTGTACCATCACTCATCTGAAGTACTATCGCGATATCCAGGGGAAACCTAAATACATTGACTTGCTTCTGCTGAATTTTCATACTCACTGCTGAGTTAGTAACTGAAACTGTCACATTCAATTCAGGATGTCCTCCTTGATACATCCACTGATCGAAGAACTCCTGTAAACTTTTGCCAGAGCTTTGTTCGAAAATTTTTCTGATGTCATCTGTTTCTGCAGTCTTATTTTTGAACAATTCTAAGTAGGTTTGTAGGGATTTTCTAAAATCATCATCTCCAATCAGTGATCTCAACATGTGTAAAATGCATGCACCCTTTTGATATACACGAGGAGTACTAAACATATCAAAAGGATTACTATAATTTTTATAAACCAATGGTATTGTATGCACGCCTTCTTCAGTGCTATTAAGATATCCGTCGGCGTTGGCTAGCATATAAGAGCTATATTCGTCTTCTCCCAAAACATGTTCATAATACAATGCTTCGCTATACGAAGCAAACCCTTCGTTAAGCCAAACATGCTGCCAATCTCTACATGTCACCAAATCACCGAACCATTGATGGGCCAGCTCGTGAACAACAACATAGTCGTATGTACTGCTATCGCGTATCGTTTTTTCATCAGGCAAATACCGTGTTGTCATAGTAGTACAAGATGTGTTTTCCATTCCTCCAAATGGAAATTCTTCAACTGTAACCTGGGAATATTTATCATATGGATATTTTGTTCCAAAATATGTTTCAAAAAAGCTCATCATTTTTAAAGTATTTTTGAAAAGTTGACGCCCCTCTTCATCTCTATTGGGGGGAACATAATACAATAGAGGAACTCTCCCATCATAGTTTTCTTCAGGAAGTTCTATAAACTTTCCTATAACTACAGATGTTAGATATGCGGTATCTGAATGTGGTTCTTCCCATATGTATTTCTTCTTTCTTCCTTGTTCATCCTCCTGATCTACAATATCCATATTCCCGTTAGAGATTACAATAAATTTCGTTTTAGGATCTTCTGTTTTTACGATATTCTCAGGAACGGAAACTGATATTTGTCTAGGAAATTTAACCTGAGGATGATCGATACACGGAAACCATTTTTTAGATGCTGTAGGCTCGCCCTGTGTCCAGCATTGAAATGATGTGTGGTCATTACTTTCTATAAAATTAAATCCCATGCCATCTGCACTAGGGTCATTTGCGGGTAAGACATTACCATCCGTAGAATAATTGATCACTAACGAAAATTTAGCGCCTTCTTTGCTCTTTCCAATATGTATTACCAGTTTATCATTTGCTTGTCCGAATGACACTTGTTTATCACCTTGATTGGATGCTGCATCTGAATAGACAAGTGGCGCATGAATTTCTATCTTCTGTTTGTCATTATAAGCACAGTCAAGTTCGATTTTTTCCAGGTCCTGTAATAACGTTAGTTTCAATTGTTGCTTGCAATTTATCCTTTTTGCGTTGAAATCTGGCTCAACTAATAGCCACATGTGATCAATATTGAAGTAGGAAGAGGGGGGATAATTTGCTAAATTTTGTCCTGTTTGGTTATCAATTCTAGAACTTGGTCTTTCTGGAGAACTGCTTTTCAATTTTTAGTTAATCATAATTTTGGGACTTGATAAACCTTTTCCAGATGTATTTTCCACAATTGACTAAGAACCTATCCCAAAATTATCCTCCTGTATATTATGATGCAACAACCCAAACATACTAATTCGAAATAGTTTTCTGTCTTCTTCTCATATCTAACCAAAAGTTTTCT
>Ga0207663_10000792_pt1 | contig 14166 bp, 6 predicted proteins | sample LARL53metaG_FD_184346 | JGI IMG/M metagenome (GOLD analysis project Ga0207663, IMG submission 184346) | Corn, switchgrass and miscanthus rhizosphere microbial communities from Kellogg Biological Station, Michigan, USA - LAR L5-3 metaG... | ecosystem: Host-associated > Plants > Roots >...
TCCAACGACTACAGATTCACCGGCAAGAAGCGCGACATTGAAACCGGCCTCGACTACTTCGGAGCGCGATATTACGCGAACGGACTGGGGCGATGGGTCTCTGCGGACTGGTCGCCTACGCCAGTGCCAGTGCCGTACGCGGATTTTCATGATCCGCAATCGTTGAATCTGTACGGATTTGTTGGAGGCAATCCAGCGAGCAAGGCGGATCCAGATGGACATTGCTGTACTCTGGGCGAAGTAGTGGATTTCGTCGGAGGTGTTTCGCAAGGTATCGTCGCAAGCGCCAGTTTTGGTGCAGTGGGAGCACCGCGATCAAGTGACTCGAACGCATCTCTCTGGGGTCAGGCAGCAGGAACGATTATCGAAGGTGCAATGGGTACCGTGATTAGGGATACAGGGGCCGCAGCTGTTGGTGTTGGTCTGGTTGCTGAAGCGCCGAGCGCAGGTACTTCTACGGCAGTTGTTGCAGGCTATCGCTCTCGCACTTCCAACTGCACTGGGCGTGCAACCGAACTTATCTCGGGATCATAGTACTCATAGACTCGTGACTTAAACGTCCTGGCGTGGATCGGATATTTGGCTCGCAGCCGGAACTTCAGCGCGACTGTCTCGCTGGGCGCGAACGAATCGAAGTAGAGAATGGCCTGCGTCGCCGTAAGGCTGAATTTCGACAAGCGCGCGCTCCTCAGGCCCGCACTCTTTTCCTCATAGGCTTGCAAGTCCTCGCTGAGAAGGTCGAATCCGGGAGGGATCCCGAGGTCCACCATCACCATGTTGGCGGCCTTGTTCATGTTGTTTCTGACGGTCGCGGTGGCCGTGGCGATATCGTCCTTCACGAGTCGGGTGCGATCGTATACCACATCAATCGAGAGCGGTTCGCCAGCCGGCTTTTGGTCCCAGGGCAGGAAATAGCTGCCCACTACTTGATAAGCAAGGCCACCCTTTCCCTCAAACTGGATCTCAACCGTGGCGGCATTCTGAGAGTCAAGACTTTTGAATACAAACTGATGGAGCAAGTCGTTATTCTCGGGTGTCAGCACAAGCTTCCCGACCGGTTTGCCGTTGACCAACACCGTCACTGGGCCGCGCACGTCCGCTGCGCCCTTTTCCATGGATGTAAGCAGTGCACGCAAAGCCATGATCGTCGCCTGGGTGCTTCCCCAGGTTCCAGAAGCATCTTTCTTCGAAGCGATGTAACTGAGGGCCTTGTGTGCTGTGGCTGATGACTCACCTGCCTGAAGCAGCGCCTGCACTGCCAGCCCGGTGGTCTCAACGGACGCGCTCAGCCCGCTGCCATAGACGCCCGTTTCGTCGGCACTCCACCAAACCTGTTCGTTTTTCTCAGTCCGAGCATCGAGCAGAAGCTGGATTGCCTGGTGCGTGAAATCCCGGTCTTTTCCGTAATCGGCAGCGAAGTTGGCCACCACCGCCAGTGTGTACGCGTCTAGTTTCGCACTCATATGCTTTTCCACAAACAGCTTGGCCTGCTCAACCGCTGCTCCCTGAAACTCCGTTCGTTTGAGCGCCCAGCCGATATAGGCAGTGATCCGCAGCGCATCCGAGTTATAGCGATTCGTGGCACCTTCATTGATGAAGGACGTGTCAGGCTTCCAGCTTCCGTCATCCTGTTGCTGGTTGGCCAGCCACTGCTGCGTTCGGGAAATGAGTTTTGGGTCTACGTCGTAGACCTTTGACATGTCATAGAACTCCATTAAGCCGTACGCAGTCAGGATCTTGTTCGCAGGTGCGCTTCCGAACCAGGAGAACCCGCCGCCGGGGACCTCAAACGTCAGCAGCCGCTGATAACCATTGGCGATATATCCTTCGGCTTTTGCGTGTACTTCAGGAGTCAGCTTCTTTGTGCGCTTCATGTAGTCGAGCGCCAACACGTTGGGATACGTGCTGGAGGACGTTTGCTCAAAGCAGCCGCCGGGCATGCGCAGGATGCTATCCATGCCTTCGATGACCTGGCTCAGCGGACCAGGATAAAGGCGCACGAAGATCTTGCTTGCGTCGGGAATCGAGTTGCCCGGGAAGTCAATCGTGTGCTGCACCGTGTTCTCAAGCCGGCCGTTGAACACGAGGCTTTGCTCACGCCCATTGGGGATGACCTCAATCTCGCGAACCACGATATCGGCACGATTGGCTCCGCCTTTCATTTGAGCCGAAAGCGTGAGCTTGAATTTTCCAATCCTCCTGGTTTCGAGTATGAACTGCGATTTGCCGACGCGTGCCGGATCTACCCTGACAGACTTCTCAGGTGTGTCCTCCGCCAGTGAGAACCAGTCCTCCGCTTTGAGCTGCAGGGTAACGTCTCCGGGTGAATCCGAGTAGTTGTAGATGCCTACCGGAATCGATACGCGGTCGCCCTGAGTAAGCGTGACCGGCAGATCGAGATCAACGAAGAAATCCTGAAACACCTTGAGGCTCGAAGTAAAAGTGCCGAGAGCGCCGTGTTGGGTGGAGGCAATCATCGCCATGCGCCACGTGGTGATGGAATCGGCCATCGGAATCTCAATGCTGGCGCGGCCATCCTTATCGGTAATGATTTCAGGATTGATGTACAGCGCTTCAGGAAAGTATGAGCGCACGCGCGCAGCCGGCGTGCCGGACTCTTCTTTGGCGAGGGTTGCGGTGCTGACTGCCATGTAGTCCATTGCGCTGCGGCTGGGAAGCGCTTTTGGGGCCAGCATCCCGCCAACGACTCCACCCGCAGCACCGCCTCCCCTAACCATTGCTTGAGTCGTTTCAATAAGTGGACTTGTTGCTGTGACCTCAACAGTTTCAGAAACTTCTGCAACTGACAGAGCTCCGGAGACTACTGCACGGTCGCGCGCGCGAAGGGTGATCGTGTGCGTCGCAATTTGGAAACCTGGAGCTGACACTTTTAGTACATAGTCACCGGCGGGGAGGCTGGAAAAGGTAAATTGCCCGGAGGCGTTGGTTCTCGCGACGCGCATTTTTCTGTCGGAAAGATTGCGCAGCTCAACCGTGGCGCCCGGCACCACTGCACCCGATGGATCCATGATGGTTCCAACAGTCTCGGCCAAACCATTGAACGGGCCGCGACCATGTTCGACTTCGACGGCAATTCTGGACCACGCGCTGTCCGGCTGGCGGCCGCTCCACTTTCGTTCAAACAGCAAGACAGTCTGAAGGTCATCGCCGGTATTAGGTTGCCGATCCGGGCCCGCACTGCGCACCACGTAATACGCGATCGAGGAACCCGAGCGCACAGGTTCGAATATCAGACTGGTGCCCCAGGCATCGCGAAACTCCGGTCCACCGGATTGTCTCATTCCAGCAAAGATTCGCATTGGATCAGCCGCCTTCGGATTGTTTTTATATGCCTGGGTAAGTTTCTTTGCCAGCTCAGTTGCCTGGAGTTGCAATCGCGCCTGGTAGCGACGCTGGTACTCTCCGAATTTGGCCATCGGCACAGTCTCGCCGAATTTCGTCTCAAATTTATTCGGACTTGCAATTTCCGTTGCTGAAAATAGAGCTCCCGCTGCCCGGTCGCGATCTTCGGCCTGTGGCTCTTCGGCCAGTTCTACAATCTCTGGCATGCTGATCGAGTGGATCTCATAACGCGGCTTCAACACCTGCTGCTCAAGGTAAAAAAAGATCTTCGCAAACCCCGGCTGCTTCTCCGCCAGGGCGAACACGGCTTCATCCACCACTTGCAGCCCAAGCGCGGCATGGACACCCTCGCCTCGCGCGTTCGTTACGCGAAACCTGACACGTGCGTCACCGCCCGGTTTGTACACAGCCGCATCCGCTATCGTTTCGATTTTTAGTTCGTCCGCCGGCTGAACAAAAATCAAGCGATGATCGCCGACCGGGCGTGCATTCCTGCCGAACAGGTATGCACTCACGTCCACCGTGCCCGCCAGATCCGGTGTAACAACCAGAGACATTTCTGCCTGGCCGTTTTCGAGTTCCAGATCCCGAGTGAGCACCGTCTGTCCTTCCCTGACGATGTCGACGTACGCGGTCCCGCGCAGCTTGGTTGAAAAGACCGTTAGGTGAATGCGCTCGCCCGAGCGGTAAATAGCGCGCTTTGTGCGAAGAAGAATTTGCTCATCGCCCTCTCTGGATTGCAATTCCACTGTACTGGATGCATGATTGCCTTCCTGATCGGTTGCATCAATCTTCAGAGTTCCCTTGCCGGATCCTGCGCTCAGCCAGGTAATGGCGACGCCACCATTGTCAGTGGCTGTACGTTGATCAGGAGTTCCAGGAGCATGTACGATCAAATCCGTTTTCGCCGGAGTCCCGTCAGGATACGAAGTCAGGATAAACACCTCGTTCTGAAGATGCGGAACCAGCGTGCCTCCCTCGGGAACCGCGGTAATCAGCAACGGTGATTCGCTGACGGTAATCGGCTGGCCGCGAGTTTCGGCATGACCGGCAGAATCCTTTACCGTGGCCTCTATCAGGACGCGAGCAGACCCGTGACTGAGTGGCCGGCCGGCAAAATAGTTTGGCAATGTGAGATCAAACCGATACGCTCCGTCGGAGTCGGTCTTCCCCTGAGCGGACGCCGCTTCAAACAGCGTGACATCCATAGCCGAGGCTTTCATGCTGATCTCGGCCTTATCCACCGGTTTTCCAAAAAAGTAGTTGGCGCGCACGGTGCCGGTCACATGATCCCCGGGTTGGTAGCCGCGCTTCTGCTTCTTACCGTTCTCGCTGAATTCCAGTGCCACCTTGAACTTTGGGAGCACATAGCGGTCAACATTGAGAGCGACCTCAGCCGTGTTCGTGGGCGCATCGGCATCGCCCATCAGTGCGCGAAGATGGTACGTACCCTGGTTTACCTCATCGGCCAGTTGGAATTCAGCCGATGCGACCCCGAACTGATCGGTCTCGCTTGTCTTCTTGAATACCTTATTACCGCGGGAATCTTCGATTTCAAACGTCAGTTTTTGCTTGACCCCTGCCTGGTGGTCGCCACGGTTGAGGGCCAGCGCCCGCACATGGATCGTTTGGCCGGGCTGGTAGATCGGCTTTTCGGTCGTCAGAAGAATAGCAACCTTGTCTTCCAACCGCACTGCCTGGGTAAGTTCGGTTTCGCCGATCTGAGTATCAACAACGTAACGCAGCTGGTAATTACCGACCAGACCCACCGGAAAGCGGAACTGTGCCTCAGTGGTCCCTCTCTGGTTGAGTCGGCCCACAAAAAGGAGGCGAGGTTTCTTCCCGCTCGCGAGGAACTCTATTCGTACTGTGCCGCGTCCGGCAATGATCTCATCTTTCGAATCGGCGGCGATCACGCGCACCGCAGCTGGGCCGCCGCTCAGATACGACTGCTGGCCCAGGATGTGAACTACGGGCCGGCGAAGGATCTGCGAGACGGAGTCCGTACCCTCCAGACCGGCGCTTTTGTGATCATCATATTCAAAATGGTATCGGACGCGGTGCCATACCAGATCGTCCAAGGGGATCGGCTTGTTCAGTTGAAGCTCATCTTGCCACCATCCTTTTCCGCTGGCTACTTCAACGCGCCGCTCCGTGCGTCCAACGGGTTTGTCCTCCGGATCCAGGAGTTCGATGGTTAACTGTCCTGTGCCTGCGCGTGATCCATCATAAGGAATCGACAGGTGCAACGAGCCATGCGAATAGGTGGCAGTAGTTGAACGCACACGGCCGGACGCCTCGAATGGCTGCAAAGCGATAAACGCAGCAATGGTTAGAAATGCGGTGAGAAAAAGAATGAAGTATCTTTTTGGGTTTGTGTGACACTTGCCATTGTCCATGGAGTCTCCGTGGAGATGCTTCCGTGATAGCTCGTGCTTCTGTCAACTATAGGAACGTGCTCTTGGGTTGTTTTTGCGCTGAACTTCAATCAAAGTGCATCTCTGCCCGCAAGAAATTGTCGACTTTGACTTTCGCAGTTGTTTTACCGGTACAGTTGTGTTCGCATTTCCCGCAACTTAGCAGAACAACCGGGGGCCTTCTCGGACATGACCTCGGTAATCTTCCTAAGCCCTGGTGCAATGCGAAAGTCACGAACATGCGTTGCCTCGCGCCAACAAGTATCCCGTGCCTAATTAGACTCCGCCTACAATGACACTGTTCCATGTGACAGAATTGCGGAAGCCAAAAATGTCTTCGTGACAGCAAGACATCGGCACAATACTTGGCCAGAAACGGCCTATCGGCAGGTGCGAAACGGATCCTCATCACGCATGCGCCCTTCGTACTCGAAGAGCCGGAGGACCCGTTCAGCATGATGGCCACTCTGAACGCAGCCAAGATGGTTATGCCGGCAATTGTGCGAGAAAGCCGCCCAGCTTGGCCGTCGCCTTAAACTGCGGCACAGGATCGAGCTTCTTGAAGGCGCTGGTGAAGGCGTTCGACAAGCTCCACATGGTCCTGGGCCGAGCATTCCGGGTATTGCGGCTCGAAATACAGCCGATGGACCTCGGGCAGCAGGCTTCTGGGTGCCTCCAGCTTGCCATCGATAAACGCCGAATAGAAGATTAGCTTCGCTGTCTCGTCGGTGACCTGTGTCTTCCTCCACGTCTCAACCTGGCGCTGCAGCGGCTCGAAGTTCCGCTGAATCCTGTCCACGCCTACCGAGAGCGTGTCAACCAAATTGAAGCTCTTGGTGTGCTTGGCCAGGACCGGCGTGAACACACCTGAGACAATGTTGGCAAAGTTCTTGCGTGTTGTTGAAAGCTATTGAAGCGTGAGGCTTTGACAGCTCAGAATCGACCACAGTCGCCGTTCGGGACCGCACGTCGGATTCAAATTGTCATTGAAGACAAACAGTTTAGACGGCCTGCGACCAAGTAGAGGACCTGGGTTTGCACTAGATGCTTCCACCAGGAAGACGAGCCATTTCTGTGTTTGCATTTGCTCTGAGCGATTCTGCCCTGATTTAAAACTCTCGTTTGGGTTCTTCCGGTATTGATAAGCAGCTTTTGAGCCAGCCATTTTTCACAGTCCCCGAATTCTCCTAATTCTCCTAATTTCGCGTCCACTCATCCGGTACTGGGAAGATGAGCCGAAATCTGGTTCTGCAGAATCGACAGCACCGGTTCGGCTACAAAGTCATTCGCGACGGAAAACTGAACGCCGCTCATCGACGGATCGACGAATGTCACGTTCAACTGTACCGTTCCAGGAAGAGACGATATTGCATCCACCAGGGGTATCAGCACATGCTGGCTGTCCGACCGCAGGTTGGAACGAAGGCTGAATGCAAGTGGCGCGATAGACAGATTGGAAAATGTGACCGAGGCGGCTACAGTTGCCACCCTCCCAAAATCCACCCCTGAAGCATCGATTGCAATCAGGTATTGCGTCTGGTTTACGTCAACTGTCTGGAAGTGTAGATAATTCGGCGCGGCCGCGACCGTCATCGGCGTTGGCAGGGCAAGCTGCGCCGCCGCCACAATCGACATTCCGGCATTATTGGCGGGCAGCGGCAGTGCTTTCGCAGTGTGTGCCGGGAGAATGAGCGCATCCTGAACCTCAGTGATCGTGGCGGCCTGGATCAGCGCATATTTCTGGATCTGGAGATCGAGCGCGGAAAGGTTGGCCAGATTGATCGCCGGCACTGACTCGTCGAAGTTGGCCGCAAGTTCGTTGCTTCCCGCCGTATGGGCGAAGTTCAGGTCAATGGTGGCTAGCACCGGATCGGTGAAGCCGTCATCCAGCTTGAGGCTCAGAAAGCCGATCAGGTCCGTCCCCGTTTGCGAGCACAAACGCAGGATGAATAGGTTGGCGTTGGCCACTGCGGGAGTCAAAGGTCCTTCGTCCTGGACCGAGACGGTTACGGAAAACGTATGCGGTTCGGCCCCCGCCGCAAACGCGACGCTGCTCTGAAAGGTCGTCTGAATTGAGGACGCAGGGGTGTCACGCAGCAGGCTGGCAAACGTGATCTCGTATCCGCTCAAGTTCGCTAAACTCAGCACCTCATTCTGAAACTTTGCCAGCTCGATGCGATCGACCTCCGGCGCGATCACAAACGTGAACTCGAAGGCGCACCCGCTGGTCGAGGCCGCTGAGCTATCAACGCGCGCGAGACATGTGGCCGAACATCCCGCCTGGCTGCGCATGATCGAATAACGCTGCGGAATCAGGACAATGTTCCGGCTGAGCACCCCAAAGTACGCCCGGGCAATCGACGGATATCTGGCATTGATGTCGCCGAGCTGCTTCAGTTCTGTGTACTGCGACTGCGCCCCACGGAAGCCGTTCAGATCGTCTACGGAAAGAATCACGCGGCTGGGAGCGCTCAACGTGGTCACGGTGTACTGCAACTGGTATCCGTCCTGGTTGTATTTCAGCCCGAGCCCAAGAGGCTTGGTAAACGGCAGTGCCACCTCCACCAACTGGGGCAGGGCCGGCTGAGGGGAAGGGCGCGACGCAGCGGGAACTGTGTTGATCGAGTGAACGGGCATCATGAACATCGAGGCCCTCGCCACGGTATGTGGGGCCTGCGGCGAGACTGCTGGGGACGCAGCTCCGGGAACCGCGGATGCCATGGCCGCCATCTGCATAGCGGGGAATGACAGAGGCCTCACTTGCAATCCGCTCGGCGAAGCTGGCGTCTCAGGGTTTGACCAGGCCTGAAACGTAGCGGATAAAGTGACGCTGGCTTTGCCGAACAAACGCAAATCCTGGTAGAGCGTCACAACCGAGTCACCCAGTATGTTGTCGTAGAGCACCTGGAACGAACCGTTGCCGGTATCGGTGATGCTGGTAGCTGAAGACGTGCTGGTCTGCTGCTGCCCGGTGTCGTCGGTATAGGAGCTTGCCAGCACTGCGGCAAGGTTCTGGAGAGGAATTTCACGAAGCTTCGCGGCAGGGTTCGCCTGGGCGAACTGCATGACGTCGGCGGGCATGGACTTCTCCAGCGAGAAGGTCAAACTACCTGTGTTGGATGGCGCCCCGCTCTTCATCTGGCTTTTCTGAATGGCAGAGAAAGCAAACGATGAATCCACGTCAGGCGCCAGCGCGAACTCAGGCAGGTACCAGTGGAGATTGGAATCATTGCGATCGACGAACAAGTTGCCGTTCCTCGTGGAAGCCAGCGGCAAACTCGCCGGAAGAATTGGCAGCGGAAAGCGCCAATTGATCACCTGAATCGCGGGCTGGGCCGATGGAGTTGCCGCCACCGGCCCAGCCAGATGTAATGCACTGTTTGCGATCATCACGTTCATCGCTTCGCTCTCCTTGGACGTTCGATCAGCTAAGAGTTACTAGTTCCTTCTGCGCCTCCAGGATGTATTGTCCGGCGAGAGTTTGCTGCGCCGGGTCGCTCAGGACCGGAAGTTGGATCGTGTACGGAACAATCCGCTTGATCCGCCCGAGACCAACCGGCACCGCCTGCACGCCGCTCCACGTGACCGGCGTTCCCGCGAACTCCGACGGCGGAGGCGCGACTTCGACGTCAATTTTCACCTTGGCAACGTCGGCATCGAAGTATTTGTCCGAGAATACCTGCCAAAGCGCGACAGGCTTCTGCTTGGGATCGGTCGATGTCAAGGTCAGAACGTCAGTCCGCGTACCCTGCGAGCCCGAAAGCGTCACGGTTAGTGTCACAGTTACGTTCGAGGAAATCGCACGGTCCAGCACGAACTTCACATAGACATACCCGACGTCGTCCGGCCCAACTGTTGGGGTGTGGTCCGTGCCAGTTGAGACCACCGTAATCTCTGGAGTGTTCGTCGAGAGATCCACGCGCGGATCGTCCGGATTGTAGACCAGCTTCTTGGTGATCTTTACCTGGTCGGCATTCCAGTTGGGAAGGCTCTTCTGCAGCCGCATGAACGAGATGTTGATGATGTCGTTCGGATTGTCCTTAGTCCATCGCGCTAGCGAGCTTGGCGCCGAGAGATTGATGTTGCCCGGGGTGTAGTGGAACCCATCGCCCAGCGTCTTCAGTGTCGGTGTGCCATCCGGAGCCATGGAAACTGTCCCGTCCGGCTGCGTCACCGGGTAGGACACCTCGATCGACGCCGCCGTGATCGGGTCCGCCACTTGCTGCCCGGAGAAATCGATGTTCGGTGTCGCCGCCACCTGCAGCTTCTGAAAGTACTGCCCGATATCGATAATCGACAGGTACTTGTTCAAATTGGCCTGGATGGCCGCCTGCAATTCGGTGAGCGTGCCGGACTTTGTGTCCAGCTTTGTTACTGTGTCGTTCAGCGTCCAACTCTGGTCGAAGTGTACTCCATGCGTTTGATAGTTCGCCTTGAGTGAGACCGCGACGCCGCCGCAGGCTCCGGCGCTGGCCTTTGCCGGATCGTCCGCTTTCGGCTGCCAGTCGAAGATCTCGGTCTTCACCAGGTTCCATGCCTTGTCCTGCATGTCGCCTACCTGCTTGTCGATCATCGACTTCAGGCTCGCATCTACCGCAACGCTATTTTCATTGATGATCGTCGTGATTGCGCCGCTCGTCAGGCACGACTGATAGTTGGCCTGCAAATCGGCTTGGAAGAATCCTCCGTACTTCGCTTCCGCCGCGCCGGAGAGCTGCATAAAGGTCTTGTCCACGTCCACATGCATTTGCACTTGGCAGGCGTTCATGTAGAACATCTCGGTCAGGTTGTAGTGTATGGTGAAGGGCGAGCGGCCAGCCTGAAGCGCGCCTACAATCGCGCCCGCCGCCAGCTGGTTGCAGGTCACCAGGAAACTGCTGATTCCGGAGGCCTCAATGCTCCCGTGGCCCGTTCCCTGAGCGCTGATGAACCACGGCGAGCCGTTGTTCACCACGGCCGGCGTCGAGGGTGCAGCAGGCTGCGGCGCCCTTGCCATGGCCGCTCCAGCAGCCGTTCCTGCCGCTGCCGTTGGCGCGCCTCCTGCCGCCGCAGTCGGGGCTGGAGTTGCGGGGCTCGACGGTGCCGAAGCAGTTGGAGCCGCACCCGCCAGTTGTGGAATCTCGATGGTGACATTGTTGTCCGCAATCGGCACAATCCCCAACAATGGATCGGGATCGGTTGCGTTTCGATGGAAGTACCCGGCGATCCTCGGCGGCGGGGGATCATGCTGCTGTTGCTTCAGCATCGCCAGCGCCGCGGTGATCACGCTGTCGGGAACGGCCATCGTCGTCGAGAACGTGACGAATGCTCCACCAGCGTCCAGTTCACCGCCGGAGGTCTGCTGGCCGCTAATCCCGAGCGTGTCTTCAGTTGTCATCAGGCCCTTGAACAGCGTCACACTGAAATCAAAGTCGCCGCTCGAGTCCTCTTTCTTTGCCAGGTAGATCTCCTTCGGCAGGTAGTAGAACTGCTGCGCAAGGCCATTGGCTTTCAGGCTTGGGTTATTGGCATCGGGAAAGACTTCCAATGCAAAACTCCCCTTCGTTTGATCATTCACCTCGAGAGTGATGAAATCCGGGCCAAACAACGGACCCAGTGGTTGAACTCCTAAGTCGGGCATATATTTGCATACCTTTCTGCGGTCGTATTTTGTGGACCGCTGCTACATGTTCCATTCGCGAGCACGTGTGCTCGCATGATTTCGTTGCGCTGAAGCTCAAGGTTGTTCCGTCCGGGATTCTCCCCGTGCTTTGCGAAACGTCAGCGCGCGGAAATTGATATCCACATGCGCTTCGCCGAACAACTCCGGGAACGGCTGGAAGCGACTGACGAATGCTTCCTCGTAAGGCGACAGTCCGTTCCCGGTGGATTAAGCTCTCAGACCACGGCAGTCTCTTCCTGCGTGGTCGTAACACCATCGTTCGCGTTAAACGTGGTGCTCAGTATCTCGGGGATGATCTGCTTCAGGTCAGGCCGATTTCCAATCCGCTGAGTCGCCGGCCCGAAGGTGCCATCCTGCTGGGGCGACCCGGTGCTGCGGAAAAGAGATCTGACATCAGAGGGCGTAAGCGGCTGTAGGCCTGCCGCGCGCCGCACACCCTGCATGCAGCCGACCGCGCCAACCACTATGGGCGAGGCGCTGGATGTGCCGCTGAAGTGATCGGTGTACCACTTGTTCTGGTCAGTTCCACCCTGTAGATCGCCGTAGCCAGTCGAAGTCACTTCACGGCCCCAGCCCTGCACATCAACCGCGCTGCCATAATTCGAGAAATCCAGGCGAGCACGATCGGTGGTCCAGGTGACGCCATGCGTATTCTCGGGCGGGGAACCCGCGCCTACGAGAATGGCCCCCGAATCCCGAGATCCCCGCGCGAACGGGTTTGTCCAATCGGCAGGAAACCCATGCGCTGGAGTGTTGTAGATCGGATCGTCAAGATTCTGCGCGCCATTTCCCGCCGCTTCAATCACGATGATGCCTTTGTTGGTCGCATATCGGATCGCAGCATACATATCGGGCCACCATTCAACGGCTATATAGCCCTGTTGGGTTGCGTTCAACTGGAAGTTGGCGGCTGGACCCGGACGATGCATCTCAAGCAGAATAATGTCGCCCTGGTTCAGTAGATCGGCGGCTTGCTTGATTGCGCTGGCTCCCGAGTTTCCACTGTGAGAGATCATGCGCACGTTAGCGCCGGGGCAAATCCCGGTGACGCCCAAACCGTTGTCATCCCCGCTGAACTCGCCGAGAACGGCAGTTCCGTGGTTCACCCAGCCCAAGCCCGCCAGCTGCGTCCCTCCGACCACACCGCCCTGGTTGGCGGCCAGGTCTTCATGTGTCGTCTGCCATGCACCCTCGATATCGATGATTTGCACGCCGCTGCCATCCCCTCCTGCCTGGGTCCAGGCATAACGAGCATCTACACCGTCCGGTGCAGCTTCGAGATATCCCTGGTGCGAGGAGAAATCAGGCGTACTGCCGGCGGACGCAGCGGGGGCACCAAGCACACTCAAGTCCCATATCGGCGGCTGCAAAGGCGGAGCAACGTACGCGGCTTCAACGTCCGAGCTTTGCAGGAGTTGTTCTACCAGATTCGCCAAGGCTTGCAACGGCGCCGTAATCTGGAAGAAGTTGTCCAGATTCAGTCCCTCGCCAGCCTGTGTACCCGTGCTCCCGCTTCCCGAACCTTCCGGCGCAGCCGGGGCACTCTCAATATCGCCAAACAGACTCGTTACCTGTCCTCCGGCAGCGCTGACAATCGACGTAAAGCTTGAGCTGGCCCCTTCGGGCTGCGGCGCTGAACTATCGGCGGAGGGAGCAGCCTCTGCACCCTCGCTCCCCGTTGCCTTCCGGATAACAACGATGACCGGATCGGACGGAAAGGGCGATTCATATGTCGCGTTTTCGTCTGCTGTTGTGTTTTCGTCGGCCATAAATAATTTCCTTGTGCAAATTGCGCAAATTAGATCGGCAAGTCCTCAGGCGGCTGCATATAAGCCGCAGTGACTCCCTGGGTCTTGAGCAGGGCTTCCTGCAAGTCTTGAGCCTGTCCATCAGGTACATCGACCGCAAAGTAAAGTCCCAACTCGGTGCCTTGCGTGCCGGGATGCATAGGTCCAAGAACTGCCTGTGCTCTACTCAGCAGGGCACGGATCTCACTCGCATTCGGCGCCATCTCCTTGGATCGCAGCAGTGCATCAGCTAGCGCCTGGTCAACCTGCAAAATGAGTCTCATCGACGGAATCCTTGCTCTATCGTCAGAACACACGGGCAAAGGCAGATCTGAAAATTCTGCGTTCGATTATGTAGTGTCGGGAAACGCAAAAACATTACATGGTTACCTCGCAAAATTGAAAGCACACCCATTTAGGGGGGATATTTTTTGCACTAGCGCGAGATTAGGATCATGCTGCCGCGCGACATAGTCGCGTCGATGCTTGAAAGCTGGAAAAGGCATGATCCTGAGCGCAAGAATGGCCTTTGAATCTTCTACATTATGTTGCCTAATTTATGCACTGACTTGTTCAAATCTGTTAAGAGGCTTTTAATACTCGACCTCTCTTTGAAAATTGTGCCGGTTGCAGAGCTCTGATAACATCCGATATTTCTTGAATGCTTGCTGAGCTTCTGTCTGCACGCGGAATGCCCTAGATTGTTCAGAGTGGCTGCTACCGTGGGAAAAGAAAATATCTGGGTTCTTGACCGCGAAAAAGTCGCGAGCGGGTGTAGATGAATTTGAGGCGGCAAAAGCCTCCAATTTCAATAAAGAACAATAGACTACGATTGACAGATCACAAAGGATTCAATATCAATCACTTAGAAACAGCAGACTTCAATAGGGTTCCATAAGCAGTTGAATCTGGTTCGGGACCAGGGGGGTCGGAGGTT
>Ga0207663_10000802_pt1 | contig 14119 bp, 9 predicted proteins | sample LARL53metaG_FD_184346 | JGI IMG/M metagenome (GOLD analysis project Ga0207663, IMG submission 184346) | Corn, switchgrass and miscanthus rhizosphere microbial communities from Kellogg Biological Station, Michigan, USA - LAR L5-3 metaG... | ecosystem: Host-associated > Plants > Roots >...
CCTGCCACAGCCAGCGGAGCCTCTCCCCCGCCGGGTTGGTGTCGCCGCGCAGCCTGGCCAGAGCGTTCCGGCCCACGGGAACGGCCGGTGCGTAGTCCTCGGTGAGAGTGACGAAGGCTTCCAGCAACAGGTCACCGGCCGTGGGCTCGTCGTCCGGCTGGCGAGGCGCGGACCGGACAGCCCGGGCCACCTCGGCGGTGCCGACGCCGCCGTTAAGCCGGGCGGCGAACTGAGCGGCGGAGAAGGCGTCCAGATAGGTCTGCCGGGCCTGCCGGGAATCTAGCGGCTGAAGGCGCTGAGCCGCAGCGAGCAGCAGCAGCGTCGCCTCGTTGCCCCGGCTTGAGGCGAACGCCATCTGGGCCCTGATCAGGTCGATCTGGGCGAGCTGGAGCTCATCGACTGGTCCAGCGCGCGCGATGGCGAGCAGGGTGCCGGCGGTGCCGAACGCGCCGGCCTGAACGTTGGCGAAAGCAGCCGCCAGCGCGCGCTGGGCCCGCGCCGCCGGGAGCGGCGTCAGCTCGGCCGCGCGCGTCAGGAACGCGGCGGCGGCCGCGAGCCCGGCGCGGGCCTGGGCCCGGCCGGCCGACCGCTCGAGTTCGCCCGCTACTTCTTCATCGGGCCCGGCGGCGGCTCGGGCCCGGTGCCAGGCCCGCCGGTCCGGGTCTACCTGGACGTCGGTCACCTGGGCGAGGGCGCCATGCACGCGTTGCCGGTCGTCGGTGGTCGCCAGGCGGTAGGCGGCCGACCGGACCAGCGGATGGGCGAACTCCACCCGCCGGCCCACCTGGAGGAGCCCGGCGTCGGCGGCGGGCGCCACCGCGGACATCGCGATACCCAGCGCGTCGGCCGCGCGGCGGAACAGAATCGGGTCGCCGAGGGGTTCCGCGGCCGCGGCGAGAACGAGCCGCCGTGTATCGGACGGAAGCAGCTCCAGCCGCTGCGCGTAGCTGTGCTCGATCTTGCCGGTCACCGGCCGGCGGCCAGGCAGCCCGTATCCGCCGGCGTGACCCGCCGCCCGCCAGGTGCGCGGCAGCTCCAGCAGCGCCAGCGGATTGCCGTGGCTCTCCGCGATGATCTGGTCAATGACGCCCGCGTCGAGCGGGCCGTACACGTTGCGCAGCAGCAGCCGCCGCGCATCGCTGGAGCCGAGACCGCCGATCGCCATCATGGGCAGGCCAGCCAGCACTCCGTCTTCGATCCCGGTGCGCGCGGCGCACACGAGCGCGATCCGCTCGGCCAGCAGGCGGCGGGCCACGAAGCCGACGATCTGGGCGGAAGCCCGGTCGAGCCACAGCACGTCGTCGATGATGCACGCCAGCGGCCGGACCTCGGCCGCTTGCGCCAGTAGCGTCAGGATGGCCAGCCCTACCAGGAACCGGTCCGGAGCCGGCCCATCGGCCAGCCCGAACACGGTGGCGAGGGCGTCGTGCTGCGGAGGCGGCAGCTCGCCGAGATGGTCAAGCAGCGGCGCGCACAGCTGATGGAGGCCGCTGTAGGCCAGCTCCATCTCCGATTCCACGCCGACCGCTGATACGACTCCCCAACCGCTAACCCCGCCGGACAGCTGCTCAGTCAGGTAGCCGAGCAGCGCGCTCTTACCCACCCCGGCGTCGCCGCGCAGGACCAGGACCCGGCTCGCGCCCGCCTGGACGTCCGTCATGAGCTGGTCGAGCGCGTCGCATTCGTCACGACGTCCGACCAGCTCGGTCACAGCATGACTCCCTGGGTCTCGGCTTCCGGCGGCATGTCGGAAATGGCGATATCTACGCTTTCAGCAACTCTTATGGAAGTCTCCAACAACGGCACGACAGTTTCCAGAGCGGCCTGCGCCAAGGCGGTGAACGGCGGGCGTAACGGTGCTTGCTGAGCCAGGGCGGTGCGCAACTCGCGGCGGGAGCTGACGCCCAGCTTGGTGAAGACCTTGCGCAGGTGCCACTCGACAGTGCGGACGGACAGGAACAACTGAGCGGCGATCTCCGCGTTGGACAGGCCGTCGCGGGCGAGCCCGGCGATCTGCCCCTCCTGCGGCGTGAGCTCCTCGCGCGGGCCGGGGCTGCGCATGCGCACCTTCTCGCCCGTCGCCAGCAGCTCGCGGCGGGCGCGCTCGGCGAACGCCTCCATCCCGATCGTGGTGAACAGGTCATAAGCGGTGCGTAGCTGCTCACGCGCGTCAACGCGCTGGCCCTCGCGGCGCAGCCACTCCCCGTAGAGCAGGTGCGCACGGGCGAGCTCCGGGCGGAGATCGGTGCGACCGAGCCGCTCGATAGCCGCGCGATACTGCCGGTCCGCGCTGTCGCCGCTGGTCAGCAGCGCCCGTGAGCGGGCCTCGAGGCCGAGCGCGAAGTCGGTGCTGGCCGGCTGCGTCGTCTCAGCGAGCCGCCCGAGCGCATCGCGTGCAAGCTCCGCGTCGCCTGCCCGGACGGCCGCCTCGACCAGCTCGGGGAGTGCCCATGCGGACACCCAGTACTCGAAGGTGTCCGACGTGGCCTGCCGGGCCGCTGCGACTGCCTCCTCATAGCGGGCGAGGCCGTTGTACTGAACCGCAGCCGCCCAGTGGGCGTAGACCGCCACCCCTGTCCCAGCGGCCGCAGCTTGCTCGATCGCGGCGGAGGCCTCGGCGAGCCTTCCTTGAAGCGCCCGGAGCCTTAGCAGGGTGAAGGGCGCGGACCTGCTTCCCGTCGCCGCACCGACGCTGTCAGCCTCGGCGGCGAGCGCCTCGGCAGCCACGAAGTCGCCGGTCCACGCACGGGCCAGGCCCAACGCGGACAGGTAGAGCGGCAGCTCCGCGAGCGCACCGGCATCGCGGACGAGCCGGACCTGCCTCGCGGAGATCACGCTCGCGCCGTCGTTGTCCCACACGGCGTTGCTGGCTGCCGTGGCCATCCAGCCCCAGCGCAGGACGTCCTCCACCGGGAGGCCGGCCAACGCTTTCGCTGCTCGTTGTAGTGTCGGCGTGGCGGCGGCATGTCCGTCGGTGGTCAACAGGGCGAGGCCGTCGAGCAGTAGGTCGAGTGCGAGCGGACCACCCGGTCGCAGAGGAAGGACCCGGACGCTGCGGCAGATTTCGAGGAGGACTCTCCTTCCCGCGGCATGCCCGGCGGCGACGAACGCCGCACCCCAGGCGGTCAGGTAGGTCTCACGCGCGAGCCCTAGGTCGAACGGCTCGAACTGCCTAGCGGCCTTCAGGAGCAACGGCGGAGCATCGCTGAATGAACCCGAGGCGAAGGCGACCTGGCCGCGCACCAAGTCGACCTGGGCGCGCTGGTACTCATCCAGCGGACCGGCCTCGGCCGTGGCCGTCAGCCGATGCGCTGCGTCGAACGCGCCGGCCCGGAAGCTCGCCTGCGCCGCGGCCAGTGCCCGCTGGGCTCGCCGGGCCGGATCGGCCGTCAGCTCGGCCGAGCGCTGGAGGAACGCCGCCGCCGCGGCGACACCGCCGCGAGCCTGCGCGCGGCCCGCCGAGTGCTCGAGCTCGGCGGCGACTTCCTCGTCGGGTTTCGGGGTGGCGCGGGCCCGGTGCCAGGCCCGCCGGTCCGGATCGGTCTCGGCCATGGTGGCGTCGGCCAGCGCGCGGTGCACGCGGTACCGGTCGTTAGAACCGGCCGACCGGTAAGCGGCCGACCGGACGAGCGGATGGACGAACTCGACCCGGCCGCCGATCTCGAGCAGGCCGGCATCCTGGGCGGGGGCTACGGCCGCGAGGTCGATTCCGAGCGTTCCCGCGGCCCGGTGGAGGAGGATGCGGTCGCCGAGCGGCTCGGCGGCGGCGGTGAGGACGAGCAGCCGGGTGTCGGCCGGAAGCAACTCGAGGCGCCGAGCATAGCTCTGCTCGATCCGACCCGCGACGGCCGAAGGCCGGAGCGGGTCTCCCGCCACCGGCTGGCCGCCGCCGGGCAGGCCGAAACCGCCGGCGAACCCGGCGACGTCCCACGTGCGCGGCAGTTCCAGCAGGGCGAGCGGGTTGCCGTGGCTTTCGGCCACGATCTGGTCGCACACGGCGGCATCGATGGGACCGGGAATGCTGGCCAGCAGCAGGGCACGGGCATCGCCGTCGGAGAGGCCGTAGAGGGGAACCTCGGGCAATCCGGCCAGGACTCCGCCATCGGTTCCCGGCCGCGCGGCGCACACGACCGCGATCCGCTCGGCGAGGAGGCGGCGGGCCACGAACCCCAGGATCTGCGCCGAGGCCTGGTCGAGCCACTGCCCGTCGTCGATGATGCAGGCCAGCGGCTGCTGCTCGGCGGCCTCGGCGAACAAGGTGAGGGTGGCCAGCCCGACCAGGAACCGGTCGGGCGCGGCGCCCGAGCTGAGGCCGAAGACCGTGGTGAGCGCGTTGCGCTGCGGGGCTGGGAGCCGGCCGAGGTGGTCGAGCAGGGGCGCGCACAGCTGATGCAGGCCGGCATAGGCCAGCTCCATCTCCGACTCCACGCCCGCCGCCCGCGCGACGCACCAGCCCGCGACCTGGGCGGACAGATAGCCGAGGAGCGCGCTCTTGCCCACGCCGGCCTCGCCCCGCAGGACGGCGACCCGGCTCTGGCCCGCGAGCACGTCGGCCAGCAGCCGGTCGAACGCCTCGCACTCGCGACGGCGACCGAGGAGCTTCAGAGGGCGGGGATCCGGGCTCGTCAGCGGCCTCCGGGCATCGTTCGGCTACCAACCCCCACCGGTACGAGCCGAGCGTACATCTGGGGGTCCAGGACTGGGAACCCCGCAGACCCGAGGGGCAGACCAGGGTTTCTCCGGGGGGCGATGCGGCGGCCGACGCGGAAGAGTGGTTCCCGACCCAGCGAGCGCGACGCGACATCTGGAGGAACCATGGCCGCCCCGATCAACTCGTCGCTTATCCCGCACGGGCGGGACCTACGCGGGCAGACCGTCGTGGTGATCGGAGGCAGCTCCGGCATCGGGCTCGAGACGGCCCGCCTGGCCCGCGCTCACGGGGCAGACCTGATACTGGTCGCGCGTGATCCCGACCGCCTGCACCGGACCGGCCTCAAGCTCGCGGCCAGCATCGCCGCCTTCGACGTCACCGACTCCGGCCGGCTGGGACGGTTCTTCGCCGCGCTGTCCGCTCCCGTCGACCACGTGCTGGTCACCAGCCCCGCCCCCTGCTACGCGGAGCCCCGCGGGTTCGGCGCCGACGAGGCTCGCGATGACGTCGACACCCATCTCCTGTTGCCGCTGCAAGTCGCCAGGAACGCCGCGGGCAAGATCTGCCCGGGCGGTACCTTGCTGTTCATGGGCAGTACCGGGGGCCGCCGCCCGGCGGCGGACGCCGCGCTCGCCGCGGCGCTCACGGCCGCGCTGCCCGCGCTGGTCAAGACCCTCGCGCTCGAGGTCGTGCCGGTCCGGGTCAACCTGATCGCAGCCGGTTCAGCTGGCCCGGCCGACATCGCCGCGCTGGCCGTACACCTCATGACCAACACCGCGATCACCGGCGCGACCGTCGACATCGACGGTCAGCAGCCCGCAGAACTATGAATCCAGCAGAGCGCCAGGACCCTGATTCCTGCACGGCGAAGCCTGGATCGGGAAGACGGCGCTACTGGAGTACCTGATCGCGGCGGTGGCCGAGGACCGCCCGCGGCTGTGCGTCGTCGACGACGCACAGTGGCTGGATCACACCTAAGGGCAGACCCTGGGCTTTGCTGGGCGACCCTGGCTCACCTCATTGACCCCAGAGTGCATCCCAGGGACCGAGCCCAGGGAATGCGACTAGTACGAAACCTGCGCCAGGCGAGCAGGCTACTGGTCCGAGGAGCGCTGCCGGTCATCATCACGCACGGATGGCCCGCCGGGTTGCACACGTCCTCGCTGCGGCTGCCCGTCGAGGGTGAGCTGCCGTCGTTCGCCGGGGCGACCGGGTGGCTGAAACTCTCCGCCGCTGACGCCTGACGGCCTGCGCGGGAAGGTGGTCCTGACGAGCTTCTGGACCTACACCTGCATCAACTGGCTATGCCAGCTCCCCTACCTGCGCGCCTGGGCCGTGAAATACTCCGGCCACGGCCTGGTCGTAATCGGCGCGCATACGCCTGAGTTCGGGTTCGAGCACGACACCGAGAACGTCCGCCAAGCCGTGCAGGACAGGCGGATCGAGTACCCGGTCGCGATCGACAACGATTACGGGGTGTGGGCCGCCTTCGGTAATCACTACTGGCCCGCGCTGTATTTTGCCGACGCACAGGGACAGATCCGGTACCACCACTTCGGCGAGGGTGAGTACCAGCAGTCGGAGATGGTCATCCAGCAGCTGCTCGACGACGCCGGATCAGGGGGCTGGGTCATCAGGCAGGCCCGGTCCCGTCACGGACCGCACCTTCGAGATCTCCTTCGCCGGACCCGGCATCCAGGCCTTCGCATTCACCTTCGGCTAGGGCGTTGGTCGCGGCGATGTGAACTTTGCGGGGTTCCGCAGGCCTGGCCGCAGATGTACGCTCTGCCCATGCCGGCCGTGGGGTGATCGCTGAACGATGCCAGGAGGTTGCCGGTGAGTCAGGATCTCCGGCCCCCTGAGCTCCTCGGACGCCGCGGCGAGTGTGAGGTGCTTGACGGGCTCCTGGCCGACGTGCTGGCCGGCCGGAGCCGGGTCACCGTCCTGCGGGGCGAGGCGGGTGTGGGCAAAAGCGCGCTGCTTGGCTACCTGTCCGGGCGGGTCGCTGGCTGGCATGTCGCGAGAGCCGCCGGCGTGGAGTCGGAGATGGAGCTGGCCTACGCCGGCCTGCACCAGCTCTGCGCGCCAATGCTGGATTACCTGGACCGGCTGCCTGTTCCGCAGCGTGACGCGCTTACGACGGTGTTCGGGCTCAGTGCCGGCGCGGCACCGGATCGGTTCCTGGTGGGGTTGGCCGTGCTGACGCTGTTCGCCGAGGTCGCCGAGCGGCAGCCGCTGGCCTGTATCGTCGACGACGCGCAGTGGCTGGATCACACCTCGGCACAGATCCTGGGGTTCGTGGCCCGCCGCCTGCTCGCCGAGCAGATCGCGGTGGTGTGCGCCGCGCGGGCTGGGGCCGATGATGCGGTTCTCGCGGGGCTCCCCGAATTGTCCGTCCGCGGGCTGGGCGACAGCGATGCTCGCGCCCTGCTACTGGCCAACGTACCCGGGCCCCTGGACGCCGCCGTATGCGACCAGATTATCGCCGAGAGTCACGGTAATCCGCTCGCGTTGCTCCAGCTGCCGCGTACACGGAACGTCGCCGATCTCGCTGGCGGGTTCGGTCTTCTGAACAGCCAGCCGCTCGCCGACCGGATCGAGCAGAGCTACGTCCGTCGCCTGCAGCTGCTGCCGACCGACACGCGGCTGCTTGTCCTCACGGCCGCCGCCGAGCCGCTCGGCGACCTGGTCCTGCTCCACCAGGCCGCGGGGACGCTCGGGATCAACCTCGCGGCGGCGGGTCCGGCCCAGGACGGCGGGCTGCTCGAGCTGGGCGGGCGGGTGGAGTTCGCGCACCCGCTTGTCCGGTCCGCCGTTTACCACTCGGCCGCCGCGGACGACCGGCGTCGCGTGCATCGTGCCCTGGCCGACGCCACCGCAGCCGAGACCGACCCGGACCGGCGGGCCTGGCACCGCGCCCGCGCCACTCCGAGCCCCGACGAGGGAGTCGCCGCTGAGCTCGAACGCTCGGCTGGGCGGGCGCAGGCTCGCGGCGGTGTCGCGGCGGCGGCGGCGTTCTTGCAACGGTCCGTCGAGCTGACGGACGACCCGGCGCGGCGGGCCGAGCGCGCGCTAGCCGCGGCGCAGGCGAGCTTCCAGGCGGGCGCGTTCGACGAAGCGCTCCAGCTGGCGGCCACGGCCGAGGACGGGCCGCTAGATCAATTCCAGCACGCCCTGATCGACCTGGTACGCGGCCATGTCGCTTTCGCGTCGGGTACCGGCAGCGACGCTGCCCCGTTGCTGTCGAAGGCGGCCAGGCGGCTTGAGCCGTTCGACCTGGAGCTTGCGCGCGAGGTCTACCTGACCGCCTGGCGCGCCGCGGTCAACCACGGGCACCTCGCCGGAGGCGATGTCCTCCCGGAGATCTGCCGCGCCGTGCAGGCTCTGCCGCCACGACCGGGCACTCCGCGTCCTCTCGACCTGCTGCTTGACGGCGTCGCCCTGCTGGGCACCGATGGACGCGCTGCCGCCATCCCGACCCTCCAGCGAGCATCAAGGGCGCTGGTCGGCACACAGATGGAGGACATCCTGCGGTGGGGCTCGGTCTCCACGACCGCCAGCGGCATCGTATGGGACATCGAGGGCATGCACGCGATCTCTGCGCGGCAGGTCCAGCTCGTCCGCGATGCCGGCGTGCTCGCGCAGCTGCCGCTCTACCTCTCCGCGTTGGGTATAGCAACCGCGTGGATCGGCGACTTCGCAGGCGCTGCCTCGCTCATCGCTGAGACCGACAGCGTGGCGTCGGCAATCGGAAGCCCCATTACGTCCCTTACCGGGATGAGGCTCCGGGCGCTGCAAGGACGCGAAGCCGAGGCCTCCACGCTGATAGCGCATGCGATCGGGCAAGCCGCTGCCGGGGGGCCCGAATTGCCGGCGATCCAGGCCCACTGGGCGGCCGCGGTCCTGTACAACGGCCTCGGTCGCTACGAGGAGGCGGCGGCGGCGGCCCGGCAAGCTACTTCGAACACGTTCGAGCCATGGGTCTCTAGCTGGGCGCTACCCGAACTCGTTGAGGCGGCCGCGCGCTCAGGAGACGCCGAGCTCGGACGCGATGCGCTCGAGCGGCTCGCGGAGACGACCCAGCCGGTCGGCACCGACCTGACGCTCGGCATTGAGGCCCGCAGCCGGGCGCTGTTGAGCGACGGGGCGGCCGCCGACGAGCTGCACCGCGAGGCGATCGACCGGCTAAGCCGGACGCGGCTGCGTCCGGAACTCGCCCGCGCGCATCTCCTTTACGGGGAGTGGCTGCGCCGCGAGGGCCGACGCGTCGACGCGCGCGAGCAGCTGCATACGGCCTACGACCGGTTGACCGCGATTGGGATGGAGGCGTTCGCCGAGCGCGCCCACGGCGAGCTGATGGCTACCGGCGAGAAGGTGCGCAAGCGAATCCCCGACACGCGCGACGAGCTCACGCCGCAGGAGCAGCAGGTCGCCCGGCTCGCCCGGGACGGCCTGTTGAACGCCGAGATCGGCGCCCAGCTCTTCATCAGCGCGCGCACAGTCGAATGGCACCTGCGCCACGTGTACGCCAAGCTCGGTATCACCTCACGCAGGCAGCTCCGGACAGCGTTGCCCGCGGACGATCAGCTCACCGGAAGAACCTGAACGCAACATCTGGGCCCAGCCGCCTCGACCTTCTCACCGGGCGCTGGCCGGCAGTTGTATCCGGATGCGGATGCTGCCCTCGGCGACCTGAACCTCGTACACGTCGAGCGGCTGGGTGGCCGGGCCGCTGACCGCGGCGCCGGTGGTGATGTCGAATTCCGAGCCGTGGCACTGGCACATGATCGTCGTCCCGGTGAGTAGGCCGCCGGAGAGAGGGCACGAGCGGCCGGGGCAGGTGCACAGGTCGCCGAACGCGTACAGGCGGCCGCCGGCCCGCGCGAGGGAGATCCGTAGTCTGAGATCGTCCAGGTAGAACGGGACAGCGAAGTTGTCGGGAATCGCGTCGGCCGACCCGAGCGCGCGGAAGGCGTCAGCAGCCACCTCGGTCATGGTCTTCTCCTCACTGGCGGGGCCGGTTCAGTAGGGGTACTCGGGAATGACGTCGGCCTGCCTGGCGTCGAGGCGCAGCTCGGCCGGGGCGCCGGCGGGTACGGCGGGCCGGCGGGGCCGGACCGGGCTGATGCGCTCGTAACTGGAGCCCAGCGGCGGCCTGGTGTCTGGTTCTCCCTTGTTCGGCCATAGCGACATGGCGCGCTCGACCAGGGCCGTGATCGTCAGGGACGGGTTCACCCCCGGGTTGGCCGGCATGACGCTGCCGTCCATGACGTGCAGGCCCGGCTGGCCGAACAGGCGCAGGTAGGGGTCGACGGCCCCGCTGCCGGGGCTGTCCCCGATCGGGATCCCGCCGACGAAGTGCGCCGAGGCACCGCGGTTGATGATCTCGAAGAGCAGCGCGCCCTCGCGGCTGCCCATCTTCTCGGCCAGCCGACCGACGAACTTCTCGACGACCGGAATGTGCACCGCGGGCGCCGCCCCGGCGCCATGCCGGCTCCGCAGCCGCCCCTCGTCCCAGTACAGTTCGATCGAGGTGTCCGTGGTCTGGGAGCACAGCATGATGACGGTCCGCTCGGACCAGTGGCGCGCGTCGTCGAAGGACAGGACCCGGCCCGGGTGTTCCACCAGGTCCTTGATGAACGAGGTCGTGGGGTGCTTTTGCGCGCCGTCGCGGTGCTCGTTCACCAGGTACGCGAACAGGTCGCTCCCCACCCCCCAGTAGACCGGCTCGATGCTGGTGACCGGATCGGGCCAGACGCCGGAGGTGATCGACACCGAGCCGGGCGTGAGCCGGATCTTCTCCGGATCCCGCTCCCACTCCTGGTGGCTCCGGGTGACCGCCAGGAGCTGCTCGGAGTTCGTCCGGGCTCGCTGCCCGAGCTGGCCCGACAGCCCTCTCAGGCGGCCTGCGTGCTGCATGTGGTGCAGGAGCTTGGCCGAGCCGTAGGCGTGCGCGGCCACGATGACCTGGCCGGCGGTGTAGGTGTGATGGTGGAGGTGGGCTTCTCGCTGAGCCCAGCCGGGATGACGGGTACGGACCTCGAACCCGCCCCCGTCGAGGGGTGCGAGGTCGTACACCTCGTGCAGCTCGCGGACCTCGGCGCCGAGCCTCTCCGCGAGGTAGAGGTAGTTCGTCGTCAGCTTGTTCTTGGCGTTGTGCCCGCAGCCGTTGTTGCAGTTGCCGCACGAGATGCAGCCGGTCCGCCTGGGGCCGGCCCCGCCGAAGTACGGGTCGTCGGCCTCGACGCCCGGGCGGCCGAAGTAGACCCCCACCGGGGCCTGGTTGAACGTCTCTCCTCTCCCCATCTCGGTCGCGACCTCGCGCATGTACCGGTCCGCGTCGGTCGGCAGGTAGGGGTAGCGGACGACACCGAGCATCCGCCTGGCCTGGTCGAGATACGGCGCCAGCTCGCCGGCCCAGTCCGTGATGCCCGCCCATTCGGGCGCGTCGAAGAACTTCCGCGGCGGGACGTACAGCGTGTTGGCGTAGACGTGCGAGCCGCCGCCGACGCCCGCGCCGCACAGGACGAGCACGTCGTCGAGGTACTCGATCCGCTGGATCCCGTAGAGCTCCGCGGCGGGGAACCACAGGAAGCCCGGCAGGTCCCACTGGGTCTTCGGGATGTCTTTGTCGCGCCAGCGGCGGCCGGATTCCATCACGCCGACCCGGTAGCCCTTTTCCGCGGCCCGCAGCGCGGCGACGCTGCCGCCGAACCCCGAGCCGATGATCAGCACGTCGTAGTCGAAGCCAGTCATGAGCCGTCTCCCGTCTCCGGCCGGGGCAGTACGTCATCGGCGCTGGCCGGTTCGTTCTGCGGCTGGTGGTTCAGGGCCCGGCGCATTCTGGCTGACGCAGTGTAGACCTGGCGCACTTTCATGATTTCGCCCAGCGGCTGGTGATCGGACGTAACGCGCCACTGGTTGAACGCGAGAGCGTCGCACTTCTCGGAGTTCAGCGATCCCGAGATGTCCTGGCGCGGGATATGCACCCGTCCGACCGTGACGAAGGCGGACAGCTTCTCGGGCCATTCGACCATTGCGTCATTGACCGGCATCGCGTCGAGGTCCGTGCACAGCTGGACCTGCAGATCGAAATCGAATGGCCGTGCTCGCAGATCGCCGGCGAGCGCCGGGCCGAACACGTCCGGTCCGCTGCGCAGGTCGAGTTCGCGGTGGATGACATGCGCGGCGCTGTCCTCGACCGGAGCGACGCGGAGCTTGGCGATGTAGTCGCCGTGACGTACCACTCCCATCGTCCAGTACGTGCTCGCCACCGGATTCCGGACGGGTAGCTGCGCCGCCTTCACGAACGCGAACATTTCCTCCCAGGCCCAGTCCGGCTGCTCGAACGTGCCCCGGCCGGTCAGGAGATCGGTCAGGAGCTCGCGGAACCCCGTCTTGCCGCGCGCCAGGTACTTGATGGAGTCGTTGCCGACCTCCTGCAGGACCAGGTAATGCCTCGCCGTACTGGACACGAAGACCGGGTTATTCTTGAGCACGAGATCGAACGTGGCCGAGTCCGGCTCGTCGTCGACCAGCTTGGGCCCGTCAATGTCGAAGATCTTGATCGCGAAGCCGAGAACGGGTCCCAGTTGCGCGTCCGGGCCCAGGTGGTTCGAGGCGCTGGAGAAGCGGATCAGCGCGTCGTGGCGGCCCGGCCTCGCGTAGATGCCCTGGGCGTAAGGCGCGGGCGCGTTGCCGAGGATCTCCACTTCCGCCCTGGCCACGCCCAGGGTTTTCGCGTGAGCACCGCGTACCGCGCGCCCGCTGCCCTCCCTTTCCGGTGACTCACGGACTGTCTTCTCCCAGAAGTCGATGATCCGCGCCATGTACTCGTCGATTTTCGGATCGATCGTCTCGACCTCGGGTGAGTAGCGGACGAAATCGGGCAACATTTCTCAGCTCTCCTTTCCGAGCCATCTCAATGCCGATAGCGATGGCAGGAAGAAGTACTCGCCGCCGCGCAGCACGTTGAAGGTCTCGATGCCGTGGATGCGGCGCCGGACGGGGTCCTGCGGGATGGTGAAGGTGGCGTCGTCTGGCTGCAGGCCGATATTGGGGTCGCGTTCGGTGCCCAGGTTCATGAAGTTGCCGTCGTTTATCCACTCCCGCTGGAGGAACTCCAGGGTGGCCATCGCCTTGGCGCTGAGGAAGATGAAGTACAGCCCGCGGGGAGTCTCATCGTCTTCAGGCGTGGTGGCGCCGGGATCGTAGGGGGCGCCGTAGGTGGTACTGCGCCGGATGATGCGGTGCACGTTCACGTCGGCGAAGATGGCCATCTCGGTGTCGCGGGGGTTCATCCGCCGCATGTGACAGCCGAGCGGCACCTGCCGGCCGTGCGGGTCGGCGGCGTAGCTGAAATCGTTGTTGCGCTGCGGGTCGGCGCCGAGTTCCGGGTCGTCGCGGTCGGGCGCAAGTGTCAGTGGCGCCCCGCTGCGCCAGCGGCCGACTAGCTTGGCGGCGAGCAGTTCTCGTTCCTCCTCCGTACGGGCGTGCTCGCGCAGGAACCGGTTGAAGGTCCCGACGCGTGACTGGTACTTGCGCAGCCCGGCGTAGGTACCGTTGCGGCCGAGCACGTCCGGCTGCGGCATGGGGAGCAGCGCGCCGGTTTCGCCGGGATAGCCGAGGATGAACTCGCCGGCCTTGATCAACGGTCCCTGGCCGGGCAGAGCGTCGACGCCGCACCCGTCGATGGCGGGCTGGCCGATCGAGTCCTTATAGCCCAGCGGGTTCAGGTCACCGGGCTGGGCGCCGAAGTCCTGCTCGATCAGGACGGTCACCCCGGGGAAGCCTTCGTACTGCCGCCGTGCCATTTCCATGGTCTGGCGCCAGGCTGGTTCGGAGTCGCTGAAGACGCTGACCCCGAGGTGGACGAGCCCGGTCCCGAACGGCGCATCCCAATGCGCCGGGTCATTCTCCCCCGTGTCGAGGAGCTGGCCGGCTTGCGCGGCCATCCCGGTTCGGAAGGCATCAGGGAAACTGTGCAGCGAGTCCTCAGGCACACCCAAGGCCACCAGCCCGGGATAGGTGATGGCGACCGAGATCCAGGACTGCCCGGCCCGCCACCACCCGGCGGCCGAATCGACGTGCGGAGTCAGCCTGCGCAGGAACTCGCGGCCAGCCTGAGCGTCCTCGAGGTGGAGCATGACGTGCGTGCCGTAGTACGGCTCCGGCCGGTACCGCAGCACTGTCGCCTGAATGTCGTCCAGCTCGACGGTGACCGGCGCACGCGGAAGGTCAGCGCCGAGGCGGTCGATGAGGGTCATGGCGTTCTTCTCCCAGGATGTGAGATGAGCTGGCTCACCGGGGCAGCCTGGAGACTGCCGCTCGCAGGCTGCCCCGGTGACGCTGTTAGTCGCCGACCTTGTCCAGGAACTCGTCCACGGCGGCGCCGACGCGCCTCAGCCGCCGCGTCTCGGCCACCGTCAGATCGTTGGCGACATACCAGCCCTCGGCCGTGACCTGGTA
>Ga0207663_10000803_pt1 | contig 14114 bp, 14 predicted proteins | sample LARL53metaG_FD_184346 | JGI IMG/M metagenome (GOLD analysis project Ga0207663, IMG submission 184346) | Corn, switchgrass and miscanthus rhizosphere microbial communities from Kellogg Biological Station, Michigan, USA - LAR L5-3 metaG... | ecosystem: Host-associated > Plants > Roots >...
CGCCGGCAGATCAGCCGCATTGACATGGCCAAGCCCGTTTTGAAGGAGTTCATCAATGGCCGGCCCAACGACCGCATCGGTCTCGTGGTGTTCGCGGTGCAGGCGTTCATTGCCACGCCGCTGACGCTCGACCACGATTATTTGCTCGAAAACATTGACCGGCTCGGCATCGGCACGATCAATTCGGACGCGACGGCGATTGGTGACGGCATCACGACGGCGCTGAACCGGCTGCGCGATTTGAAAGCGAAAAGCAAAATCATCGTGCTGATGACCGACGGCGGAAACAATTCCGGCAAGATTGATCCAATCGTGGCGGCACATGCTGCGCAGGCGCTCGGCGTGAAAATTTACACCATCGGCCTCGGCAACCGCGAAATCGTCCAGCAGATGGGCCTGCCGCCGGGCTACCTGCCGGATGAGGACACGTTGCAGAAAATCGCGGACATGACCGGCGGCAAATACTATCGCGCCGACAACGCGGAAAAATTCCAGAAAATTTACGCGGAGATTGACAAGCTTGAAAAGACCGAGGCGACCGTGAGCAAATACACGGAATTCAAGGAACTGTTTCCGTGGCTGGTTGCGGCGGGAATTGTTTTGCTGCTGAGTGAACTAGTGCTGGGGCAAACCGTTTTCAGGAGGCTGCCGTGATATTTATGATTTACGATTTACGATTTACGATTTGAAGATGCGTTTCGAGCATTTACAACTTCTGTGGCTGCTGCTGGTGGTTCCGCCGGCGCTGGCGGCGTTTTTCTGGTGGGGCGAACGCGCGCGGCAGAAATTGCTGACGCAGTTCATCGAGGCGCGCCTGCTTTCTTCGCTGACCGTCGGCATTTCACCGGCGCGGCGGAAAATCCGGTTCGCGCTTCTGATTTCAGCCGTCGCGCTCCTGATCGTCACGTTGGCGCGGCCGCAATACGGATTTGATTTGCAGGAGGTCGAGCAGCGCGGGCTGGATATCGTTGTGGCGGTGGACATGTCGAAATCCATGCTCACGACGGACATCGCGCCGAACCGGCTGGCGCGCGCGAAGCTCGCCGCGCTGGAGTTGATGCAAAAGGCGGAGACCGACCGGATGGGGCTGGTGGCGTTCGCGGGCGACGCTTTTTTGGAATGCCCGCTAACGATTGACAACACGGCGTTCCAGCAAAGCGTGCAGGCGCTGGACGTGAATTCCATTCCGCAAGGCGGCACGGCGCTGGCGGCGGCGATCAACACCGCGCTGACGGCGTTCAAGGAGGCGGACCATTACAAGGTGCTCGTGCTGTTGACCGACGGCGAGGACAACGATAGCGAAACCGGCGCGCTGGAGGCGGCGAAAAACGCGGCGAAGGCGGGGTTGAAAATTTTCACCGTCGGCATCGGCACGGCGGCGGGAGATTTGATCCGTGTGACGGACGCGAATGGCAATTCGGATTACGTCCGCGACGAAAAGGGCCAGGTGGTGAAGTCGCACTTGAACGAGCCGCTGCTCCAGCAAATCGCCACGACGACGGGCGGATTTTATCTGCCGTTGCGCGGCGCGGACACGGTGGACACACTTTACGACCGCGGACTCGCGCCATTGCCGAAATCCGAGTCGCAGGAAAAATTGATCCGGCGTTACCACGAACAATTTCAGTGGCCGCTGGCGGCGGCGATGTTGTTGCTGCTGGCGGAAATGTTTCTTCCGGAGCGCCGAACTCCGATTCGGCGTGGACAGGCGAAAACATCCAACATCCAATCTTCGGCGGCGCTGCTGCTTGTGTTTTTGCTGGTGCCGGCTTCCGTCACCGCTTCGCCCGCCGGCGCGTTGCGCGATTATCAATCGGGAAATTTCACGAATGCGCTGGCGGAATTCACCAAGCTCGCGGAGGTGAGGACGAACGACCTGCGCTTGGTTTTCAACGCCGGTGACGCGGCGTATCGCGCGACGAATTTTGACCTGGCGCAAAGTTTGTTTCAGCAGGCGGCGCTGTCGTCGGATTTGAAACTGCAACAGCAGGCGTTTTACAATCTCGGCAACGTGCAGTTTCAAAAGGCGAAACAGGCGAAGGATTTGGACGGGCTGGAACAGGGCTTTGACGCCGCGGCGAAGATTTACGAGCGCGCGGTGACGCTGAACACCAACGACATGGACGCCGCGTTCAACCTGAATTATTCAAAAAATGCGGCGGAATACGTCCGGCAGATCAAGGCGGCGCTGCTGCGCGGCAAAAGCAGCGCCGACATGGCCGTGCGGCGCGCGGAATTTCACACCGCGCTGGAAATCATGCAGGAGCTGACCCAGAAATATAAAATTGCCGCGAAGCAATTCGAGGATTTCACCAAGAAATTGAAGGACATAGATGACATTGCGACTCCTCATCAGCCTTAACCTGCTGCTGTTGGCATGGCAGAACGCCGGCGCGCAACTCGCGCCCGCCGATGATTTCTTCAACAGCGGCGCGCAACTTTACATTTCCAACAACATTCCATCCGCCTTGGAACAAGTCGAGAACGGGCTAAAAACCTATCCGAATGACGTAAAATTGAAAAAGCTGGAGGAACTGTTGAAACAACAACAGCAATCGCAGTCGCAGCAAAACCAGCAGCAACAAAATCAGCAGAACCAGCAGAGCCAGTCCAATCAGCAGCAAAAAAACCAACAATCCCAGCAGCAACAGCAAAGCCAGTCGCAACAGAATCAACAGCAACAAAACCAACAGCAGTCGCAGCAGGACAAAGAGCAACAAAACCAATCGGCCCAACAGAAGCAGCAACAGGACAAGTCAGATCAGAAGGGAAATGAAGAGCAAAAAGCTTCGGCAATGCAAGGAAAGGAAATGTCGCCGGAGGAGGCGAAACGGTTGCTGGACGCGCAGAAGGGCGACGAACAGGTTCTGCAATGGAAACCGCAGGGCAAACCGGAAAACCAAAACCGGCAGGTCAAGGATTGGTGAATGGATTTGGCAGGAGCGCGGGCGGCTCGCCGCGTGATCCATAAATTGCAACTCGCGGGCGAGCCGCACGCGCTCCGTTTGCGGAGGCTTCGTCCGTCACTCGCGCCTTGTCATTTTGATTTTGTCCCCGGCATCTCCGATTTGCTTTTGCGCGCGGTTAACCAGCGCCAGCAGCGTGACGCGCGATGCCGCGTCGCGTTCGGCCTCCTCGATTTTCGCAAACTCGCCCAGCACCTCCGCGCGAGCAGGCTCGTCACGCGTGGCGACGTCCTGTCCCGACCCGGCGCGGATGGCGCGCAAAACGTGGTGCGCGTTGATGGCGTCGAGCGGACGCGCGGGCAGGTAGGCCGGTTCGGCGCCGACAATTTCGGTGACTAGCCGCGCGGCGAGCAGCGGTTGCAGAACCTGCTGCACGAGCTTGGTGGGAATTCCAAGTTCGGCGGAGATTTGCTGGAGCGTGACGGCCGGTTCGCCGTGCTGAAAATGCCGGCCGATGAGCGTCATCAGCCGGAGCGCGATGAATTCGCGTCCGCGCTGATTCACGTTTTCGACCAATTTTTCCTGCAAATAGGAATGGCGGTTTTGCCAGGCATAAGCGACCTGTGCGCCGAACAGCAGGATCACCCACGAAAAATAAAGCCCGACCATGAACACCGGCACGAGGCCGAGCTTGCCGTAAATCTGGCTGTTGGTGACAACGCGCGAAACGTAGAGGAAGCCGAAGATGTTGTTCAAATGCCACAGCGTGCCGCCGACAATGCCGCCGATGAACGCCGCGCCGAACCAGACCTTGGTGTTCGGCACGAGCAGATAAATCAGCGTGAACGTCAGCCACAGGACGACGAGCGGCAGGAATTCAAAAACGAGGTCGCCGACGAACGGCATCTGGGCGATCAGATGCCTCGTGGTTTGCAAATGCGACCCGCTTGTCAGGCCGAGCGCGCCGACAATCAGCAGCGGGCCGAGCGTGATGGTCGTCCAGTAAAGCACGATGCGCCGGAGCCAGTTGCGGCCGTGCGTGACACCCCAGATGTCGTTGAACGTGGACTCGATGCTCGCGAGCATCTGGATGGCGACATAAATCAGCAGCAACATGCCAATGACACCGAGCGCGCCGCTGCGCGTGTTCTGGATGAATTCGTGAATGTCCCGCGCGGCCACTTTTTGTGCGGTTTCCATCCGCGCGTCGCCTTCCGTCGCCGGCGCGGCATTGGTTGCCGTGACGGCATTCGTCGGCGACAGCGAAACGGACATGCCCGGACTCAAATTCAGCGACACGGCGCCGTTTGTGTTGAACTCGGCGGTCGCTGGCGGCATGACGCTGGAGACGAGCTTGTCAATCGCCCCGTAAATTTGTTCCTCGCCCTGGTTCTTGAGCAGGCCGCTCGTGACACTGATGGTGACGGCGAGCAGCGGGATGAGCGCCAGGAGCGTGGTGTAGGACAGCGCCGCCGCGCGCACCGGGCAACGGTTGCGGACAAAACTTTTTGTGACAAGCACCCAGAAATGCGCGAACCGTTCCAGCCGGTTGAATTCGGCCTCCGCGCCGGTGGAGACGCCAGCCAGGATTTTGACCAGTCGCAGAAGTCGCTTTTTGACCATGATTGACGTGGCAACGCTAACAAAGCCGGATACCAAGTCAACCGGCATGAATCCGTGTCGGCATAAATCCGCTTTAATCACGCCGCCAAAATGCGCACAATGCGTCACGTGCGTCCGTAGCTCAATTGGATAGAGCTTCTGACTTCGGATCAGAAGGTTGCAGGTTCGAGTCCTGCCGGACGCGCCAGTTTCATCCGCCGCAAAATCCATCTTGCCCTGAAAAACCGGCTCTGCTCCAATTCACCGTCGCATGAAAGGGATCAACCGATGAAAATTGAAACGAAAAATTTCCGCGTCCGCGAAGGCGAAAAGGTCAGGCTCAAAAAATGGCCGACGCGGGTGAAGCCATTTTACAAATCAAAGGAGCATTATCAAAAGCTGCTCGAAGCCCACACGCGGGAGATGAGCCGGCGGCAGGGTCTGCTTTATGCCCACGACCGCTACGCGCTGCTTCTGATTTTTCAGGCGATGGATGCCGCGGGCAAGGACGGCGCCATCAAGCACGTTTTGTCCGGAATCAATCCGCAGGGCTGCGAGGTGTTCAGCTTCAAGAAGCCCAGCGATGAGGATCTGGCGCATGATTTTCTCTGGCGCACGACGCGCTGCCTGCCGGAACGCGGGTGCATCGGCATCTTCAACCGCTCCTATTACGAGGAGGTGCTGGTCGTGCGCGTCCATCCGGAATTCCTCCGCGCCCAAAAGCTGCCGGACGAATTGATTGACGACGGAAAAATCTGGGACGGGCGTTACCGGTCCATCATGGATTTGGAAAAACACCTGTATCGCAACGGCACGCGCGTCGTGAAATTTTTCCTGCATCTTTCCAAGGAGGAACAGCGCCGCCGGTTTCTCGGACGCATTGACGATGCCGACAAAAACTGGAAGTTCAGCCAGTCGGACATCGCGGAGCGCGCGCGGTGGAAGGATTATCAAAAAGCCTACGAAGAATGTTTGGGCGCGACGAGCACCGACCACGCGCCGTGGTTCGTCGTGCCCGCCGACGACAAGGAAAACGCGCGGCTCATCATTTCGCAAATCGTCCTCGACACGCTGGAGCGGCTGAAAATGAGCTATCCCGAACCCGACAAGGCGCGCCGGAAGGAATTGCAGTCCATCCGCAAATTGCTGGCGAAATAAACCCCGCCATGACCGGCCTGATTGCCACGGCGACCGCGGGTTTCCACGAGAAGCCGGTCATCCTGACGATTTTCGCCGGCACTTACCTGGGAATTGCGATGGGCCGCGTGCCGGGGCTGAAACTCAACCGCGTTGGCATCGCCTTGCTCGGCGCCATCGCCATGATGATTTTCGGCGACGTCACCACCGCCGATGTCATTTCCTTCGTCAACTGGCCGACCATCTTTCTGCTGTTCGGATTTTTTGTCATCTCGGCCCAACTCCGGTTGTCGGGATTTTACGACTGGGTGGCCGGCGGTGTCTCGGCGCGGCTCGGTCATCCCGCGCGCTTCCTGCTCATCCTGATGCTGGCGACCGGCGGGCTTTCCGCCTTTCTCAATCACGACATCGTCTGCTACGTCTTTGCGCCGATAGCCGGGGCCGCGCTGCTGCGCCGGCAAATCAACCCCGTCCCGTTTTTGATCGCGCTGGCGATTGCGAGCAACATTGGCGCGGCGGCCACGCTCGTCGGCAATCCACAGAACATGATGATTGGCCAGGTCGCGCAGCTTGATTTTGGCCGATACATTCTTTGGACGTTCGTGCCGGTCGTGTTCGCGATGGCCGCCGCCTACGGCATCATCTGGATGTTGTCGCGGAAAAATCTCCAATTGACGGTGTCGTCCCAAAATGAATTGACCCAACAAACCTATCCGTTCAACCGGCCGCACACTGTCAAGGGAATTGCCATTCTGGCCGTGGTCGTCGGATTATTCTTCACTTCGTTGCCCAAGGAAGTCATCGCGCTCGCCGCCGCCGGCATTCATCTGGCCAGCACGAAATTTCGCACCGACGATTTGCTGAAGCTGGTGGACTGGCCGATACTCGTTTTTTTCATGGGATTGTTCGTGGTGACCGGCGCGTTTCAATCCACCGGTTTCGGTGATCAGGCCATGAGCCGGCTGGCGCAAGGCGGATTCGACATCAACGCGCCCGTCAATCTGGCGCTGGCCACGGCGGCGCTCTCGAATCTAATCAGCAATTCCCCCGCGGTGCTGCTGCTGCTCAAGGTCGCCGACCTTTCGCGGCCCGACGCGGCTTATGTCCTGGCGCTGGCCAACAGCTTCGGCGGCAGCCTCATCATCCTCGGCAGCGTGTCGAACATCATTGTCGTCCAGCAGGCGCGCGCCATGGGAATCAAGATTTCCTTCCGCGATTTTGCGCGGCTGGGCATCCCGGTCACGCTGGCCGCGCTCGCCGGGCTGCTCGCCTGGATTGCGCTGGTGGCTTGACGACGGCGGAATCAAATTGTGGAAAACTTTTCCGTGCTTTGGACAGCGGCACGGTTACGATGGCGCCATGCCTGACGCCTATGGCCAATTGCTCGACGCGACGATTCAACATCTGGAGGATTTGAAATCGCGCGGAGTGCGGAACGTTGCGGTTTCGCCGGAGGCGCTTCGTGCTCTGTCTCAACCAGTAAAAAACGTCTCCGCGACAACGCAGGCTTCCAGCCCCGGATCAAAAATCTCCATGACAACTCCAACGTCGCAACCCGCCGAACTTTCGCTTGCCATGCCCGGCGAAGCTGCGCCCGCATCCGCGCCGCTTGATCCAAAAGCAAAGGCTACCGCGTTTGCCGCGTTGCGCGAGCGCGCATTGGCCTGCGTGAAATGCCCGAACCTCGCCTCGTTGCGCAAGACCGTCGTGTTTGGCGTCGGCAGCATTGACGCGCAATTGATGTTCGTCGGCGAGGCGCCGGGCGCGGATGAAGACGAGCAGGGCGAACCGTTCGTCGGCCGCGCCGGGCAATTGCTGACGAAAATCATCCAGGCGACCGGCCTCCAGCGCGCGGACGTTTACATCGCCAACATCTTGAAATGCCGGCCCGACACGCCCGGCCAGTCTGCCGGCAACCGCAAGCCGACGCCCGACGAAATGGCGACGTGTATTCCCTATTTGCACGAGCAGATTGATTTGATCCGGCCCAAGGTCATCGTTGCCCTCGGCGCGACGGCGGTGGAAGGACTGCTCGGCAAGACCATCGGCATCACGAAACTGCGCGGCGGTTGGAAAACCTATCGCGGCACGCCGCTCATGCCGACGTATCATCCGGCCTATCTGCTCCGCAACCAGGCGATGAGCGAGAAGCGCAAGGTCTGGGAAGACATGCTGGCCGTGATGGACAAACTCGGAATGTCCATCAGCGACAAGCAGCGGAATTTCTTTTTGAAGGCTTGAGCCGTCCGCAGATTTCGCGGATTCCGCGAATTACAAACAGCGAGCGATTTTGTAATTTCGTCTGGCCGACGCAGAGCATAGATTCGGTTCGTAACTCACATGAAACGTCGCCTAAAAATAATGACTGGGGCGGGAATCGTGCTTGGTTTGGCTATCCTTGCCTCGGTAATTCACCATTATCAACTGCGCGCCGCAATGGAAGCTTACATTGCCGAACTCAAGGCCAAGGGCGAGCCGATGGATTTGGCGCAGGTGCTTCCGCCGCCCGTGAAGCCGGAACAAAACAGCGCTGATGTTTTTCGCAGCGCGGCTTCACTCATCAACACGGATGAAAGCCTGAGCTACTCAAATTATGTTTACGGTATGGAAATGGTCGCGCTGGGAAGAGCAATGATTCGTTGGCAGCAACCGGACGTTCGAGGCAGAGAAGGCACAAATTCTTGGAAAGATGTGGAGGTATCAGAACACCAAATTGGATGAATTGGGAATATCAAAACTGGATGACGAAATGTTGACGATTTTTTCCAACAACACGGATTTTCATTCGATGCTTTCACAAGCTATTGTCAGTTTAAGTGGAGTTTCCAGAACGGTCATGCGCGTTGAGGTTGCAAAACAGACTGTTGTGACAGCGATCGCTTTGAAGCGGTATCAACTCAAACACGGAAATTATCCGTCGGACTTGAAATCACTCGTGCCGGAATTTGTTCCGTCAGTTCCACTTGATCCGGTGGATGGCCAGCCGTTGCGCTACCGGCTAAACTCAAACGGCACTTTCCTGCTTTATTCCGTCGGTGAAAACGGCAAGGACGACGGCGGCGATCCTTCGTTGGAAAAAGGCGCCGAAAGTCCAAGTTTCAACTGGCAAAATCCCCATGCGCGGGATTGGGTCTGGCCGCAGCCGGCGACGGAAGCGGAAATTCAGAATTACTACGCGCATCCGCCAAAGTAATTTGCGCCTTTCCAATTCGCGCCAATTCGCGTAATTAGCGGGCTCGTTTTTAACATCCGATGCTCAAAACTTTTTTCCAGCCGCTCATCGCCTGGTATCTCGGCGCGCTCAAGACCGGCGGCTTGCCGCTCGTCGTCCTGCTGATGACGATGGAAAGCTCCTTCCTGCCGCTACCGAGCGAAGTCATCATCCCGCCGGCAGCGCATCTGGCGTGGTCGGGCGACGGCCTGAATCTGTTCCAGTTCCATTTCTCCGGCTGGCCGGCGCAAATCGGCATCGTTATCGCCGGCGCGTTCGGCTCGTGGCTCGGTGCGACGTTGATGTATTGGTTCGCGCGCGTTGCGGGCCGGCCGCTCATTTTGCGCTACGGCAAACTCGTTTTGTTTCCGCCGGAAAAACTGGAGAAGGCCGAACGCTGGATGTCGCACTACGGCCCAATGGGCGTGTTCGTCGCGCGGCTGCTGCCCGGCGCGCGGCAGCTCGTCGGCATCCCAACCGGCATCGCGCGGATGGATTACCGGCTGTTTTCCGTCTTCACAATTCTGGGCGCGACCATCTGGTGCTCCGTGTTGTGCTACGTCGGCGTCAAGGCGGGACAGGATGAAAAGCTGATGCACGGCGAAATGCGTCAAGTGATGATATGGCTCGGCGGCGCGGCGCTTGCGCTTGGCGGGCTTTATTATTTCTTCGTCCATCGGCATTTGAAGAAGAAACTTTGACACGGATTCCACGGATTCACACAGATTCAATCGGTGATAATCCGTGAAATCTGTGTCTAAAATTCCTTTGCGTCTTCACGCCTTTGCGTTGAAATTCCGTCGTGCCTGTAACCGAAGCCATTCGCAAAAAACTGGGAACCGTCCCGCACAAGCCCGGCGTGTATCTACACAAGGACCGGTTCGGCACGGTCATCTATGTTGGCAAGGCACTGGATTTGCGGAAGCGCGTCAGCCAGTATTTCCATCCGAGCCGGCGCATGGGCTGGGATTTGAAATTCAACGCGCTGGTCGAGGCGATTTGTGACTTTGATGTCCACGTCGTCCGCAGCGAGCCGGAGGCGCTGCTGCTCGAAAGCAAGCTCATCAAGGAATTCAAGCCGCGCTTCAACATCATGCTGCGCGACGATAAGCGCTACCTGATGCTCAAGGTGAATCTGAACGACCCGATCCCGAACTTCACCTTCACGCGCTTCAAGAAGGACGATGGCGCGCGTTACTTCGGGCCGTTCGTCAATTCTATCGGGCTGCGCAACACCGTCGCTCTGGCGCGGCGGCAATTCAACCTACGCGGCTGCCGGGTGTTCACTCCAAGCGAGGCGGATTACAAGCATTGCCTCTATGCGCATCTCAAGCACTGCACCGCGCCTTGCGTCGGCAACGTCACGCGCGAGCAGTATCTGGAACAGGTCATGGCCGCGTGCCAATTTCTCGAAGGCCAGTGCCGCGAAATGCAGGGCCAGCTTGAAGCGGAGATGAAAAAGGCCGCCGCCGCGCGCGATTTCGAGAAGGCTGCCGACCTGCGCGACCTCATCCGCGACCTGAATGACACTTGGAAGAAAACAGAAAAATTCGCGCGCGTGCCTTACAACTTGCCGCTGTCCATCAATCCCGCAAACGATCTGGTGGAACTCGCGAAGGTTCTCGATTTGCCGAAGACGCCGCAGCGGATTGAAGGTTTTGACATTTCCAACATCAGCGGCACGTTCGCTGTGGCGTCGCTCGTCAGTTTCAAGAATGGCCGGCCCGACCGCGCGAATTACCGCCGGTTCAAAATCAAAACCGTCGAGGGCCAGGACGATTTTGCCAGCATGGCGGAGGTGGTGAAGCGGAGATATTCGAGGTTGCTGCGTGAAGAACAAGTAGGGCAGGCGTCTCGCCTGCCCGCGCAGAACGAAGCGACGCGCAAACCGCTCGCGCAGTCGCGCTCGTTGGGCAGGCGAGACGCCTGCCCTACTTTTCCCGATCTGATTCTGATTGACGGAGGCAAAGGACAATTAAACGCCGCCATCGGCGAGCTTGCAAAACTGGGTTTGGAAAAAGTTCCCGTTATCGGGCTGGCCAAGGAATTTGAGGAAATTTATCAGCCGGGCATAAGTGAACCGCTCCGGCTGGGATTGAATCATCCGGCGGTCAAATTGCTCCAGCGCATCCGCGACGAGTGTCATCGTGTGGCGAACAGCTACAACGCGCAGTTGCGGCTGAAAAAAATCTCCGAGAGCGTGCTGGACGAATTCCCCGGCATTGGCGACCGGCGCAAGGCGGCGCTGCTGAAAAAGTTCGGCTCCGTGCAGCGGTTGAAAACGGCGACGCTGGAACAGATTGCCGCCGTGCCCGGCTTTGGCGGCAAGGCGGCGGCGGAATTGAAAAAGTTTCTGGCGGCGCGCGGCTAGGCCTTGCGTTTTTTGAAGCCGTAAATCGCCGTGCTGACGCCAATCAGGGTGATGATGATTCCCGCCGCCATTGGCACAATGACCCTGCCGCCCGATACTCCCTGATGATTATGTAAGGCGAGCGCCGGGAGGAAGACCGCCGGACCGAACAACACGCCGAAGATGCCGATCAAGATTATCAAGGTTCGTCTCATAAATGTCCTTTCACTTTTTTTGAATTCACCGTTGAGTTCTTTGGGTTGACCGATTTGCTGGATTGAAATTTCAAAAGCCGCCTGTCCGTCCAACCCCGATTTCATCTGCCGCTCGATTTCGTCGCGCAGATGACTTTCCAATTCCTCCAGCGGCGCGGGAAATTTTATTCCGGCGGCGAGCATTTGCTGCTGCCAATCCGCAATGGCTTTTTCGAGGTTAAACATATTGTTCCTTCGCTTTTACGACCCTGAACACGCAACTTCCTTCCGCGCGGCGGTCTCTATTCCCCAATGCAAACCAAGGCAGGCTCCCGCCGGGGTGAAAAACGCCCAGGTGAATGCCACCAGAAATTCGCCCATCGTGAAATCTTGGTGCGGCACGATGAGCCTGAAAAAAACCACCCACCACAGCATCAGCGGCACGCAGCACGAAAAGAGAATGGCATCCCGAATTCGCCGGTTCTGAATGACCGGCAGCAATCGGTGGCCCAACCGTCCGCTCCAGGCGAACAAGGAAAACGCGGCCAGCGCTGCCAGGCAGGACAGTTGCTCGGCGGCGGTCATGTCAATGAAACCCGCCCTTTTGAGCACAATGCCGCCAAAAAGCAGCGGAACCAGAATTGTCGCCAGCGTCAAACCGATTTCCGTCAGCTTCCACCTAAGAGCACTGTGAATTTTGTCAACTTTCATAAATTCTTTTTGGACCGTGTGCGCCGATCCGAGTTTCTGAACGCTGGAAGTGAAAGCGTCTTGTTGGTTCAATCCCGTTTTCATCTGCCGCTCGATTTCCTCGCGCAAATGACTTTCCAGTTCCTCCAGCGGCACCGGTGTTTTGATTCCGGCGGCGAGCATTTGTTTACGCCAATCTGAAATGGCTTGTTCAAGGTCAAACATATTGTTCGTTGGCTTTGCGGGCGGCTTTTTCGAGTCCATAAGCCATTCCACCAAGAATTGCCGTTGCCGCCCATGTCCACAGGGATGAAACCAAAATTTGTCCCACGGGAATTTGACCCAGAAAGTAAGGGATGATTTTAATAAACAGCACCATCCCGCCGACGCTCGCAAGGCAGCACGCTGCCTCGATTGCCGCCCTGGCTGGCCAACTGCTGATGGCCGGGAGAAACCTGTAGCCGTATCGCCAGCTTAACATGATTGAAGTGATTCCAACCAATCCCAACGCCCGCTCTGCCAGATTTGCTTCATGAACCGTTAAAAGCACAAACAGAATCCACAGCGAAAAGAAACCCGCCACCGCGCCGCAGGCAATTCCCACCAGTTTCACGGACCGCATTTCCACCGGGATGCCGGCCTTTTTGAATTCCGTTTTGAGCGCGCGGGCTTGTCCGATTTTCTGAACGGCGGAGGTGAATGCTTCACGTTCCTCCAATCCTGATTTCATCTGCCGCTCGATTTCCTCGCGCAGATGAATTTCCAATTCCTCCAGCGGCACGGGCGTTTTGATGCCGGCGGCGAGCATTTGCTTTCGCCAATCCGCGATGGATTTTTCGAGGTCAAACATATTGTTCCTTTCTCAAACCGGCCAAAACGGAGTGAACCAGCGACCATTGCTCGTGGTGTTTTGCCATCGCCGTCTTGCCGTCTTTTTTGAGCGAATAATACTTCCGCTTCCGCCCGGTCTCGCTCTCGCCCCAGCGCGATTTGATCAAGCCTCGGTGTTCCATCCGGTGCAAGACCGGGTAAAGCATCCCGTCCGTCCAGTTCAGCTTGCCACCGGAGCGGGCCTTGACTTCCTGAATGATGGCGTAACCGTAGCTCTCGCCCTTGGCGAGCAGCGCCAGAATCATTGGTTCCGCCGACGCGGCGACGAGTTCTTTGCGAATCATAGGGACACGATACATAGACTTTATATGTATGTCAAGCGGAAAAATCGAAAATGGAAGAATAATTAAGACCTCTGCAAAATTCGCCACCCGACGGAACGCCGAGCATTGCTCAGCCTGATTTGCGGCCAATTTCTGCGGAGCAATGCTCCGCGCTCCAATTGCGCGCAGAAATATCTCTCTTTCCAACTCAAACCAGCTAGACTGGAAAAATCGAAAGATATTGAATGACACCAAAACTTTTTTCCGAACTCGGCCTTTCCGCCGAAATCCTTAAGGCCATTGACAAACTCGGCTTCGAGAAGGCCGCGCCCATCCAGGCAGAGGCCATTCCGGTGCTGATGAGCGGACGCGACGTAGTCGGCCAGTCGCAGACCGGTTCCGGCAAGACGGCGGCTTTCGCGATTCCGGCGATTGAGAAGACCGACCCCGGCTTGAAAACCGTGCAGGTGCTCATCCTTTGCCCGACGCGCGAACTCGCCGTGCAGGTTTCCGAGGAATTCCACAAGCTCACGCTCTTCAAACGCGGCATCACCGCATTGCCGATTTACGGCGGGCAATCCTACGAGCGGCAATTCTGGGGGCTGAAGCAGGGCGCACAAATCGTCATTGGCACGCCGGGTCGCGTCATGGACCACATGCGGCGCGGCACGATCCGGCTCGAAAAAGTCAAAATGGTCATCCTCGATGAGGCGGACGTGATGCTCAACATGGGTTTCCGCGACGACATCGAAACCATTTTGAAGGACGCGCCGAAGGAACGGCAGACGGTTTTCTTCTCCGCCACCATGCCGCGACCGATCCGCGACCTGATCGAACGCTATTCGCGCGAGCCGCAAAACATCCAGATTG
>Ga0207663_10000806_pt1 | contig 14096 bp, 19 predicted proteins | sample LARL53metaG_FD_184346 | JGI IMG/M metagenome (GOLD analysis project Ga0207663, IMG submission 184346) | Corn, switchgrass and miscanthus rhizosphere microbial communities from Kellogg Biological Station, Michigan, USA - LAR L5-3 metaG... | ecosystem: Host-associated > Plants > Roots >...
AAGGGCTGAAATACCTCGTGGTCCGCAATGCTAAGACCGGCAAATTCGAGCGCGTGACGCAAGCCCAAATGGAAGCCCTGCTCGAGCCCGGCAACGAAGACGCCCTTGAGCGCGTCGAAGTCTGGGAGAAAGACCCTTCCGTGCAAGCCTTTACTGACTTGCTCAATCGCGCGCTCGACAAGCCCGCCGAACAGAAACAGGAGTTTGACGTCACGCTCCGAGGCGATGCTGAGCTCGTCGCGCGTCTAGCTGGCGCTCGGAAACGTGAACCGGCCTGATTATGCACAGGTCGTATAGCTGCAATTTCCTAAGAAAACTATCGAGTCGTCACGGGCGGAGACTGAGGAATGATGGTCAGGGCTGCATATGCCAACTGCCATAGACCTTGAGATTGTCGAGCTCGTCCGCGCCTGTCACGATGACCCGCTGCGGTTTGTCGTCAAAGCCTACCCGTGGGGGGAACCCGGACAGCTCGAGCGCGATAGTGGGCCTGACCGTTGGCAAGCGGAGTTCCTGACCTGGCTCGGGGAGCAGACGAAGGCTAGACGCTTTGATGGGTTTACGGCGGTCCAGCCCATTCGGCGCGCGGTCTCGAGTGGCCACGGTATCGGCAAGTCGGTGCTCGTCGCGTGGATTGTGGACTGGATCATGTCCACGCGGCCTCACTGTCAGGGCACGGTTACGGCCAACACGATCACGCAGTTACAGACGAAGACTTGGGCTGCGCTGACCCGTTGGACGAAGCTGTGTTTGACCGGCCACTGGTTCACGATCAACACCGACCGGATGTATTACACGGCCTACAAGGAGAGCTGGTTCTGTGCGCCGCAGTCGAGCAAGGAAGAGAACAGCGAAGCCTTCGCCGGCCAGCACGCGAAGGACTCGACCAGCTTCTACATTTTCGATGAAGCCTCGGCGATTCCCGACAAGATTTACGAGGTCGCGGGTGGCGGTTTGACCGACGGGGAGCCGATGATGTTCATCTTCGGCAACCCCACCCGGAACACGGGCGAGTTTCACCGGGATTGCTTCGGCAGTAATCGTGCGCTCTGGTCGCCGCTGACGATCGACAGCCGTGAGACGAAGTTCGCGAACAAGGACTACATCGAAGAGCTCGTCGGCCTAAACGGGGAAGACTCTGACGTCGTGCGGGTGCGCGTCCGTGGGTTGCCGCCATCGGCTTCAGATGCACAGTTCATCGACTTAGCGAGGGTCAGTGCGGCCCAGACTCGACCCATGGTGAAGCCCTTTGAGGACGAGCCGATCGTCTGCGGGCTGGACGTGGCTCGAGGGGGCGGAGACCGGGCGGTGTTTCGGTTCAGGCGCGGGCCGGATGGTCGCACGTTGCCGCCTATCTCTGTGCCTGGGGAACAGACACGCGACTCGATGCGCCTCGTGACGCTGGCTGCCGACGTCCTTGGCCGCACGTTTGACGGTCGGTCGATTGCGATGCTGTTTGTCGATGGGACGGGCATCGGCGGCCCGATCGTGGACCGGCTCAGACAGCTTGGGCACAAGAACGTCACGGAAGTGCAGTTTGGCGCTGAGTCACCTGACCCGAAATACGCCAACATGCGCGCGTTCATGTGGGGCCAGATGCGGGATTGGTTGAGCCGCGGGTGTATTCCAGCCGACGCGAGACTTGAGACTGACCTGACCGGTCCAGGCTACCAGCACGATAAACGCGACCGGCTCGTGCTCGAGGCGAAAGAGCACATGAAGGCACGTGGCTTGGATTCGCCCGATGATGGCGATGCCTTGGGGCTCACGTTCGCCGCGAAGGTCGCCATCAGACCGTCCGCGCCGATGCCGGTCTACAAGCCGCCGTCCCCGTGGCTTTGAGTATGCTAAGATTTCGCGCGAACAGGCGGTGAGTCGTGTCTGACGCCCTGAGAGAAGCCATCTACCGCGCGGCGCTTGAACAGTTGAAGCGCGATCGCGGCCGCTAGCATGCGGATTTGCTTTGACGCGCATCGAGCTGATGGCCGCGTCTGGTGCGTGCAGGTCGGACACAAGTGGATCAATGCGCGCGTCGTCGTGATCGCCGTGCCGTTCCGGACCGTTTACAAGGGCCGCACGTCACGCCAGCCGAAGGCGTGGATTGAGCCGATCGATGCCGCGAAGGTCGTCCGCAAGCGCGATGCGCTGCATGTGGTGGCTGTCTAATGCCGCAGCTTCTCAAGTGTCCGAAGTGCGGCAAGTATTACGAAACACTCCGTTACACCGAAACCTGTCCGCACGCCTACAAGGTGCCTCGTGCCAAGTAAGTCAAAGGCGCAACAGCATCTGATGGCCGCCGCGGCGCACGGGGCCAAGTTCCCAATGGCGAAGAAGATCCGCTCGTCCATGACCTTGCAGCAGATGGCCGAGTTCGAGGACACGCCGACGAAGAACCTACCTGGCCACGTGAAGACGCCGAAAGCGAAGTCCCCCAGCAGGCGCACGCGGCAAGCGTCCTATGAGTCCAGCTACTCGAAGATTCCCGCGACGTTGAACACGGCGTCAAGCTTCACGCAGCGGAAGAGCCGATAATGCGCTGCCATCTCTGCCGCACACCGTTCGCCTTCTACGCCGCATCGATCGATGCCTGGATCTGCCGGGACTGCCTCTGGAGACATGCGTCTGATCGCGTGCAGACGGAAATGCGCTGTGCCGAGCTTTACGAAGCCTATGCGCGGCTGATGCGGCATGTGCTGGGCGTCCATCGCCTGAGCGTAAACTGATGGCGACCGAGAAGACGAAGGCGCAGACGGCGAAGTTGGACTCGACCAAGGCGAAAGCGTTCCGCGTGCCGCGGGCTAAGCCGGAGACGCTGAAAGCCTTGCAGGCGATGGAACCAGGCAAGCGGCCAGCGGTGGCGATGTATGCGTCGTCGGACGGTCGCGCGAAATACGCCTTTGACGGCATCTCGATTCGGAGGATTCAGTAATGGCGAGACTCACGGCTGCGGCCCGTCGCAAGATTCCCACGTCTGAGTTTGCCGGTCCTGGTCGGTCGTTTCCGATTGAGGATAAAGCGCATGCTCGCGCGGCCCTGTCACTGGCGCACTTTGCGGCTGATCCTGCGGCTATCAAAGCCAAGGTGCATGCGAAGTATCCGTCAATGGGCAAAGCCGGTCACATGGCGAAGGCGCACGAGCACGTCATGGCAGCGCACCGGCAGCACAACATGAGTTCAGCGCGTGAGCACCTCGCGCTGGCAGCGGACCATCTGAAGAAAGCCGGAGCGAACACGAAGAAGCACGACGCGGCCGAACGTCATTCCCAGATCGGCGGCTACGACTTCCGCACCGATCCGCGCAACAAGTAGATGGCCGTCGCCGATCTCAGTCCCGGCACCGACGTCAAGCCGGGCAAGTATCAGGACACGCTTGAAGAAATGCTCGAGCGGTTCGAGTATGCGACCGACCGTCTGAACGACATCCGCGAAGAAGCCAAGAAGGACATGAAGTATGTCGGCGGAGATCCGTGGGATCCGAAAGACCGCCGCGCTCGTGAAAGTGCTGGCCGCCCCGTCGCTTCTTACGACGAACTCAGCCAATACACTAATGCGGTGGTGAACTCGATTCGCCAGCACAAGCGGGCGATCCACGTCACGCCGATTGGGTCAGGGGCGAACGACCAGACTGCGGAGTTTCGCCAGAATCTCTTTCGCCAGATTGAGTATCGGTCCAACGCCGAGCAGCAAGCCTACATCGCGGCGTTTCAGAACATGGTCGAGCGCAGTTACGGCTTCTTCCGTATCCGAGCGCAGTATTGCAAGACGCCTAAAGGCTCCGGAGGCCGAGGGGCGAGCTTCAACCAGGAACTACTGATCGATTCGCTGCCAAATCCGGACTTGGTGACGTGGGATCCGGACGGCATCAAGCCGGACGGGGCTGACTGGCAGTATGCGTGGATCTCCGAGTCCTGGGATCTGGACCGCTATAAGCGGAAGTTCCCGAAGGCGCGCGTGCGGGATTTCTCCGCGGACTTGTCGAAAGACGCGCCGATGTGGATGGACGCGAGACGCATTCGCATTTCTGAGTATTTCAACATCGAGATCACGCGGAAGGGTCTGTATCTCTTCGAGGACGTGCAACTGCCGGACGACGAGGAACCGGCCGATCTCGAAGTCTTCGAGGAAGACCTTGACACCAAGCCAGAGTTCGCGGACCTGAAAGACGCCACACCGAGCCGCATTCGCGACGTCGATTACCCGGACGTAAAGATTTACCTGACGAACGGCTTTGAAGTCTTGGAGAAGCCGAAGCAGTGGCCGGGGCAGACGATTCCCATCGTGAGCTTCTTCGGCAAGACGCTCTACGTTGATGACGGCGCGAACGGCGCGCAGAAGAAGATCCTGAGTCTCGTGCGTCTGGCGCGTGACCCTTACATGCTCTACTGCTACACCAGGGCCTGTGAGCAGGAAGTGGTCGGGATGACGCCGAAAGTCCCGTATTTCGTGCGGGAAGGTTCGCTGAATGAGACGAATCTCCTGAACCTGCAGAAGTCACTGCATGAGCCCGTCGCGGTGATTCAGGTCCGGCAGACGTCTGACCAGATCCCGGCTGGGGAAACCTACGAGTGGCCGCAACGCAACCCTTACGAGCCGATGATTCAGCCGCTCGAAGTGTTGGCAGAAGCCGCCAGACGGGCGATTCAGGCGGCGATGGGGATCTCCCCGCTTCCGACGCAAGCCCAGCAGATGAACGAGAAGTCAGGCGTGGCGCTGAAGGAGATTGACGACGCCGAGCAGCGCGGGTCGTTCCACCTGATCGACGCCTACGAAGCCGGGATTACCCGCGGCGGGGCCATTCTCAACGAAGTCTGTCCGGTCTATTACGACACAGCGCGAACGGTCGCGGTGCGGACCCCTGGCAATGAAACGTCGATGGTGCGGATCAACGACAATGATCCGGCGACGTTTGCCCCAGGTCAGACCCAGCCGATTGACGTGGGATTGGGCGACCATGACGTGACGATTTCGGCTGGGCCGAGCTTTGACAGTGAGCGCGAAGCCGCGAATGACTTTGCCGATACGCTCGTAGAGAACGTCGGCCAGTTGATTCCGGTCATTGGCCCGCAGGCCGCGTCGAAGTTGATGTCCTTGTCGGTAAAGCTGAAGAACCTCGGTCCCATCGGGGATGAGATCAGCGAACTGCTCGCCCCGCCTGACCCAACGAACCTGCCGCCACAGATCGCGAATCAGTTACAGCAGCTCCAAGGCGAGAATCAGTCGCTCAAACAGCAGATTGCGACCGATTCCGCGAAGGCCACAATTGCCGCCCAGTCGGCGGCCAATGTCGCGAACATCAACGGCCAGTGGGGCTTCAAGAAGGCCGTCCTGTCGGCCTTTGCTGCCGCGGCGCAGACCGACGCCAAGGTGGACGCGGAGAATACGCGCTCGACCGTGGATGCCTTCCAAGAAGGCTTGCTGAAAGACTTGGACATCCACGCGAAGAAGATGTCCGACGCTGCCGATCGACTGCATGAACTCACGATGCAGCGCGAAGGTCAGGCGCACGAGAAGTCGATGCAGACGGGCGAACAAGGCCACGACGCGGCCACACTGGCGCTTGAGCACGCGCACGCGAAAGACGTCGCGCAGACACCACCGCCGCTCGATCCGAACGCACTTGTGGCCCAAGCCAGTCAAGCCGCGAACGACAGCGCGTCAACCGCTTGACAATTCGTGTAGACTACTTAGCGTTTCATGTCTGACGCGCAGATTCTTCCCAGCCAGCAAGTCGCGGCCCTCTCTCCGGAGGCGCACGCGCATTGGAAGCTGACGGGCGAGATCAATCCCAAGGCTAGTGCCCCGCCGCCTGATGCCCCGCATCAGGATCTGGCGGATGAGTCAGCCGACCCTTCGACGTATGCGGAGTCGTCACCCGACAAGCCTGTGGATCAGGCCCACGAAATCGCGTGGAGTCAATCGGCCGCCTCGGAACCGGCCACACCGAAGAAGAAGTCAAACGCTGAGACGCGCATCAGGGAACTGCTCGCGCAGACCAAGGCGCAAGAAGCCGAGATTGCCCGTCTCAAAGCCGAGCCGAAGCCGGAACCGAAGGCCGACGTTACGCCTGCTGTGGTTGCCCCGTCAGCGACCCCGGAACCGAAGAGTCTCGCTGCTTTCGTCGCCAGCCCTGACCTGACCAAGCCGCGTATTGACGAAGTGGAGTTTTTCGCGCAGTTTCCTGATGCCAAATTGGCGGACTATCAGGACTACCGCGAGAACTACGCCGAGTCTCGGCGGTCGCAGCAGGTCCAGGTTGAAGGCCGCATTGGTGCGATTCAGAGCCAGTTCCAGAGTCGCCTCAAGGCGGTGCAAGAAGGCAATCCGAAGATTTGGGAAACCGTCCCGGAAGAGTTGAAAACGGCCAAGGCGACCGGCGTTACATTGGACGCCAATGCCCAGCGCACCGCATGGAATGACATGGCCCGTGAGTGGGCATTGTCCGAACACGCGGATGCGTTTCTCGAGCACTTTTCAGCCCATCCCGAAGACGCTCACCAGATTGCAGGCTTGCCTGACGAACGCAGCGTGATCGCCGCAATGGCTCGCCTTGAAGCACGTTTGACCTCCGAACCGGTGAACCCACAGAAGGCCGTGCGACCCCGCACGACCACTTCCGCTCCGGAACCGCAGGGGACCACCCTCGGCCGGCGCACCACGGGCGTCATTGACGACGCTGAGGGTGCGATCCAGCGGAAGGATGCGGGCTCCTACATCGCGATCATGAACCGTCGCGAGAGTGCAGGGGCCCGATGAGTAGGTTCCTCCGATGGCGACGAACGTCTTTCAATTCGTTGACTGGCTGTCGATGGAGGGTCTGCGGATCCTCGTCAACAGCCTCGAAGTAACAGAGCATTTCGAAACCAAATATAGTCAGGATTTCCAGCAGGAGTTCGCGATCGGCGGCTCCGAGCGGATTCCGCTGCCCCAGCAGTTCACGATTCGCCACGGGCTTGGCTACACCCCGCAGGCGATCGATCGCGTCTACGCCACGGCGAACTTCCTGCCGCCCTTCGGCGTGGACTTTGAGTGGGATGACGTCCAGGCCGCGTTGGAAGCCGAACGCGGAATGGAGCGGTTCAAGGAAGAGTATCTGGAGCCCGCGATGGCCCAGATGGCGCAGGAGATCGACTCTCAGGCCGCGCTCTTCGCCTACCAGAACACGAACAACATCGTCGGCACGCTCGGCACTGACCCGACCAGCCTGAAGATTTTCAACCAGGCGCGGCAGGTGCTCATCGAGAACGCCGGCTGGTCGCAGGGAGACAAGGGCTGCATCATCCCGCCGCAGGTGAACACAGCGCTCGTGCCGACCGCACAGGGCTTGTTTAATCCGCCATCGGCGATTGCGAAGCAGTATCAGGAAGGCGCGATCGGCCGTTACGGCGGAGCGGATTGGCACGAGTCGATGTCGCTCTATGACCACACCGCTGGGAACTTCCAGGGCGCGGTGACGGTGGACGGCCCGAACCAGTCTGGAAATTCGCTCTTGGTCCACTGCACGTCCGGCGACGTGTTCAACCAGGGCGACGTGCTCGGGATCACGGGCGTCTACCCAGTGAACCCGATGACGCGGCGGCTCACCTCGAAGACGAGCCTCGCGCCGTATCTGATCACCGCGACCACGACAGCGACGGGTTCGACCTGCACGCTCCCGGTCGCGCTCGGCGGCACGACCCCCGTCTACGGGCCGGGCAGCCAGTATCAGAACGTGAACGCGCTCCCAGCGGATGGAGCCACGGTCACGCTCTTCCCCGGCACGGCGTCTCCAAACGGCCTTGTGGGCAAGCAGGGACTCCTGCTCAACAAGGGCGCGTTCGCCATCATCGGCGCGAAGTTGCAGGTGCCGAAGGCCGTCGAAATGGCGGCGCAGCATCGTGACCCGACGACGGGGATCGCGGTGCGGTTCGTGCGCGCGTGGGATCCGCAGCAGAGCAAGATGACGAATCGCCTCGATTGCCTCATCGGCTTCGGTGCGCTCCGTCCCAACAACTGCTCAGTGAGAATTTTGTGTGCTGCTTGATCTGAGCGCTTGCAGGATATGGTCAGGGACCGTGCGCTTCCTTGGACGCGCCGGTCTCTGATTGTTGAACTGCTCGGCATATGTGGCCCATCGCACGTTTCCGGGTTCATAATTGCCGTCGTTGTCAATGCGATCGAGTGTGAGATTAGGATGAGGACGTTTACCAATATCTTCAAGGAAATGCTGAAACGATTGCAGCCACCGGTCACAGACAGAAATTCCTCGTCCGCCGTAATAGGCAAACGCTGGATTTCGAGGATTGGTGCAGCGCTGTTTCAGATGGTTCCAGCAGGCATATTCCGGCGTGTTCGTCGCGCCGTGCGTGCGTCTGTGCGAACCAGCCAGCTCGTCGCGAAGGCATCCGCACGATCTCGTCATTCCCTTATTCAGATGGCTGGTGTCAGCCTTGACCGTCTTGCCACAGTCACATTGGCACACCCACTGGCCACGCTTTGGCGGTCTCGCAGCGTAAGAGACGGCTACCAGCCGTCCGAAACGTTTGCCTGTCATGTCCTTGGCTGGGCGTCCAGAAAAGTAGCGGTTTCCCATTTGGTTAGTTTAGCGCAGTTTGTTCAAACTGCTTAGGAAAAAGCATGGCGACTTCAACTCCAGCGAATCCTTCCTACGGCACGACGTTCAGCCCGCTCCGTGGTGAGCCGGCGATGGGCAATGTGCCCATGCCGTTCATCACGGTGACGACCCTAGCGGCGGGCACCACGGCGACACTCACCGCGGCCGAAATGGTCGGCGGGATGATCCTGCACGACCCGACCGGCTCAGCCACGGATACCACGGACACGGCCGCCAACATCATCGCGGCGTGTCAGGGGGCCGCTGTGGGCCAGTCGTTCGTCTTCACGCTCGTGAACATCGCGGACGCCAGCGAAGTCATCACCGTGGCTGCGGGCACGGGCGTGACCTTGGCGGCCTACACACCGGCGACGGCGCTCTTCACCATCGGGCAGAACAACCTGAAGTCGTTCCGGGTGGTGATCACGGCGCTGGCGGATGCCGGGAGCAACACGGCGGCGGCAGTCACGATCTACTCGCTCGGCACGGTGGCGTTCGCGTAAGACAGGCTGGGGACGGACGACTGGCAACGGTCGTCCGTCTTCATTTTTGGGAAAGGTTCCATGGCTAAGCAGACGCTCACGCAAGAGGGGTGCTTTACCGACGATTCCCTCACGAAGATCAATGCGAACTTCACCGAACTGTATGCCTCAACGGCTGGCGGCACGCTCACGAGCGCGCACCTGCTCGTCGGCAACAGCTCGAACGTCGCGACTGACACCGCGATCACTGGCGACGTGACGATCGGTAACACCGGCGTCACCGCTATCAAGTCCAGCGTGACACTCACGACTCCTGTCCTCGGTGTGGCGACTGGCACGAGCATCAACCTGTCTGGAGACTGCCGGGCGGCGACGTTTCATGCGGGTGCGACCGCAGGGGTCACGGCTGGTCCGTTCACGACCGTGGCCTCGATTCAGACCATCGGCGGCATCGTCACGACGCTCACCGGCAGCTAATCGATGCCAGCACGTTCAATCGACAGTCTGGTGCAGACCGCGCTGGGGGAACTACAGCATCGGATTCTAGTGCTGATTGCCGAGAAGGAACTCCTCGAGGAAGGCATTGAGGCGTTAAAGAAAAGCATCGCGGCCCATCGGTATGGGGCGCCGAAGGACGAATCGAATGAGTCATGACTGACGCGCTGGTGCCGCTGCCGTTTCCTCCGACCTGGGTCTACCGTGGCCCGTGGGATCCGACGCGGCATGACGCAACGGCGGCCAAACTCGTGACATCAGGCGCGGCGCTCCGTGAAGCCTTGGCGGACGGCTGGCGACGACGGCCGGACGTCGTGGACCCTGGGGAGGGTGGTTCCTCCGAGGACGTATGGGCCTCGGAGCCCGCGGCGCTGTCAGTCGCGCCGGTCGTCAGCCAAGAACCGAAGCGGCGTGGGCCGGGACGGCCGAAGCGAGAGTAGATGCCGTCCGTTCCGGTCATCACCGTCCTCTCGGACAGCCTCTTCGAGCTCACCTCGCTCTCGCCGGGCGAACCGATCGGGCCAGGCTTGGGCGAGTTCGTCTTGGGCCGGCTGAATCAGATCGTGGATAACTGGAACGCGGAGCGGGAAGCGGTCTACGCGGAAGAGTTTCTGGAGTTCACGTTCGTCCCTAATCAGCAGACCTACACGATTGGGCCGAACGCGGCGGACTTCAACGTGTCAGTGCGGCCGGTCTCGATTGAACTGGCGAACGTCATTCTGAACACGAATCCGCCCGTGACGGTGCCGATCAATATCCGTGATTACCAGTGGTGGTCTGGGTTGAGCGTGCGAAACGTCTCCGGCACGTATCCGAGCGACCTTTACTATCAGCCGGATTGGCCCAATGGGCAGCTCAATTTCTACCTGATTCCAACCGTCGCCTACGGGCTCGAACTCATCACGCGCGTGACGCTCGCGGCCTTCACGATCCAAGGCGTGATGAACCTCCCACCGGGGTATCAGAACGCGCTGATGCTGACCTTGGCGGAAGACATCGCGCCATCGCTCGGCAAACAGGTATCGCCGAAGACAGAAACCAAGGCCCGGCAGGCACGGGCGCGGATCTTTGAGAACAACAGCTTCGTGCCGCAGATCGCCACGCAAGATTTCGGGATGCCGAACAACAATAGGAACCGCACCGACTGGAACTACTTGAACGGCGGCACGGTCAGCTCGAATCGTTAAGGGGAGCGCATGGCCTCACCAGGACTCGGATTTGTTCGTAAACCGGCACTGAACGCCGCGACGGCGACAACGGCCTCTGGTTTCGTCAACGTGCAGGGGACGCAGACTGTGTCGGTCTACCTCAAGAGCACGGGGACGACCTCGAGCGGCGTCGTGACCATTGAAACTGCGGACTTCGCGCAGGATCAGGAGTCGCTGGGTTACTCCGGCACATGGAGCGCGGTGACGACCGTGAATGCTTCGACCTTCACTGGCGGAGCGCAGACGATGGTGGTGCTGCCAGCCGGGGCTTACAGCTACGTGCAGGTGCGCGTCTCGACCACGATTGGCGGCGGCGGCTCGGTGTCAGCGGTTGTGGTGGCGGCCTAGTCATGGGTCAGCAAATCGTCCTCGGCTCTGGGGTGACATCGGTCTCGGCCTCTGGCGCGCTGACTGGCACGGGCGCTGGTGGATCGCCACTTGCCGTCGCCGTCGATGGCGCGACCATGACTATCACGGGCGACCAGCTCGTCGCCACAGGCACGTTTGGCGCAGAATCCGTCTCTGCGACCGCCTTTCTCGTTGGGGCGACGGCGGGAATTGACACGTCGATCACGACGGCTGGCCTTGTCGGCAAGACCATCACGGTCTCTAAAGGGATCATCACCGGCTTTGCATGAAGATCCCCATCGTTGGTGGCAGTTATCAGGGATTGGCGCGGATCGTTGATAGCGAGCGCAGCATCAACCTGATTGTTGAGCGGCCCGCGCCGGATTCCGGGGCGCTGGGAGCCTTGCTCGGCGTGCCGGGCTATTCCGTCTTCTGTTGGTTGCCTGGCGCTCCAGTCCGAGCGATCTTCTGGCAGGATGGCCGAGGGTTCGCGGTCTGCGGCGGCGGCTTCTACGAGTATTTCGCCAATGGCAGCTTCACGCGTCGCGGAAATGTGGCCGTCGATGGCAATCCAGCGTCGATCTGTTCCAACGGGCAAGCGGGGTTCCAAATATTCGTCGTCTCAGGTGGACACGGCTACATCTTCGACCTGAACACACTCGCGTTTACCGACGTCACGAGCCAGTCTGAATTTCCAGCCCCAGCGCTCACGGGGTTTTTCACGGACGGCTACTTCGGGGCGTTCCAGCAGGACTCGATCACCTTCTCGCTGTCGAATCTCGAGAACGGGCTCATCTGGGACATCGCCCAAGGCGGCAAGGCGCAAGTCTCGCAGTCCTCCGACAACATCGGGAACTGCATCGTGAGCCATCGGGAGATTTGGTTTCCGGGAAGTAAGACGACGGAAGTCTGGTCGGACATTGGGACGGCTGATTTCCCCTATGCCCCGATTCCAGGCACGACCATCGAGCGCGGCATCGATGGCCCGTTCACACTCGCGTCGATTGACAACACCGTGATGATGGTGTCGAAAAATCAGGACGGCTCACGGGATGTCGTCCGGGCGAACGGCTACGCCTTCCAAGTCGTCAGTAATCCCGGCATCAGCAATCTGTTGTCGGCCGCGCCGTCGATGGAAGGCTCGATTGCGTGGAACTACGTGCAGAACGGCCACGCCTTCTACATGCTCTCCGTGCCTGACATGGAGACGGACTACGGCATCACGACGCTGTGCTACGACGTGTCCAACAACACCTGGACCGAGCGAGGCTTGTGGAATCCGAACACGGCACAGAACGGCATTCAGTTCATTCCTGACCTCGGGCGCTGCCACTGCTACGGCTTTGATCAGCATCTCGTGGGTGACCGCCAGAGCGGCGCGATTTACACGATGTCCTTCAACCAAAAGGCGATGGATGTCGTCTTGGTATCAGCATGAGCGCGCCCATCCCCGGCTCCATTCTCGTCACGTCAGATGCGGGAGATGCCGTCCAGGGGGATTCGGCGCTGTTGAATCCGACCACGGGGACGGTCCTCTCGACCCAGTCCTTTATTTATGCCCGAAGCGCCGACCGCGTGCCCTCAGGCGTCAATGCGATTGGGCGACAGCAATCCAGCTCTGACGCGACGATTGTGGCGCTCGACGTCTACGACACGTCCCTCACGCTCGTCGCCTCCATCACCAGTCTGGGCAGCGGCAATCCGCAAACGTCCCCGATTGGCGGCAATACCAGCGACAGTTTTTATATCGCGATCACGCCGTTCGGGTTTACCACGCATTCGACGGTCTATCGCGTGTCGTCGGCTGGCGTGCTCGACCCGACCTCGTGGTCCATTCCGACGTCATCAACCCCCAACTCGAATGCGCTCATCGGGATCGCCCCGTCAGCCGATAACCGATGGCTGTATTACACGGTTCAACCGCCGACCGGTGACGCACTCCTCAGTTTTGACCTGATTAACAATGTGCCCGGTCCGACCGTGCTAACGCTCGCACCCACGGAGGCGTTCATTCAGCCGGGCAATTTGCTGATGTTGCCGAACGGCAACCTACTGGTGTTTGTCGCCACAAACTCGGAGACGGCATTTGAGGTGCGACAACTCACGACGACGGGCGTGCTCGTGCGCACGTATCCCCTCGCGGCCGATGCCGCCAATGGCGATGCGCCAGAATTGTTCCGCGATTACGATCCCGAGTTCTTTTGGATGCGCACGTTTCCCGACGGGACGCTGCACACGTCGTTGTTTACGCAGTATTCGCTGACCACGGGCTTGCAGATTGTGCAGTGGACGTCGCAGAATCTCAATGGCAGCGGGCAAGTGCCGGCGACGTGTCCCAATATCGTAATGGGGCCTGAACCTCCGGGCACGGCGAAAGTCGGCCAGCGTCAGACCGTGCCCATTAAGTGGGTGCGGCGCACGTCGCAGATGTCGGATGAACTCCTGTGGCTGTTCTTCAGCGAGTTCCAACTGATGTTTCAGCCGGGCGTCGGACAGGCGAACGATCCCGGCGCGAATCCGCAGATCGGCTTGCGCTGGTCGAACGACGGCGGGAATACGTGGAGTAATCAGCGCTGGGTGAGCGCGGGACTCCAAGGGCAATACGGCACGCGGGCGATCTGGCGCATGTTGGGACGTGCGCGGAACCGCGTCTGGGAACTGACCTCCACTGATCCGGTCGTCTGGGCGATGGTGGATGCGTTTGCGACGGTGGAGAAGCAGGCATGAGCCAACTGCCGATGTATCCGCCGCAGCAGCATGACGTGGTGGGGCCAGATTCTCAGGGCACGCCCGCGCGGAAGATTACGCGGCCGTGGCTCGCCTATCTGCAAAGCCTGACGACGAACGTCGTGAACTCCGTCACGCATACCGGCGCACTCGTCTTGAACCGCCTGATTGTCGGTAACGGCGGACAGGATATCCGCGCCGAAGCGCTGAGCGACGGTCAGATCCCCATCGGGGCTACGTCAGACG
>Ga0207663_10000810_pt1 | contig 14086 bp, 15 predicted proteins | sample LARL53metaG_FD_184346 | JGI IMG/M metagenome (GOLD analysis project Ga0207663, IMG submission 184346) | Corn, switchgrass and miscanthus rhizosphere microbial communities from Kellogg Biological Station, Michigan, USA - LAR L5-3 metaG... | ecosystem: Host-associated > Plants > Roots >...
TTCTGTACCGTGAACAGAAGCCGTTGATGTTAAATATCTTGTCAAAATGGGGTTCAGTAATTGATCCTAACGATAATAATCCAATAATTCCGGCGTTAGCGAAGAGGATATCGATTCGGCCTTTCTGCTGCTTCACTGTGTCGTACAGACGATCAAGATCGCTTAAATTAGAGACGTCACCCTGAACACCGGTGACATTTTCGCCAATCTGTCTTACTGCTGCATCAAGTTCGCTTTGGCGTCTACCTGTGATAAAAACGTAGGCACCCTCTGACGAAACGCTGCGCCGTGGCAAGGCCTATGCCGCTGTTTCCACCTGTTATGACTGCAATTTTTCCTTCAAGCCTTTTCATGATTGTTGATTCTGTTGGTAGGTTTTAAGTTTTTGAGAGTAGGGCGAGAAGTTTATGCTATGTAACGTACTAGTACCACAAGATAATATTTACTATCCATTAATATGCAATAATAATCTTAATGAATGGCTTGATGCGACAATGATCTAGTTCTGCTTTTACGTGGTTTACCAAATCTTGTACTTCGATTGGTTTTCGAATGAAACGTCCAATATCATCTGGTGTAGCCGCGGCTGGAAATACTGCCCTCAATGTTTGATAATTTACTTGGAATGCACTCATAAAACAGACTTTAAGTCCTTAGTCGATTTCTTTAATTCTTTCGAATAATACAAATCCATCCATTTTGACATCACAATATCAAGGATTACAAGATAGTATAAAGCAGGTTTAAAGTTCTGTAAGGCTAATAGGGGGTCATTAAATGAACTAGTTTAAATCCATTATTCTGCAAAATCTTTCGTCAGGTTACGGTGATATCTGACTCATCATCCACAATTAGAATTGTGACCTCTTTTTTTCCTTGTAATTGTGATGGCCCTCGTAGAGGTGGTGTCTCATGGGGATTTTCACGAGAAGTATTCGGTCTTTCTTTCAATATACGTACTGCATAACTTAGAAAACCTACGTAATGTCGCTCTTCATATTTCGGATAGATGACTTCCCGTTCTCTGGATTGTTTCATAATCATTGCAAAGACTGTTCCTATCATTGGTATCACTTCAAAGATGACAGTATCTATTGCAGATCCGATGAACACAAACCCAGACTTAGAAAACTTTAAGATATCGTTATAATACCGCATCAATACAATAGTTGCAGTTTGGGTACTAGAGGTATCGTCTTTATACAACCCCTCATCCGATGTTGGCACTAAACACTATTCTCACCATTGCTTACGTGGATCTTGTACTGACGGAATTACCTCCTTACATAAGTCCACACCCGGCGCTTCAATTCTTTCCTTTTATTGCACCGGGTTCTCTGACAGATATCCTGTACTCTGGGTTTGTTGTATCTTCTATTCTGTCATTCATGTTGACTTGGAGTGCCACTGTTTCACTTTTAGGCTACCTTTCACAAAAATTGGGAAGAGCCAGATATTGGATAATTCTCAGCCTTCCCTTGGCTTATTTTCTGATCCAATTTCTGCCTTTGTTTTATAACGTATTTTCGTTATTCTCGCAATCTGTATCTGTTTTTTACCTTTATACGCTGTTTTTCACGTTTAGTAGACCTGTTAGTGCTATCCTATTTGGACTTGCTTTTTGGATGATAGCGAGAAGACTCCCTGATAAGCGTAGTGTCGTCGTAGATTACATGATCATTTCAGGAATTGGTCTTGTCCTGTTATTTGTATCTAATCAAGCAATTATTTTTGTTGATGAGCCATACCCTCCATTTGGACTTGCGAGCGTTTCATTTATGGGATTAGCATCTTATTTGGTTTTGATTGGCATTTATTCTTCAGCCATTTCTATATCTGAAGATTCAAGGTTGCGTAGTTCAATTCGAAATTTTGCCATTAAGGAAGCAAATTTGTTAGACAGTATTGGAACGGCCCATATGGAGCAAGAGATACAAAAAAAGGTAATTGAATTCACAAAACGTAATCAAGATAGGATAGCAGAAGAGGCGGGGGTTCAATCCTCTCTTACGGAAGATGATATGAAATCATATTTACAACAAGTAATAAAAGAAATTCAGACTTCTCGTAGAGATAATAATAATCATCATGAATAATAATGGCAAAAAAGATCAGAAATTATTTGTGCCTTGTGCGGAAAGGTAATAATTGGCAAAGATCAGACAGAAAATCAAGAAAAGATAATTGTTGAGATTATTGATGATACACGTTATACTTTCGACAGCAATGGTTGCGTGCTCATGTTCAAGAAGTTCAGAAATGTTTATGGGAACTTCATTTATTTAGTTTTAGTGCGTAGGAGTAAAAATTGCATTATCTAGGACGGCTAGTGAATGGAATATCCTCGATTAGGTTATTAGAAATTATATAGGTAACTTAGGGACACATCTACTGCTTTAAGTCATACTGGCTACAGCTTGCCAGCTTTACGGAGTAGTTGCAAACTTGCCTCAGGTTTGTTATAGAGATTGAACGAGACAAGCTATCAGAGCATGACTGTAATAGCTTCCCTAGCACTTGCCTACTTTTCATGGGTAGTCAGTGAAACTGCACGAATGCCCATGCCACATTCGTCGGCTCCGTAATACAAGATTTACGAATGGTATTACATACATTAATATTGTTATTCTCAATAACTTTAGTTAGATTCAAAAGTAGACCACTATGGAAGACAATGGCAACAGCGAAGAATCAGACGATGGTTCAGATAGCCATATCGAACGAAAAGTTGAAAATTGGTTCAACAAATGTGAAACTTTAGATGAAGGTACATTTGCTTTTATGCATTGGCTCAATTCAGAAGACAAGAGATCATTATCTTCTACCGATAACCCGATGGTTGTGTTGAAATTTGTTAATGATAGGCATACTGTACTATATGATACACATCTTCACTCAGAGGTAGACGTTCAAATAACGAAAGGTATCCCTTATTGTAAATACTGCAAAGAAGATGATTGTGCTCATGTAGGATTTGCCATATGCATAGAGCAATTATATGGTCATCGTCGCGGAACCGAAGAAAGAATAGAAGATATTATCGAACTATAGCTTAAAACCGAATCTAAACCTCTTGGTTTTTCCATCAGAAGTCAATGCTGGAGAAATTCTAATCATGCTCCCAAATTTAATTACATATGATGTCATGAAAGCTGTTACTATTGTCACGATGCCTAGTATTGGAAACACTGAGGAACTAATTGCGCCAACATCCTGACCAGCTTTGGCAACAACTAAGGATAGCTCTCCTCTTGCTGAAGCCATTCCCAATCCCGTCCTTAAGGTCGTAATGCCATCATAACCTTTGGCTCCGGCCAATATCGCGCTAATTATCAAGAACTTTGAAGCAAATGAAGTCAGAATAAGTAACATTGCGGGAATAATGAGCATAGGAATATGAGATAAGTCAATGAGAGCTCCTATTGATATAAAAAATATTGCTGCAAACATATCTCTTAGTGGCGTTGTAATTACTCTAGCTACATTAGCACTCTTTGATTCAGCAACTAATACGCCTGCTAAAAATGCACCTGTAGCAACTGACAACCCAAGTTCTTTGGCTGCAAACGATAAACCAAATGCCAAACCAAGAATTACAATTAGGATTAGCGCATAATCCTCTGTTTTACCAATTTTATCTATTATTTTAGGCACATACCTTGAACCTAGAAGTAGTATGCTTCCGATAAATGCAGCAACTATTCCTATAGAGATTGAGACTTGTAGAATCGATACTTGACCCGCATTCGTGACTAGGGATTGAAAGATACCGAGGGTTGTGATAGCTATAATATCTTCTACAATGCATATCCCTAGAACAAGAACGGTCGATTTGTCTTTAATCATACCTATCTCTTCAAGAACTCTAACAGTTACAACTGTGCTCGTTATTGACATAGCCAATGCCAAAAACAGAGAATCGAAGGATGAAAAACCAAGTGCTTGGGCAACGAAAAATACTATTACTAGAGTCCCTATTGATTCTGGTATTGCTATTATAATAGAAATTCGACCTACCGATCTAAGCTTGGCAATAGGAAATTCAGTCCCAATAACGAAAAGTAACATTATAATTCCTAATTCTGCAAAGGTGTTCAATGAATTAACATTCTGTATCAAGCTAAATGGTGGTGTATAAGGACCAATTATCATACCGGCAAGTATATAGCCAATCACCATTGGTTGTTTTAGTCTGTGGGTGATAATCAGCATAATAGCAGCAACTATCATTATTACCGCAAAATCTTGAACTAAGAAATCAGATGAAAATGATGATACGGACCCGTGAGAGAACAGCTGACCACCAAAGGATAATAACGGAGCCGATAATTGCTGTAGCATACACGATAAAGGAAAACTCATACTACCAGAATATTACTTTGATAGTAATTAAGAATTTAAATTACAATAAGTGTTGATATATATTTCTATATTTTAATGAAATCGTTAAAGGCAATTGATTCTATTTTTTAAACAATTTGACGACCTTTACGGATACATTGATTGATACAAGAAATACTCCCCATGCAATTAATGAGCTTATCATGGAAGCCTGATAAGGTTGTGCTCCAAGCCGAAGGAATTGATAGTGAATCGATATTTTCATGAGTGAATATATTATTTCAGACACAGAAAATGCAGCAAATAATTTCCAGATATCTTCTTTAACTCTCTTGGAATCCTTCTTTCCTGTTGCTGGGTCAATATATTTTACTTTATTATCTCTGTAAAATAGGAAGGCGAAGAGTGGTATGTAAACACCATATTCAGTTGATAGGGCAATAATAGAATTCGTAACATTACTCTTATCATACTGAAAATACAATTGAGTAACTAGAGCTGCAGCAAAGAAGGCACAAGTTCCAGAAATAACTAAATTCTTATTGAAAAGTATGATCTCCCTATACTTTAGGAAGAAAATCCTAATGCGCTCTCTAGACTTAATATCCTTGTCTTTATTATAATAGGTATTAGAGGTTATCTGAAGCTAAGTCACGGGTCTCTTCGAAAATTAACAGGTCTTTTTGATCATTGTCCTTAGTCATTCTTTGTTGTTTTTACTCGAGGCATTAATTAGTATACAACTTTCCCTCTAGATAAGTATCACAGTAAAGAGGATGGAACGTACCAAGCTACTGAATATCTATATAGATCATTTAGTATATATGAGAAGGCCATTTAAGTTGGAACCACACATCTAACATTATTATGACGACGATCGCTCTGTCTGTAAGTACAACAATCGCCAAATCTAAAGTACAAGTAGCAAGCATTGTACCGATAGCAGATAAGATAAAGAATCTACACGTAATAACTTGCGATCTATGCAATACTAGAAAGGCAACTTATGATGTTTTTATTAATGGTGTAATTAAAGGAATACCTATTTTGAAAAGATGTTGTGATAATTGCATCAAGTCAATATGATTTAATTTAACTATCACAAATCATACTAGAACTGGAAATCCTACTAGGGGTTACTAGTTATCATCTTTATTACGAGTAAACAAACTCCAGCAATTGCAGCGCTGGCTGGTATGGTTATTATCCAGGCATATACTATACGTTTTCCAACCCCCCACCTGACAGCTGAAAGCCTTCTAGTTGCACCTACACCCATTATAGCACCTGCTATCGCATGGGTAGTACTTACGGGAATTCCAAACAATGCCATTGATGTTAAAATGGCCCCACCGCCTGTTTCTGCACAAAATCCTTGGTATGGTTTTAGGTCTGTTATGCGGAAAGCCATCGTTCTAATTATCCTCCATCCGCCAACAAATGTTCCTAGAGAAATGGCAGACGCTGCAACAATTATCACTGGAGTAGGAATAATAAAGGATTTAGAATGCAACAAGCCGCCCGCAATCAATAATGCTGTAATAACGCCCATTGTTTTTTGACCGTCGTTTGCGCCATGAGTAAGAGAAAAGAATGTAGATGAAGCTATTTGTAATTTTCCAAATACCTTATTTACTTTTGAATGGCTTGTCTTGCGGAAGAAGTACATAATTACTAGTGCAAAAACAAATGCAATTACAAACCCTGCAATAGGCGAAATTACCATAAAGGTTAATGTCTTTTGAATTCCAGTCAAAACAATCGCCTGGAAGCCACCTGCAATTAGTGCAGAGCCAATCAAACCACCAATTAGAGCATGACTGCTTGATGACGGAAGTCCAAAGTACCAAGTAATAAGATCCCAAACGATTGCTCCTATCAAGCCTGCGAGAATGACAGATACTGTAGAAAATTCTGGTTGTATAATTCCTTTCCCAACCGTTGTCGCGACTGCAGTACCAAAAATAAATGGGCCTGCAAAATTTGCCAACGCAGCTATACCTACTGCATGAATGGGTTTCAAAACTTTTGTTCCTACAACTGTTGCTACTGAATTAGCAGAATCATGAAAGCCATTGACGAAATCAAAAAATAAAGCTGTTCCTATTGCTCCGTATATAATAGCTTGAAGCTCATTCATCATTCCTTGCTACCGCCACAATCAAGTATATTTTAGTCTTATATCTTCTATCACATCTGCCACATCAGCGCACCGGTCGAGTGCGCCTTCAAGTGTCTCGTAGATTTCTTTTAATTTTATAATCTCAATTGGGTCATTCGTTTCAAATAATTCTGCAATAGCATTTCTATAAATCGTGTCCCCTTGATGTTCGTACTTGGATATATTATTACAATGTCCTACTAGATCTCTGGTTCCTTTTAAGTTTCGTATCTGTAGTATAGCATTGTACACTTCTTGGGATGCAGAAAGTAAGACTTTTGCTATTTCTGACATATATAATGTAGGTTTTTTTATTTTGAATAGCACAAATCTGTCAGCAGCACCTTGGGTATAATCCAATATTTCATCCATGGAGCTAGCTAGTTTTGATATATCTTCTCGATCAATTGGCGTTACGAATGTCTGATCTATAATATTGAACAGCTTGTGTGCTATTTCATCGCCTTCATGCTCCATATCAGTAATTTTGGATAGGTATTCAGCAACATTGTCATATTTTGTCATAAGTTCAACAAGAGTTGATGTTGCTTTCAGCAAATTTTGAGCTTGTTCTTCTAATACATTGATAATTGCCTTGTCATCGGAACGTACCCAAGACAGCCAACCCTTAACCATTTCTCATGAGGCTCATTGTATCCATGCCTATATAGAAGTATTATCTTCTATTTTGGAATAATAATAATATCCTAGTAGGAGTTTTTCATTCTTGGCAATCTTGCAACAGCATGGAGGGCAGAGGTCTTCTCATTTAAGGCGTCTTATGATCATGAAATAATTGATAACCTAGAAGTCAAGTATCTCTCCTTTTCAATCCTGTTACTTTTCCGCTAATTTCTCCGTTCAAACACTCGCTAGTCAAATCCAATACCTCGGCATATTTCAAGAAACTTTGACTCATGACATTTAATATTATTCTTGTAGCCAAAATATATTCAAATTTGTAAAATATTGAAGTTATGAGCTTCTCTTATTTTATATTGGTGGGAATTGCTGAAGTTGTGATATCATTTCCACGGAGCTATTCGCCATCATAAGTTATAAAAATATGTCATATTTTTAATTAGTTATGATGAGTAACTCAAGTGCCAAGGGGGCATTATCTGCCATTATTGCAGTCACCTTGATTCTAATTGGCGCAGCCTTTACTGTGCCAATCTTAGCGATCAAGAAAAGTAGTAGCATCATTACTGATAGAGAGTGGTTTACGACTGTTGCCAGTACTACAACTCATCATCAAATCAAGGGCGTGAAGATTCTTGATGTTCATACCCTCCCATCAACTGTAGTCGTCGGCAGTACGTTCAGCATACGAGGTACTGTGATTAATAACTCGACAAGTACAATTACATTTACAAATGGAACATGTAATTCTCCTGTGTCTATAGATTTTAATAAAAATGTCATGATAGAAAATCAGGGAGCCGCTTCTTGTACAGCACTTATTCCAGATGTTACTCTAAAGCCTGGAGAAGGGTCGTCTATATTATATCCGTACCATTCTGGTATAGTCTACAGAGCTACTGCTCCGGGAATGACTAATGCAACAATCTCTTTCAGTTATGGAGTCGAAACACCCACAGGGAAATCTACTATTAGTGATAATATCTCGAGACTATATACATTCAATATCCAATCTACTTCGCAAGGCAATAGTTCTCAGTCGATATCCAAGCCAAATACGACAGGTTATATTGTTTTTAGCCCTCCCGCGGCAGGAGCCATAGGGAGCAGCTCGGGCGGTCTGCTATCAATAAAGTATCCAGACCAAAATTTGGATGTTCCAGCAGGCACTCTAATCGCAGTCGGTGGCACATCAGCTCCTTCAAATGCAACTCACATCAATTGCAATGTTGCAGTACAGATAAATCAACATGGATTCGTCCAAGCATCACCTCATGGTCCAAAAGGTGCAGGAGACTATACGAAGTGGACAGCAATCACCACCACTCCAACTCAGCAAGGACTGAACCAGATCGAGGCACAACTTCTATGTTTTCCTCCAGGAAAAGTGTCAACACCAAATCTGATAAAACATTTGGTTCATAATGTCACAGGCCTACCGGTAGCAGGTTTGCCCACGGCTGCACAGTCACCTTCAACACATTTAGCTCCACCATCGAAAGAGGCTGTACCTTCTACTGCAGTAGCACCCTCGACACCAAAAAAGATACAGACTGGACAACAACTTCGGCCGACACCACTAAAACCTCACTTGTAGCGGAGCACTGGTAAGAGTATGAGTAGAGCATCGTACTGTTCAAGTCTCAGTTATAGGACATGCTGAAATTCATATTGTATGTTAGATCAACTTCATAATGGTGATTAGTTGAAAAAATCCCGTATGATTATTCACTATACTTACTAATACAAAAAAATACTGGTAAGCTGCCTCTTACAGATATTGTAGTTAACTATGGTGGAAATGCGATTCAAAAATTAAGTTCAATTTCACCAGGAGAGAAAGTTCTACTCTCGCCGCCTGACAATTCGCCACTTCAATCAGTGACTGTTACTGTAGATCATGGATTGAGTATTACAAAGGCCTATAGAATTCCATGGAAGATTCCTGGCATGACGGGTTCATAAAACATCAACTGAACTCGACCCTATAATAATAAGTGATAATAAGTGATCTATTACATAATCGTGATAGGGTGCACTTATCCAGGCCACGCTCAAGACGGTATGTACGGAAGAATGGTCGTGACACGCTGATCTCAATATTTGTTTATTTATTTGATTTCGCTTGCTTTATTGGTGTAGTCACTACCTGATCAGAGTGATTCAAGCTCATACCCATGGCCATCTGCCCTGTACCTCCATGTTCCTCCTCGTCTAGATGCTTCATTTGTGGAGCCGTATATCCAGCTATCAGAAGCGTTATGAAGAAAGAGGAGCCTACAATCAATCCTCCCACTAGGGACATTCTCATCCTTCTTCCAGCAACTTCCCGACGATCTATGAATGGTATAGCCGCCAATACAATTAGAGCAATCGCAATAATATATGGCACCACTCCTAGCCCGAACATATCTTCTAATGGAACCATCCAGAGCAAAAACCAGGGTGGCTTTGTTATCTCTATACCCTCTATACCTCTACTGCCAAGGGGCGCTGGTATAACTGCTGCAAGTCTTAACGAAAAATGGAATGATAAAACAAAAGAATGATACCTTTTTTGGATCTCGAAAGATTTTAAGACAAATTATTAAATAGTTCGATTCCAATAATGTTCGTCCGATGACTAATGAATTATCCACATCTTTACTCCTTGTTTGCGGCTTTTTAATAGCAGTTTAGTTAATTATTTTCAAATATCTAGAGATGTGCAAAAGAGAGAATTCTGGCGATATTTTGAATTGGCGAAGGGTCTCGCTAAAGGGATGGTGCTGTCCATTTGACGCGGATAACCCAAAGCAGAAGCATTATCATCGAAAATCAGAGGCGGTGGCTGCTTAATGCCTACAAATCTGACTATATCATATTGGCTCTATATCGCTCATATTGGAATTATTCCGGCTGATAGTAGAAACAAAATAGTAGGAGTAAAAGATTGGCAGAAACTTGACTTAGATGACGAAGATTTCAATGCAAATCTACCTGACTACCACCCCACTATTTATAATAGTGCAAAATCAGACAGACTCTTATGTCTCTAGTTGGCAATGTTCCAAGCCAAAATATAGAACTAGCAGAAGTCCAATCACATAAAGAAGGAAGAGGAATGATTATCTGTCCTTATTGTAATTCGACATTTGAGAGCAAAGATGAAATAACAAGACATATAGATGAAACTCATATTTTCAATTCTTGATTATGAAAACACCTAGTACTAGCAGTGCCAATCAAAAAGCAATAATATCCAAGATACTGGTTACAATAGATGGCTCTGATGCGTCGATGGATGCAGCGGAACATGCTATTTCTATATCTAAAGAATATAATGCAGAACTTTATGCTTTATATGTTATACGTACAGATGTTGATTTGTATGGACCCCATGAAACATCAGAGTATATGACAAAAATGAGAGATGAAGGTGGAAAATATTTGGATAGAGTTGAACTCAAAGCAAATGAAAAAAACATTCAAATAAAAACAGTAATTATTCCCTCTAAAAATATATCCGGAGGCATACTGGATTATGCTGAAGAAAATAATATCGATCTAATTGTAATTGGAACAAGAGGAAGATCAGGATTTAAGAGGTTATTACTTGGAAGCGTTGCATCACATGTTGTAACTTATGCACATTGCCCGGTTTTAGTAGCAAAATAATTGTTACTAAGAGTCTAGTCAGACTATGTCAGGATCTGGAAAAGACTTTCCTGATTGGGAAACCTTGTACAAGAGTCAAAAGGTAGAGACGATGCCATGGTACAATAAAAACTTTGATTCTGATCTAGAAAAAGAATTGGATGAAAGAAGGATTATTAACGGTAGTAAAAGATTTCTTGACCTCGGGACTGGACCAGCAACACAAGCACTATGGCTTGCTAAGAGAGGCTTTAGAGTCATAGGTTCTGATATATCTGAAGCTGCGATTAACAGAGCAAGAAGGATTTATGCTACTGAGAAGAACATCAATTTCAGAGTTGATGATATTCTAAATTCAAAGTTCAAAGACAATGAATTTGACTATATATTTGATCGAGGTTGTTTCCATGTTCTTTCACCTGCAGATAGACAAAATTACATCAGAAAAATAAAAGCAATATTGAAAGTACATGGAATATTGTTTTTAAAATGCTTTAATAACAAAGAGCTTAGACAGGAAGGTCCGTACAAGTTTTCACAAGATGAAATAAGAGATTTATTTAATGAATCATTTAGAATAGATAGTATAAAAGAAACTGTTTTTCAAGGAACCTTGAACCCATTTCCAATGGCATTATTTATCGTTATGATAAACCGATAAGATTTATGTTGCCCTGTTGGGCTGTTAGAACATAGTTAAGATATTTCCTTCATATTTGGCAGTGGCTGTATCATTTACATTTCATTGTAATATAACCCTATCAATACTACTATCAGTTGGTTGTAGTCGAATCGATAGCGTTTAAATGACTTTGGTTCAATATAATCTCAACTCTTACGATGATGAAATAACCTCCTTTAGGAAAAGTAGTATTAGTAATACCACTCGTGACATTCCCATTATATGAAGAGCTATCAGATAGCTCGAGAACATCGTTTTTCACAAGCAGATAGAAAATGACTGCTACTTCTAATACTAGTATCCTGCTATAAAAGCCTTGAAAGAATACTCGGGACTAGTGTTGGGGCAATTTATGTCTGACGGGGAAGGAGGGTAGCCCAATTAGGCCTTGCTAGCGGAGGAACGATTCAGATTGAATGTTAACATGTTCGAACTGGACCATAGCACTAGATCTATCCACATTTCCATATACGGGGCAATAGACAAGCAGAAATACTGGCTACTATCATAATACTGGGGAGGGAAAATGGCCGATTCATTTAGGGCATACTTTGTTTTAACATTACTCGTCACTTCTATTGTAGTGACGACAGCGTTAACATTGCTTACAACAACTACTGCTACTACAACGGATGTCTATGGACAAATGGCTACGCTGCAAAACATCAAAGCAACATATGCTGTAAGCATAGTTCCTGGAGCCGCTCAAAAGACTAGTCTTCTTCATTATTATCCCCCTGCAATAACAGTCCCAGTTGGTACCACAGTAGCCTGGGTTAACAATGATCCAGAACAACCTCATACAGTAACGAGTGGTTTACCCGGAGCTTCAAATTCTGGTGCTATCTTCAATTCTGGCATTATGCCAGCCGCGGCAAACTCGTTCTTTCAATATACATTTAACAGAGCTGGCGATTTTGTATACCATTGTGAAATACATCCGTATAGAATTGCAATCGTATCTGTAAGTGCTGCAACAGAAAAAGGAAATAATTTTGAAGTGGCTTCAGGCGTAGGTCCAACATGGAACCTTACAAAAGATTTTAGAACATTACTTGATTTCGCACCAGTAACGGTACCGCTAGATGGGTCAACACCTCTCACATACAACGTAACTATATTCAAGAATAATACTGCTAATAAAGTATTTTCAAAAACCTTTACTGTAAATGGAGACAAACTTCCACTAGAGTTGATAGCAGGAGGGTATGCCAACCAGACAAGAGCATATGGTCCAGACTTTAGCAGTACAGGTGCATATCATCTAGAAGGAGCATTCTTTAAGGGAAATGCGAATTATATTATAAAAGCAGAAATAACTGCAATAAATGGCAAACCACCACTAAACAAAATAACTGATAACTTCAGTTTACATACAATCGCATAGCTTTCATTTTTTTGTTAAGTCGTGAGGCTATGATGTCATTAAACCCGACTCTCGTTTGACGAGAATTAGATGTATGGTTGCGTCTTCTTTATGTTCTTCGTCAAGTTTATACAGGAATACTTCACTCAATTAACTTCCACTTAGCAGCAAAACTCTTCAAGTATCTGCTAACAATAGATGAGGGACTTCTCCCATTTAGGTGAACAGTAATACAGTCAGTTGTTGATATGAATGTTGTTGTTCCATCCTCATACAATCGGCTATCGGCTTAACCGAATCTACATACGTCTTATGAATCAATTGATCTAATGTTGCAGTATTATTCATTATATGTCTGGGCAATAAAATTTACGCTCACAGAATTGTAATTGAACCTTTAAAGATACCACCGCATCCAATTGATGCTAAATTCTTACGATAAATACTTACGAGCAGACCACGGCAATCCGCAAGGTTGTTTCGGCAATGCCATACACAAAATTTCTGATGATGAATTTTCAATTTTTGAATCGGATCGCGTCTGTTGACAATGTGGTATAAACTATAGCTTGGATTTAGACGACCAAAATGTTCCCCCAAACTTTTTCCATCTCTTGTAATCTGATAAAATAAGTCTATGGTCGAATCCTAATTTTTCATCATCCACTGAATCTATACTTAGCCATTTTATCTCTGCTGCATCATCTTTTGCCACTGCTTTGAGTTCACTATTATTATTACGAATGACCTTGGCTATAAACACAGTTGACACTGTATGTCCTCTAGGATCTCTCTTTGGATCAGAGTAAACACCCAGTATATCTACAAGCTCTATATCAAAAGAAGTCTCTTCTCTAACTTCACGGATTGCTGCATCCTCTACTTTTTCTCTTTCATCAACGAATCCGCCTGGAGGTTCTAAATGATCCTTAAATGGTTCATACTTTCTTCTGACTAATAAAATTCGAGAGTTTTCTTCAATGATAATATCGACAGCTGGTATGGGATTTTTGCGCTCTTCATTCATAGATATATTAGAGACTATTGAACAAGTTATATTAATTAGGTTTCAATCCAGATTTCTTATCCTCTGGGAACTGCTTTAAGAAGGTAAGGGATCTCGCCTGATGCTGGGCTAGAACTGAAAAGACTGAAAGAAGAATACAATGGTCTAACGCATTCTATAGAGCTTCGAGCCTACAGCTAAGAACCATGCTGCTAACAATATTTGTGAGACCAGTACCAGCATGGGTCCGAT
>Ga0207663_10000811_pt1 | contig 14076 bp, 13 predicted proteins | sample LARL53metaG_FD_184346 | JGI IMG/M metagenome (GOLD analysis project Ga0207663, IMG submission 184346) | Corn, switchgrass and miscanthus rhizosphere microbial communities from Kellogg Biological Station, Michigan, USA - LAR L5-3 metaG... | ecosystem: Host-associated > Plants > Roots >...
ATTGGGTTACCAATCTAAAAGTATAGTGAACAAAATAATTAAACTATTCTACGTATTTATGTTAGCCAGTATAGATAACGATCAAGTTACTTTCGAATCTAAATAAAATAATATTGTATTGTATCCGTGAAAACAAGTGAGAACTACAAGGAAATATCTACAAATGATCTTATAAAGACGAAGGATCCAAGCAATGGTATATGAGCTGCAACTGCACTAGAAGTGAACCACTATGAGTGATGCACGCAGAGGACTTCCACTAACGAAATCTCATAGAGAGAAGATATTTCCGAAATTAACACCGGTTCAGATTAGTCGTATTGCAGCGCATGGACGTACGCGTTCAGTACAATCTGGTGAAGTGCTAATAGAGCAAGGAGATACATCGGTACCGTTTTTTGTGGTAATCACGGGCGAAGTCGAGATTCTACGACCGTTAGGAGCACGTGAAACGCTTGTCACTGTACATGGTCCTAGTGAATTCACAGGAGAGGTTAACATGCTCTCTGGCCGACGGTCTTTAGTTCGGGCACGTGTTACCAAGCCAGGTAAAGTAATTGAACTAGATCAGCAGCAAATGCTCATTTTAGTACAGACTGATGCTGAACTCAGCGGCATATTGATGAGGGCTTTTATTCTGCGTAGAGTGGAGTTAATAGCTGCTGGTGTTGGAGACATTGTCCTTGTTGGGTCAACATATTCGGCAGGTACGCTTCGGATCAGAGAATTTCTTATGCGCAATGGACACCCATATTCCTACATAGACTTAGAACGTGACCCTGATGTACAGAATCTATTGGATGGTTTCCAAGTTTCAGCAAGTGAAATACCAGTATTGATCTGTCGAGGTCAATTGGCGCTTCGAAATCCCAGTAACCAAGAAATTGCAGACTGTCTTGGTTTCAATGAATCTATTGACCAAACCAATGTGCGAGACCTCATCATAATAGGCGCGGGTCCCTCAGGGTTGGCTGCGGCGGTTTATGGCGCTTCAGAAGGGCTTGACGTTCTAATGCTGGAAGCGAGTTCACCTGGCGGCCAGGCCGGTTCAAGCTCAAGAATCGAAAATTACTTGGGATTTCCGACAGGCATCTCCGGCCAAGAGCTGGCAGCTAGAGCATATAATCAGGCTCAAAAGTTCGGTGCACATATGCTTGTCGCTAGGGCCGCACGACTTATCTGCGACCGCAAACCATACATAGTCGAGCTTGAAAATGCGACTCGAATTTCTACTCGTACAGTTTTGATTGCCACCGGTGCTCAATATCGAAAGCTGCCGTTGGAAAACCTGTCACGCTTTGAAGGTGCAGGCGTTTATTATGGTGCGACTTTTGTAGAAGCGCAATTATGTGGAGGAGAAGAAGTAATTGTAGTTGGTGGAGGAAACTCAGCTGGACAGGCTGCTGTATTTTTAGCACAGACTGCAACGCATGTATATATGCTAGTCAGGTCCTCCGGTTTGGCTGCGAGTATGTCGCGATATCTGATTCGTAGGATAGAGAATAGCCCTACGATCACATTACTACCACAAACTGAGATTGTGGATTTAGAAGGAGGCAATCATCTCGAATCCGTTTACTGGAGAAACAATCAAACAGGACTGACCGAGAAGCACCAGATAAGCCACATATTCGTTATGACTGGTGCTGATCCAAACACCCATTGGCTTGATGGCTGTATCGCACTTGACGATAAAGGCTTCATAAAGACAGGTCCAGATCTATTGCCAGATAATCTTAGCGCTGCAGGCTGGCCTCTTACACGTCAACCATATTTGCTTGAAACCAGTTTGCCAGGTGTTTTAGCTGTTGGTGACGTGCGTGGTGGCAGTATCAAACGTGTTGCATCTGCAGTGGGTGAAGGATCTACTGCGATCTCATTTGTTCATAAAGTACTCCAAGAATAGGAAGACAATATAGTGGTGATGGTATCTTCCCGCAGCAAAAAGTATTCATCAGGATAGGTCGCCGTTAAACCAAATCCTAAAATTTGATGATAAAAATTCAATGCATTTGATAAATGACTGACATGCAAGCGTACATGTTGAATTACAGTGTCCGAAGGCCTTTCAGTCCATCATTTATCAATTGATTCCTTACGTGAATCCATGAGTAGGCAGCGACAGCAATCGACTCATACCTATCATACCGTAAGCGCTGCGGTGAAAAACTTGCAGATGCATCCCCCCTATTTAGGACTGACTTTTATGCCCCAGACCTCTTCAAAGTGCGAAACAAGATAAAGGCATTGTCTACTGTAGGCGTATCGATTGCAGTAAGGGACGCATTGCATAAAGCCGGCCTATTACCGGCGATCTCAACTGAGCCAGCAATAAGGCATGAAGTGCAACGCAATCATGGCTTTAGGAAGTTTGCAAACACTCAGATGGTACAGGCCAAAGTTGACGCTGCCGCCAAAGAGATGCTATTAGGCCACTCTATCGGGTTAGACGATAAGTACTATCGCCCTACGCCGGAGCAATTGCTCGACGAATATCTCAAGGCCGTTGACCTACTCACAATCGACGACAACAATAGGCTAAGGCGTAAGGTTGAAGAGTTGACAATTAAGACAAGCGACATATCCGCATTGAAAAACCAGATTGACGAATTGCGTGATATGTTTACAAAAAAAGGCTAGTACAACTATTAACGAGGAAATAGACTAGACTAGTAGATTAGATACGTTACCGGATGCTAACCGGCTGACTGACACTAGGGCAGTAGACGTTAGTCAATCAGTTAGCATCTTTTTTTTGTGGCTATGATGGGTGTGTATGTGATTGTTGCTTATGCGGTTCGGTTAGGTTGGTAACGTATCATGTACGTTTGGCAAGATACGTCTTTCTGTATTGTCTTTTTTATTTCAGTTTCATATTCTGAAAAATAATCTTCTATCGACCGCAATAGGTGAAACCCGCCATGGTTATTAATGTGCTCGACCGGTTAGTGAATGTTGAAAAGTGTGCTAACGGGGTCTCGCATGACGTATTCGAGGCTTATCGGAGCGCTGTTTCTGTCGGGGTTTCTCCTCTACGGAGTGGGCTCCAGCCTGGTGACTTCCGTTGTCGGCGCCCCTGACTTTCTCTCGACGCTTTCGGGACATCAGACCACCTTGGTCCTAGGAGCCTTTCTGATGTTGTTGAATACCGCGGTGGATGTGGGGAAGGGAGTTCTGTTCTTCCCGATCCTGGAGAAGCACGGCAAGAGAACCGCGCTGGCTTACTTGGCCGCATTGATTGTCGAGGTGGTCCTGCTGGACGTCGGGGTGCTCGCTCTTCTCATGATCGTTCCCTTGGCCCAACAGGGTGTTGACGCCGGGCAGGCGAGCGTGGGTTGGGCAAAAGCCCTCGGGTCACTCGCGGTCCAGTCGAACACCATGGCCTACCAGATCGGCCAGATGTCGCTCGGACTCGGGGCCGTATTCCTGTGTTTGCTGCTGTTCCGGACCCGGCTGATCCCCCGATTCCTGTCGATTTGGGGCTTGGTCGGCTACGCGATTCTCATGGCGGGGACCATCGCTGAAATCTTCGGGATCCACATCGGCGTCATGCTCTCGATCCCCGGTGGAGTCTTTGAGGTGGGGTTGGGATTCTGGCTCATCATCAAGGGTTTCCAGCCCGAGGCCTACGGTCAGGATTCATGACGACCTGCACTCGGAACGAATTGACAATATTCAGATTCGCCGGACCATAGGAATTGTGTCATTTCAAGGTTTTACGTAACTATGTCAAAAGAAATAGCGCATCCCTAAATTTGTATCCGATCACAATGAAAACCGTCTATTGCTGCCTTGATTTACCAGACCATCCTTGTTCTTAGGACCTCAACAGGTGGTATTCGTCTAAGGTTGAGGTCGAAATGGAGTCCCTATATAAAGGCCAATCTATTGTGTTGGAATTGAATATAATTCCTCGTGCTTTTAACAATGGGCATTATGCCGTATTCTCTATTCAGAGAATGTACACTAAACCCTCCTTCCGTTCGAGTGCGTGCTAAGGGAACGAACTGCTAATCATCGCAAAAGGACATTATTTACACTAATTTTCTGAGATTCTTATCTCCCACGGTATCTCTATAGACCCACCCAGGTTAAGTTCATTTATAATTTCTTTGTATCAGGAGATAGAAGGTTAGATCAGATGTAGCAAGGTCGTATCAGATTGTAGCAGCTATTTATGTGCTATTTTTTATATGTTTAGCAGATAAAAATATGGTTTTATTTACTAGAGAGGAAAGACAAAGACGAGTCCTAGAGCATCACAGTCAAGGTATGGGTACGAGGGAGATAGCTAAGCTACTGCATATGTCATTTACAGACATAGCGAAAATTCTGAAGGACTCAGATAAAGAGAAGGAATCTGAACAGCAACGGACACGACAGGAATTTCTGTCATCACAAGCCTATACACTATTTTCTGAAGGAAAAAGTCCAGTACAGGTGGCAATTGAGTTGAATATAAGGGCATCAGAGGTAATCATCTTTCAAAGAGAATACTGGGAGTTGGAGGGTCTCCATAATCTGAATCAGATTTATCAAGAAATCAAAGATGGTGCCTGGAATTTTGTGAATTTGTGGAAATCGGTTAAGGCCGCAGGTATGGGCGTACCACATGTAAATAGACTTCTTACTATTGCTAATAATGATCTGCCATCAGTAGAGTCAAGATATGAAAGACTCAAAAAAGAAGCAGCTACCCTGGAATTTCAAAAAGCAAGCTCTGCTAGAGATTCTGAACTATTAAACAATCAGAGAATAATGATGCGCAAAACACTAGACTCTACCCGTCTAGAGTGCGAAAAAGAAATGGAACGACTTAGACACTTACAACAAGAAAGAATCAAACAAGAGGCCATTGCAAAACATTTTGAAAACAGTAATGAAGGGTATTATATCAAAATCAGAAAAACCGTTGAAGAAAAAGTGATTAGTATTTTATCAAACTCGAAAATACTATTAAAGTTGGCTCTTTTGTCTTTAACTGAATCGATGAGGAAGGACCCAGATAGATATATCTCCTTGATTTATCACAATAATACATATTCAGATACTGAATATAACAGCCAGAATTATGAAACTGCTTCCTATGGACAACACAAGCAGTACCCATCACAGGATTACATATCTATGCTAGTAGAGGAATCTGAGAAACTTTACACTAGTCTAATAAAAGAGTGGGAAGATAAAATTATTACTGATTATACTTTTAGCATAACATCATCATCATTGCCACTGTTATCATCCTCTGACGAAAAAGAACGACAAAGTCATCCAAGACAAACAACACCAGCTAATAATCAGCGTTACATGCATCCAGAAGAACACAGATTTGTTCAATCAGAAATTGATAATGAGGAGGATCAAGATAGCTAGTGAATTTTTCTTGTTTATTATCCGCGTTTGTGGTTGTTTTTACCACAGACTGACCCAACGATTGAGCATCCTTATGACAGATAGTTGTTCTGTTGGCTTAGGTCTTCTATACAAATGTCAATCCCCATTTCTTGGATATCTTTTTATGAATTAAAGGTAGCTTAACAGTTCCCTTGATCACATTATTATTTTACTACTAAGATGCTTACTATGAAATTTCAGATCGTCCGTATGGATTATATTCATCTATGGGTCTACGAATACATCAGGTCTTGCTTTCCGGATAGATAATATTGGTTGTGAAGGTAATCTTTGCTAAACTCTATTACTATCCTCTTTTACCTTTGCAGCTATTGCAGTCACTTTAGAAGACCAAATCTTGAGAGGCTAAATCTGGCGCGTTCATCTAAGAGTGTATTCTTTCTCTTTTTTGAAACTACTGGGGATTTTTGGGATTTCTTTATTCCAGAAGCCCTATTCAGTGGGGATTATAGTTTAATTTGTAGAGGTATCGATTACGGAGTGTATTCATATCGTAATAGCACTATGCACCAGCTGGTGTATACATTCAACCATTACTCAATTGCCTATTTCACTGGATTCGGAACGTAGGAATGATCCACTATTTCTATCAAATATCAAATAGCAGCAATTGCTATCATTGGACATAGCGGTCTTTACTTCCTCGTATCTTTCCTTAGGAATTGTAAACTTGATTTCAGCTCCAGACAGGTGTTCAGCTTCTATCATCATTAAAGCTTTGAGAAATGCTTCTTCCCATTCCTGAGCTCTGATACAACCACCATCGTCATCGTTTTCTGATATTCCTAAATTATTTGGTGTATCTTTTTGTATGGGCTGTATTGCATCTCTTCCCCGGGGCTGTGTAAAAGCACTATTATTGTCTATGGTTGAGCTATTGTAAGTCGATGGCTCCTCCTCCACTGCTACAGTCTTTCCTTCGTTATCAACAATCATAATTTTTTCCAAATTCTTGGCTTTACCTGAAAGCGAACTGAGTTCGCTTTTAGCATATCTTCTCCTATATTCTTGCGGTAAACAACGCTCAATCCACTTTTTTGTTATTTTACCTTCTTTGATTTTATCTGCAAGCATTTCCTTTATTTTTGCGCAAATTTGACTTTGCTTACCTTGTTTAGTCTCATCTAACAGTCTTGCTAATTCTAATATGAGACTTTTGGCACTAGCAAAATTTTTATCAAGCTCATCGATGACTGCTCTAAGATTGGCAACAACAGTGTTAATCCGAGTAGCCGCCGGTAGCAGTATTGGCATAGGACTCGACAATAGTAGTATCTATCAGTTCCCCAGGACATTCTGAGCTAGACCTTCTTGTCTTTCTTATTTTCTTATTTTCTATCAAAGTTTATACTTCAGAGTGAGTTTAGAAAAATACAGTATTTAAAACAGTGAAAGTGGATTTTGAGATACTTCTACATGACTGTTGTGCAAAACAAAAACAGTTCAAGATATCTTCGTGGGATTATGTTCGTGGGATCCAGCAGCCAAAGAACACAAGACTTTACAACGGTACGACGAGAAACCAATTCTCTAGGAGGGGTATGAGGATCTAGATCCTCATGGTTATATACAAACTATGAATCCCAATCCACTCTGCATTTTCGGACATCAAATTAATAAAGAGCAGCTTAATTTATGGATGGTAAAGTATTGGCAATACAAAAAAGATTCCTGTTCATCCAAAGCAAGCCAATACTTTGAGTCATATTTTATGTTCTTTCTCCTTGCCATATTACTGTTAACGTCAATTAGATGACCATCGGAAACAATTTCTTACCGACAGTCATCGTTGTTGCAATGATTTCAAGTCCTGTTTATCGTGGCATTGGTTAAATTTTCAACACAGGTAAGCATAATTGGTGATGGTAGTTTCAGATATCTCTCCTCATATATCCCTTTGATGTTAAAAAGCAATAAATCTTATCATATTATCCTGAGTCCATCGTGGGCTTCGTCTTGATTTTACTATGAATTGTTTGACCTTTTCTTCAAGCGTACCATGCTCGAGGCTCGGGTAATCGAGAAATATGTTCAATCTGCCTGGCCACTATCTTCTTGTTTCAGGCACCTTTAGCCCGTACATGAAGGCTGTAGGCGGCCCTTGTAGTTCATGTTGTTCTTCTTCTTTATTACCAATAATTGGTTTTTTCTTATATTATATACTGCGTCTCAATAAAGTGACAAGATTGCTTTGGGCCCAAGGGATGTGAATCAAATTTGACTTAATATTTAGGCCCAACGATAATGTAGACGAGATGATTCATGTGAGGTATTGTGTAACCGTTGGTCTGGGTCCGGTGGAATCCAAGACAGATTTGACTCTATTTTGCCACCTAAAACTGACCATTACTGCCATGTTTCAGCTAGCGTGGATAGGTCAATTTGTTAATAGGTGCTATCAATAACATAAGAAAAATATCTTTGTCAACCCAAACACGTGAATGTATTATTACTTCATCTGACGATCATGACCAATAACCCAGTCCTTGAAACCACTAATGCTGTTGTTCATATTGTCAAAGGGAAGACAAGATTTCATACGAGCGTAGCCGTGCAGAATGCTCATACATGTGCGAAACAGCCATAATTTCGTCTATTTGGGTTTGTTTTAAAAAAGATTCCAGGTTCTTTTTAACAGTGGCAGGTCCTCCAACAAAAGAATACTTGAGCCTTTGGTCGACAGCATGCTTTTCAGGTATGCTCCATACGCTATCAATGTTGTTTACCGGAGGCTGCAAGGGCATTTGGCTTCCCTTGAGCATTCCAAGTGTCCTTAACTGTATGGACGTGAACAAACGATTTGCTTCTTTATCGGTGTCGGCTGCAACTACATTGACAGCCGCTATGACATAAGGCTCCTTTAGGGTTTCAGAGGTCTTGAATTTATTCCTATAAATCTCGATAGATTTATCCAAGTATGCCGGAGCGAAATGGCTTGCAAAAGCAAATGGTAGACCCAACATAGCGGCCAGCTGAGCGCTAAATGTACTTGAACCTAATAACCAGATAGGAATTTTCAACCCCTCACCTGGTGTTGCCCTTACCTGAGTTTCTGGTTTTGGCACCCCTAGATATTCCATTAATTCTATTACGCTATTAGGAAAATCTTCTTCCGAGCCGTTTAGATTGCGCCTTAAAGCCATGGCAGTCATCACGTCAGTTCCCGGAGCACGGCCCAAGCCTAGGTCAATCCTACTTGGATACAGAGATTCTAAAGTTCCAAACTGTTCTGCTATAACCAGAGGGCTATGGTTAGGAAGCATTACTCCTCCAGAACCCACCCTAATCGTAGAGGTGCCTGAGGCTATAAAGCCGATTAATACCGATGTTGCTGTACTGGCTATACCTTTGATATTATGATGTTCAGCTAACCAGTAGCGTTTGTATCCCCACCACTCGGCATGTTGGGCCAAATCCAAACTGTTTTGCATCGATTGGCTTGGAGAACCATCGATATTTACCATTACAAGATCGAGGATGGATAAGGGTATGTCCAGATTTTTGCTTGGATGATGCAGGACCATAGTCGTAGTTATAGTACTCCAATGTTTTTATCCTTCAACAGTAGGTTTGTTGATCGATAGATAATGGACAATAATATTACACATATTCTATCCTTTTTTAACTCTATAAAATGCCCTGTTCTGCGGGTTTAATTACATCATAGTAAATCTATTAATAAATTGAAAAAATCAGGATGAGGAAGTACTTCCTCATTTGGATATATAGATATATGCAAGTTACGCTGAAATGAAAATGCATTTTTTAGCTGCTACCAAAGATAATGCACTGTTACCACCAAAAATGTGAATTCACTTGTAAACGTCCTTACAGGTTTTCTGACAATAATAAAATATAGAAAAAAGGATATAAATAACATTTGAGCGAATACGTTGAAATGATTAGAGCCGTTCTTCTTGATTCGTCAGACAACAACAAAAACAAAAAAGACGATCTATAGGATAGTTTTCGGCTAACTTCATATGTTTGAATTCAAAGGCATAACTAACTATAAGACCAGGATAGATAGATAAATACATTTTACCATTCTTAAACTGCCAAGATCCAGGTGACTATGATGAGGAAGTAGTTCCTCATGAGAATTGTTATGAATCCTCTCTTCATTTTAGGACAAAGAATAAACAAAGAGTTACGTCTAGCTTCTTTTCTATCTCAGCAATCTGCTTTTCAAGTCGTCCAATTAACCAAACTAATAGAACATAAATTAGCATATGTTAAGAATGCAAGCAACAACGTCATTACACTCCCTATTGTAAACGAAGGAATTGTTCATCCCATCTAATGACTCTTGTTTTGGTTGATACCAAGGGTAGCTAATAAATACAAAGACAATGCGTCTGCATTTGCAGAAGTCACACCGGCTATAGATGAAGGATCACTCAAGTCTATCCCCATCATCGTAACCATATACTAGTTTTAGTAACGGTAGGAGTTTACTTCACGTACCGCTTGTGGTATTGCCTTCTTTAGGTCATCAAGACTCATTACCGGGTGCAACTCTACATGAGCACCCATTCCACTAAACAGCGGTTCAGTCACGACGGGTATTTGGTCTGCACTCTGTATATCAACAATAAATGCAGCCACCCTATTGCCATCCGCTTCAAAGAAATATGCTGCTTCAGCCTTCACTTTATTCGTGTATTCTTCAAGTTTCTTTAGAAAGTTTGGGTCCTGTACCATTTTGTTTCCGTCCTCTGTGGGAATCTTTGCATGTATTAAGAATCTCATCTTTCACAAGCAAAAGATTCATTATATTTATGGATGTTGTCACCAATTGATTAGCCTGGAACGGTCTGCGTAATCACTAGCAGTATCGGCGGTACAGAATGTCAATACAGACAGTAGAGCATCACAAAATTACAAGATAGGATATATGGATGGTTGTGCTCGCACAGTTGTGCTAGTTTTCTGAACCTATTATGCGATAAATTGGTTGTTGTTGGCAAACAGGATAGACAAGATGATGATGATGAAGAATTAGCATTAAAGTATGTATATACTAAAGAAACAGAACGATAGCATAATTAGAAAACAGTGAGATCTTTGCTATGGAAGGTTTGTATGCATGTCCAGTTACATAAGATCTAGCAGGATTTTAGTATCATCTTGCAATGTCCTAACATGGATTTGTGCTCAGTCGAGAAACTTATAGGAACTACATCCATGCTAAATTCATGATTTCGCTTCCTGCTCTTTGCTTCCCTTATTATTTCCTCATACTCTCTACTTATTCTTTATCAATTCTTGGCTTATTTCTGTTTTATTTATTTCTTTTATTTGCAACTCTTGCTAATTTTCGGTTTACGCTAATAGCTTATGCACATAATGCTAAAAAGTAAGAGTAGCAGCTAATATGATATAATTATAGATCACAAATTCCTAGAATAGCTTACAATAACTTAATACTCAAAACTCATGATGATATAGTATGCTAGGCGCAGAGTTAGGACAAGAAGTTGGCCGTATTACTGGTCAGAGGGTACTCGATGCTGAAGGGCCTAAAATAGAAAGCACTTTCTCCGCTGAAGGAACATACAGAACTATAGCAGTTACGGACTTGGGAACATATTTGACTATTCCAAGATCAGCTGGAGCATTGTATGGACAAGGACAAGGTGTTTTAACAACTGCAGATGGTCAAATTGCAACATGGGTTGCACAAGGCCTTGGACGCTTTACTGCTCCACGTGTAATAAGGTTTCGTGGCTCAGTAATATATCATACTGATTCAAGTGGAACCCTTGCTTTTATTAACAATATTGTGGCCGTCTTTGAATATGAAGTAAATGAAATTGGCAATACTTCTGCCAGGAATTGGGAATTGGAATATTAGTTAATTGAGCTTTGGGGATAAACCTATACTAACTAACATTAATTCGCTAAGTCACATTCCTAAGTAGGTATTTGGTTATGTCTAGACTGAAACGTTTCGTTCTATAATATTTGGTTATTGACTTCTTTAGATTTCGAAATTTAGGATAATATGTTGATACAAGTAAATCATCTTTTCCCTGCTTCCAGCATTCTTCTACTGCATTGAATTCAGGAGAGCCTTTAGGAAACCATTCAACCCTTAGAATATCTTTATTCTCTTCCAAATGCTTTCTGACAATAATTGAACGGTAATGCTGAGGCGCCCTATCCAAGAATAATATTACTTTATGAAACTTGTTTTGCAATTTCTTCAAATAATCTAAGAATGTATAACGATCAAAGGTATCATATCGCCTGAATAACTGTCTTCCATCTATGGATAATACCCCAAATACACAGGTTTTCTGATGTGAACCAGTAGTAACTACTATTGGACGTTTTCCTTTTGACATCCACATTCTTCTTCTAGCTAATGCATCATGTACGAATATAGATTCATCTTCTACTGCAATCGTGAAATCTTTAGGTATGTTCGAGATTATCTCCCTCGTCTTTTTTTGAACTCTCCTTTCTCTTCTTTTGATGCAGTGTTGACAAATCTCCTTTGTGGTACTTTTGGTTTGAATCCCCACTTGTGTAATAATCTATAGATATGAACTTCATGGTATCTAACACCTGTACTTTGATAGATGATATTCATAATTTCTTTAGCTTTCCATCCTGCTAGATTTTCAGATAATTCTCTTTTTATTTCAGAAAATTTCTCTTCTGATACTTCAGGCGGTCTACCACTCCTATGTAGGTCTTTTAATCCGTCCAAACCTGATTTATCAAACCTCTTTAGCCACTTGTAAGCCCACCATCTAGATCTATGGAATTCTTTTTCAGCTACATTAGCTGCTTCTTCATCATCTACTCTAACACGTCTTACTAGCAGAAGTCTCTTCAGTACATCTGCATTCTTTTCAGTCTTATAGGCTTCATTCAATAGTTTAGCTGAAGCAACCAATAGATGCAGAGACATAGCACCGAGCTAAATCTGTGATGACCAAAATTATCAGACGATAGTATGAAATTATGTTAGCCAGTGTAGATTCTCTTTATGTCTTCTTCCGAATGCTTTAATGATTATTTCCCTTGCAGAAAGAAGAATTGTAAGTTATTACATGTGCGGAAGCTCGTTAAGTAAAGAGTCCTTGAATGAAAGAACAACTTTAAATCATTCTACAAAATTAGCTAAAAACAATGAATATCTTCCCTCCCCATGAACAAAGTCTTAGCCCTTTTCAGTTTTATGCAGATATGAGACATAATAACCCTATTGCATACGATGATAGGAACAATATATGGGGTGTATTTCGTTATTATGATGTACAATTTATTCTAGGAGATTATATGCATTTTTCTTCAGCTGTTCCACCAACAAAGGTGAATGATTTGTCGAAAGAAGTAAATGAGGAGGAGGATCAAAAGATGCCATTTTCACGTCCAAGTTTGCTAAAATCCGATCCTCCATATCATAGAACATTGAGAGCTGTTGTTGCATCTGCATTTACTCCTATGACAATATCTAAGTTAGAACCCCGGATAGAGAGCATTACCCATGATTTACTTAATCAGATAATAGAGAAAGGCAATATGGATCTCATAAATGATTTAGCCTATCCATTACCTGTAACAGTCATTGCTGAACTTCTAGGTGTTCCATTACAGGACAGGGATACTTTCCGTACATGGGCTGACAAATTAGTAAGTTCTGCTGGGAGCCAGCTTAATGCAGAGAAGCACGGTTCAGCTAAGAATCTCATATCAATACAAAGTGAAATGGATGATTATTTCAACGCCATTATAGACAAAAGAACAGTAACTCCACAAACAGATCTCATAAGCAATTTAATAAAAGCTGAAGCTGATGGACATCATCTATCAAGAGAGGAAATTCTTGCTTTCTGTACTCTACTTCTGCTTGCAGGGCATGTAACTACAGTTAATCTAATAGGAAATACAATTCTCTCGTTGCTTCAAAATCCACAAGAATTCAAGAAATTGAAGGAAGATAGAACATCATTATCATCTTTGATTCCATCTACAATAGAAGAGACTCTACGCTATCGGTCTCCTGTTCAAGCAGTATTTCGCATGACAACACAAGAGATAACAATTGGAGGAGCACAAAAAATACCATCAGGACAAGGAATTGTTGTATGGCTAGGATCAGCTAACCATGATGAATCAGTATTTCCAGATCCAGAAAAGTTTGATATATCCCGTATTCCTCATGCTCATTCTCATGTAGGATTTGGTCATGGAATTCATTTCTGTCTGGGAGCCCCTTTGGCTAGACTTGAGGCTCGTGTAGCACTCAAAATAATACTTGAAAGGTTACAGAATTTAGAGTTAGATGACAGTAATATAGAGGCCATAAAACCACTACATAGCTTATTCTTTCATGGTGTATCTCAACTACCTTTGCGATTTACACATGGTAATCTAGTTAAAGCTGACGAGGATCAACACGATAGAATCTAATGTTGCGCTAGAATACAAGCCAGCATATATGTTAGTTTCAATAATGATGGGCATAGTATAGTGTCATCGTCAAACAGGTGATTGGTATCAGCAATAACAACCACATCTTCCTCCGTTTTATTCAGGTTGACTCTTCTCTGCGAACTATGCCGATTTAGCTCTTCTCTGACTATTTTTTCAAGAGATCGCATTACCATCGATCTAACAGTATAATAATCGATTTTTTTTATCTAC
>Ga0207663_10000814_pt1 | contig 14068 bp, 15 predicted proteins | sample LARL53metaG_FD_184346 | JGI IMG/M metagenome (GOLD analysis project Ga0207663, IMG submission 184346) | Corn, switchgrass and miscanthus rhizosphere microbial communities from Kellogg Biological Station, Michigan, USA - LAR L5-3 metaG... | ecosystem: Host-associated > Plants > Roots >...
TGGCGCTCGCCAGTGCGTCGGGTGCCGAGGCGATCATCACTGGAGACAAGGATCTGCTCGACCACGCGGGTCTGCGCCCACCGGCCATCGAGGCCCGCGCGGCGTGCGAACGGATCGGGCTGATCGAGCGGCGGTGACTTCCCCAAGTTAGCGGCCCCCGGGCTTGCTGTCCGGGGCGGACCCTCGGCGACCAGACGGTGCGCAACACCGTGACCCCGCTGCGGGCGTGCCTCGCAACGGCCGTCCGCGAGGGCCTGATCGGTCGGGGAACCCCGCCCGGGACGTGGACCTACCACACCGCCCCACCGCCGAGGAGTCCGAAGAGGAGGAGGTCCGGGCGATGAGCCACGAGGAGCTAATGAGCGGACTCGGCATCGTCGTTGTCGTCGCTTCCACAGCCTACGGGAACCGGCTTAAGCCGCGAATGCACGCGGTATCCTTGACGAGAAAGCAGACGATTGGCACAACACAGGAGAGGGAGCAAGATCGATGCGCAGAGCTTGGATATGCATGGGGTTGTTGGCTGTGGCTGCCCTGGCGGGGGCGCCCTCGGCGCTGGCGGCGCCCATCGTCACGGCGACCGCGAAAATCGTGCCGATCAAGGGCTTTCCCGGCACCGGGAACATCCTTGGCGCGGGCGCCGCGCTGCAGGTCAACGCGACCGCTAGCGGCACCGAATCCGCTGGGGGCGTGGTGTCCCAGCTGCGCAAGGTCGTCGTCTACCTGCCGAAGGGCATCACGATCAACAGCAAGCCGTTCGCCACGTGCTCGGTCAGCACGCTTGAAAACCAGGGCCCACCGGGCTGCCCCAAGAGCTCGATCGCCAGCCCGCCCGGCCAAGCGGGCGTGGTCGATCCGATCGGCGGCGAACTCGTTACAGAGACGGCCACGCTACAGGCGTTCTTCGCGCCCGGCGGTGGCTTGAACTTCTACGCCAACGCGGCCGCTCCGATCTCCGCGCAGATCGTCGTCCCAGGCCACTTCTCGCCCGCCCCGGCGCCGTTCGGCCTGATGTTCACGACCGACGTCCCGCTCGTGGAATCCGTCCCCGGCGCGCCGCCTGTATCGACGACCTCGATCAACCTCAAGGTGGGCGCGGCGATCAAGAAGGGCAAGAAGACCTACTACTACGGCAAGGTTCCCAGCAAGTGCCCGAAGGGCGGCTTCGTGGGGAAGTTCGAAGCGACGTTCCAGACCGGCGAAACCGTCACCCACACGGTCACCGTCCCCTGTCCCACGAGGTCCGTCAAAAAACATCATCATCGGTAGTCCCAGCCGATAGAGAGGGCGGGACGGTCGTCACACACGACGACGCTTGACCGTCCGCCCCTCTCGGTGCGAGGTCTTGAGCTCTGGTCAGTCGCGCTGCAGGTGCTCGTTCAGCGTCGCCAGCACTAGGTCGGTGGCTGCGTCCACGTCGAGCTCAGGGGTCAGCTCCACCTCCGGCGCCTGTGGAGCCTCGTACGGGTCGTCCACGCCCGTCATACCCCGCAGCTTGCCGCTTCGCGCGCGCGCATACAACCCCTTCGGGTCGCGTCTCGCGCACTCCTGCGCGGGCGTGTTCACATACACCTCGATGAACGTCAGATCTTCGCGCTCGTGCAGCGCACGCACCTTCTCACGACACTCCGCATACGGCGACACCAGCGCGACGAGCGCGATCGTGCCCGCGTCCGCGAACAGCTTTGCGATCTCGCCGACACGCCCGACGTTCGTCGCGCGATCGTCCTTGCTGAACCCGAGATCGCTGCACAGCCCATGCCTCAGATTGTCGCCGTCCAGCCGGTACGCGCCCCTGCCCGCGTCGATCAGCCTTGCCTCCACCGCCGTCGCCACCGTCGTCTTGCCCGCGCCGGGCAGCCCCGTGAACCACACCGTCGCGCCCTGCTGGCCCAGCGCCTGCCAGCGCCGACGCCGGTCGACGATCGCCTCCTGCCAGGTCACGTTCGTGCTCATACCGCTCTTCTGCCACCTACTACTACTACTACTACTACTACTACCCGTCTCACAGTCTTTGTTTTCCCCGTCCCCGCGCCTTCGGCCTCTTCAACCGGCGAGCGCCGGCAGCCCCACCATCTCGCGGAAAGCCACCTTGTCGTTCAGCCTCGGGAACGGCGTCTCGGGCTCGGGCACGCCCAGCATCTGCGCGAGCGGCTTCCAGCCTTCCTTGACTTCGTGCACAACCAGCTTCTCCGGCGGCACCTTGCTCCTGACCGCCTCGTTGTGCTCGTTGAATTGCTCGATCGCATACGCCTTGTCCTCGAACCGTCCGTGGAACGTGCCCTCCCAGATCAGCGTGGAGATCATGCCGAACGCCTCCGGCGAGGGTGGCTCCTCGTTCCCTTCCTTCAGTTCGCCTTTCTGCCCAGCTATCAGCGACGCGTAGATCGTGTTCCTCGCGCTCTCATACCAGGCCTCCGGGTCGCGCACGGTCAGCAGCACCTTCGCCTCCGGAAACACCTCCATCAGCGGCTCCCAGAACGTGCACCCCGGCCAGTCCACCGTCGACTCGAACCCCGCGAACACCTTCTCCCAGTCGGTCGCTTCCCCGCTCGCCGCGGCTTGCCACAGCGGCAGGCGGCTCGTGTCCCCCCACAGCACCTCGATCATGTGGTAGCACGGCCCCACGCCCAGCTCCTCCAGCGCGGCCTTGAGCGTCATCGTCCCCGTCCGGCCGAAGCCGGCGCCGATCACCTTCATGCGTACGCCTCCTCTTCTTGGCGGATCGGTGTCAAGGCTACATTGAACCGGATGAACATAAGAACCTCGTCAGATACCCCGTGAGCGGAAGTCTCCCAACCGACGCGGACGCGGACGCGGACGCGGACGGGGACAGGGACAGGGGCGTGCCGCCACCTGCCGGTGTGGACGGTGATCGCGCGCAGGCGGACAGGGACACCCGGGCCGACGGCGGCGCTCAGGCGCGCGGTGGCGCTCAGGCGCGCGGCGGCGCGCGGCACCTGTCGCTGATCCTGCTGCTGTGCTGCACCGCGCAGTTCATGGTCATCCTCGACGTCTCGATCGTCAACATCGCGCTGCCCGCGATCCGCGCCGACCTCGGCTTCTCGGTCACCGGGCTGCAGTGGGTCGTCAATGCCTACGCGATCGTGTTCGCCGGCTTTCTGCTGCTCGGCGGCCGCGCCGCCGACCTGATCGGGCAGCGCACCACCTTCGTCGCGGGCATGGTTCTGTTCGCGCTCGCCTCGCTCGCCGGTGGCCTCGCGCCCAGCCGCGGCCTGTTGATCGGCGCCCGCGCCGTCCAGGGGCTCGGCGGCGCGATCATCGCTCCCGCGTCGCTGTCGATCATCACCACCACCTTCACCGAGGGCGCCGCGCGCAACCGCGCCGTCGGCATGTGGGGCGCGATGGGCGGGGCCGGCGGGGCCGCCGGGTCGCTGCTCGGCGGGATCATCACGCAGGGCCTCACCTGGCGCTGGGTGTTGCTGATCAACCTGCCGATCGGCATCGCCGCCGCGCTCGCCGCGAGCGTGCTCGTCGCCGAGCACCGCCGGCCAGCCGGCGAGGGGCCGCGCAGCTTCGACTTCGCCGGGGCGCTGACCGTCACCGGTGGGCTCAGCGTGCTCGCCTACGGCGTCGTCGGCGGCGACACGCACGGCTGGACATCGTCGACGACCTTGCTCACGCTCGCGCTGGGCCTCGGCCTGATCGCGCTCTTCTTCCTGATCGAGAGCCGCCTTGCCTCAGCGCCGCTCGTGCCCATGCGCATCTTCGCCTCGGTGCGCCTGCGCGCCGCCAACGCCGTCGTGCTCATGCTCGGCGCCTCGGCGTTCGCGATGTGGTACTTCGTCTCGCTCTACCTGCAGGAGGTGCTGCGCCTCACGCCCCTCGGCGCAGGCCTCGCGTTCCTGCCGATGGCGCTGACAATCGTCGTCTGCGCGAACCTCGCCGGCACCCTCACCGGCCGCTTCGGGCCCGGTCCCGTGCTCGGCTGCGGCATGACCCTGATCGCCGCCGGCCTGCTCCTGTACGCGCGGATCGCGGTCGACGGCGGCTACGGCTCGGACGTGATCCTGCCCGGCCTGCTCGTGTCCTCCGGGATCGGCTTCTCGTTCGTGCCCGCCACGATCGCCGCCGTCACCGGCGTGCCCTCGCACGAGGCCGGGCTCGCCTCCGGCCTGGTCAACACCTCGCGTCAGATGGGCGGGGCGCTCGGCCTGGCGATCCTCGCGTCGCTGGCGACCGCGCACACCGACCAGCTGGTCTCCTCCCGCTCGCTGCCGCTCCCCCCGATCGTCGCGCTGACCGACGGCTTCCACCGCGCGTTCGCCGTTGCCGCGGGCTTCGCCATGATCGGGGCCTTGGTCGCCTTCGTGTTCCTTCCCGGCCTGCGCTCGCGGCGCGGACTGCGCACGGCCCAGGCGGCGGCAGACGTATCGCCCGAGCCGGCTCGCGCGGTCGAGTAAGCGCTCAGCCGTCCGCGAACGGGGCGATCGGCACCCCGTGACGCTCGCCCGCGCGCATCCCCAGCTCGTACGCGCCGCCGTGGGCCGTCGTCAGCGTGCGCGGCTCGCCGTCGTCCGGCAGCCTCAGCTCCAGCTCCAGTCCGGCGACCGAGCAGTTGGCAACCTCGTGCTCGCCCCCGTCGGGATCGGCATACCGCCAACCCGCGCTGCTGTCTTGCGGCACGCTCACGCGCGCGTCGATCTCAAGTCCCCGCGCCCCTGGCAGGCGCAGCTCACAGCCGCTCGCGCGCTCGGCCACCCGCAGCCCGCGTCTTCCCAGGCCACCGATCTGGTAGCGCTGTCCGTCGAGCGACACCGCGCCGTTGGCGACCCACGGCGTCTGGCGGCCGGCGATCTTGATCCGGCCCAGCGCGACGTCCAGCCACGCGCTCTGATCCTGCACGAACCCCACCCCGTGCAGCCAGATCCAGCGCTCCGCGTGCTCAGCGCCCCAGTTGTGGCCGACCATCCCTCTCCAGCCCTCCAGCCTCAGCGGCGGCCTGTCCGGCAGCTCGACCGTGCCCTCGAACCGAGCGTTCGGCGCCGGGCTCGTCAGCTTCGTCCTCGGCAGCTTCGCTTTGTACATCCACGCCGCCGGCAGGTGCTTCAGCTCGGGCTCGCTCGACTCGATCCGCAGCGACCATCTGGCCTCGCCGCACTCGCCCTCGGCATAACCTGGGCCGAGCTTCGCGCTGCCGACGGCGATCCACGCGCCGGCGGGAGCGCTCAGCGCGGCGGTCGTCAGCTTGTGCATATACGGGCGTCCTTTGCGCGCGTCGAACACCGTGCACCACAGTGACCCCCGCGGCGACCGCTCTCCCGGGCGCTTGTGCACGGTGTAGCGCAGCCATGCCCCCACCGGCTCCTGCGGCGCGACCGCCCGCAGGTAGAACGACTCGTACATCCCCTCCTTGCGCTTCGCCGTGGGAAATACCGCTTGCGCCTGCATCACCCGGCGATGCTATCTCCACTCGTGCGAGGATGCCCGGCATATGAACCGCGATCCGCTCGTCCAGCTACCCGCGGCGCTGGCCGGGCCGGGTGCGGGTCCGGACGCGGACGCCGCCGCCGGGGCGGACGTGCGCTATGTGCTTGGCGTCGACGGCGGCGCCACGAAGACGCTGGCCGCCGTGCTCGACCTCGACCAGCGCGGCCTGCACCTCGGGCACGCGGGCCCCAGCAACGAGGATGCCGTCGGCACCCGCCTGGCGGTCAAAGCGGTGCTCGACGCCACCGATCAGGCGCTCGTGCGCGCCGGCATCGCTCAGCCCGAGCTCGGGGCGGCCGTGCTTGCGGTGGCCGGGACCGACACCGACTCGATCGACCGCCACCTGCACGAAGCGCGCGCGCAGGAGTGGATCGTCGTTAACGACGTCGTCGGCGCGTGGGCGACGGCCACCGCCGGGCGTCCCGGCGTCGGCGTGATCTCCGGCACGGGCTCGAACGTGTTCGGCGTCGGGCGGCCCGACGACCCGGAGGGCCGGGCCGGGCATAGCCGCTCCTGGCGAGCCGGAGGCTGGGGCACCTGCTCGGCGACGAGGGCAGCGGCTACTGGCTGGGCGCCCAGTCGATCGTCGCGGCCCTGCACGACCGCGACGGCTCCGGTCCGCCGACTGCGCTCAGCGACGCCTCGCTGCGCTTCTTCGGCTCCCCCTCGGTCGAGGCCCTCGCCGCGAGCGTCTACACAACCCCGCTCACCAAGGGCGAGCTCGCGGCCTTCGCGGTCGAGACCTCGCGGCTGGCGAACGAGGGGGACGCGATTGCGCGTGGGCTGTATGCCCGCGCGGCCTCGGCGCTCGGCGAGCAGATCCGGGCGGTCGTCTCGCGGACGGGGCTGACCGGGGCCTTCCCCGTCGGGTTGATCGGCAGCGCGTTCCGGGCGGGCGAGGTCTTCGTCGGGCCGCTCACCGAGATCGTCCACACGTTCGCTCCCGAGGCCGACATCTTCCGTGTCGAGATGGCCCCCGTCGGCGGCAGCCTGCTGCTCGCCACGCGCGCGTGCGGGCACGACGCGGCGATCCCCGCCGGGGAGCTCACGCGGCTGATCGACGCCGCTCTTGCACGCTGATTTGCAAGGGCGCTCGACCGGTCAACTCGGCGAGATTTCTTCGCTAGCCTGACCGAGTCGAACAGGCGCTCTGCCTGTTCTTGCGGCTATACGGGTCAGTCCCGCGACCTGTCCTCCAACCATGAGCTTTCGCTTCGATCGCCGAACTCCGTCGCGCTCGCGCCAGGGCGCTCCGCTCACGGCCGTGGTCGCGTCGGTGGGTGCGCTCATCATGCTCGCGGCAGCCATGTCGGTGTGTGCGCTCGCGCAGGCCACGCCCGCTGCTGCCGCCTCGCGGCATCGCGCTGCCTCGCCCTATCCCGCGGGCGCCACCCGCCCGCTGCGCGTGGCCAAGCCCTCCGAGCTCGCTCGCGCCGCCTCTGCCCCGACGGGCGGCTCATCCGCGCCCACGAGCGGCTCGTCCAAGACGACGGGCTCGTCCAAGTCGTCCAAGACCACATCGCGGGGGCGCCGCCACCCTAAGCCCAAGCCCAAGCCCAAGCCGGTTCTGCACGGCAACCCCGCGCGCGCGCTGCTCGCGTTCGAAGCGATGCAACGGGCCTACTACATCCGCGGGTCGGGGCTGTATCAGGGCGAACCGTTCTCCTACCTGTGGCCCTTCTCGCAGGCGCTCGCCGCGACCATGACGATGACCCACGTAAGCGGCATCGCCCGCATCCCCGGCCTGACGGCGACGCTCACACGCGAGCTGGCCGCCCGCCTGATCGGCCTGCGCTACTACCTGGACACCAACAACTCGGGCGCGCCCGAAGGGACGTTCACGAGCTCGCTCGCGGCGTTCGACGGCACCGTGGCGCCGCCCACCGGCCCCGGCGGGGCGAAGTACTACGACGACAACGAGTGGGTCGGGATCGAGCTCGTGCGCATGTACGCGCTGACCCACAACCCGGTCGCGCTGGGCAGCGCCGAGGCGATCATGGCGTTCGTGATGGCCGGCTGGGCCACCGACCCCGAACTGGCCTGCCCCGGCGGCATTCCCTTCTCCAACTCCTCCGAAAACCTCGAACGCAACACGGTCACCGGCGGTCCCGGCGCGGAGCTCGCGGTGCGGCTGTATCAGACCACCGGCAACGCTCTATACCTACAGTTCGCACAGCAGGCCTACGAATGGGTGCGCACCTGCCTCTTGCGGCCGAACAACCTGTACGCCGACCACATCGGCCCGCACGGCACCGTCGCGCAGGCGCTGTGGAGCTACAACCAGGGCTCGATGATCGGAGCCGGGGTGCTCCTCTACCAGGCCACCCAAAACAGCGCCTACCTCTACCAGGCCCGCCAGACCGCCGCCGCGGCGCTCGCCTACTTCACCCCCGAACGGCTCGGGGCGGAGAACCCGTTCTTCCCCTCGGTCTACTTCCGCAACATCCTCTACCTCGACTCGGTCACCCACGACCCGCCCGGACCGCGACTCGCGCAGGCCTACGTCGATTACGCCTGGCAGCACCTGCGCCTCAGCGGCAACCTGTTCGTCGCCGGCTCGCCCCCGTCGGCGCAGCTGCTCGTGCAGGCCGCGATCGTGCAGATCTACGGCCTGCTGTCCTCCCCGCCCAGCACATACTTCTAGTCGGGCTGTCCGGGGGGCGTGACGCGCATCGCGGGCGACGCCTCGCCTACGGCCGTCTCCGCGAACGCTGTCACGACGGCCGGCTCGAAGCGAGCGCCGGAGTCCACGCGCGGCCGGTGCCCGACGCTCTGCTCGCGCGTCTGATCCTTGCGCCTGTACAGGCGCTGGTCGGCGAGCCGCAGGACCGTCGTCGGCTCGCGGGCCTCCGCCGGGATGCTGACCTCGCCATGGGCGGCGCCGATCGCGTAACCCGGGCCGTGCTCGGACAGCGCCGCGACGCTGTCCCGCGCGAGCGCCGGCTCGTGCGCGGCCGCGCCGCCGAACAGCACGCAGAACTCGTCGCCGCCCATGCGGTAGGCCCTCCCGTGTGGGGCGACGTCGGCGCGGAGCCTGTCGCTCAGCCGCGCCAGCAGCGCGTCGCCGGAGGGGTGGCCGAAGGTGTCGTTGTAGCGCTTGAACCCGTTGAGGTCATACATCACCAGCCGCCACGGCTCGCTCGGCTTGGCGAGGCGGCAGGCGAGCTGCAGGTCTTCCATCAGCTGGCGGCGGTTGCCTAGGCCGGTCAGCGGGTCGGTCAACGCCAGCTGGCGCGAGCCGACCAGCATCGCCAGGTTCTCCCGCACGGTCAGCATCAGCCGCGCGCACACCGCCAGCACGGTCGCGATCGCCAGGATCAGCGCCGGCAGCGTCAGCCCCCCGTGGAGGTTGCCATACACGAACACCCCGAGCGCGGTCAGCAGCGACAGCGCGGGCACGAGCACCAGCCGCCAGTCCTCGATGCGCCGGCGCGCCAGCCGCGGCCACGACGTCCACGCGGCGACGGCCAGCAGGACCGCGGCGGCCGGCCACAGGCTTTCGACCCAAGTGTTCACCCGGAAGCCGTCGGTCGCGGTCTGGTAGACGTAGATCGAGTCGGCGATCGCGTTGAGCAGCATGCTCGCGGCGATCAGCAGCCACACGCGCCCCGGGCGCCAGCCGGTCACCCCGAGCGCGCCGATCGTGAAGATCAGCAGCAGGATGTCGCCGATCGGGTAGGCCAGCGAGACCGCGACCGAGGCGGCGTCGCCACGGGCGCCGTCGACGATCGGGGGCAGCACGATCGCGGCGGCGATCGTGGCGGCGGCGAGGCCCGCGATCAGGCCGTCCAGCCAGATGCTGATCCGCAGCTCGCGCAGATACGCGCCGACGAGCAGCGTCAGCGCGACATACATGCACGGATACATCGCCAAGAACAGGCCGTCGGCGGGGGAGACGCTGCCGCCGGCCTCGCCGGGGCCTTCGAGGAACAGCGTGAAATACAGTTCGCCGAGGCTCCAGCACAGCACCCCCGCGCCCATCGCCAGCCACGCCGCGCGCTGGGCCTTGGCGGTGACCCCGCGGGCGATCACGGCGAACGCCGCGCCGAACATCAGCGCGTTGTAGACGTACTGATCGAACAGCCAGTTCGTGCCCGTCCCGCCGAGGCCGACCGTCGTGTGCAACGCAAGCACTCCCACGCCTCCCAACAGAGAGGCCAGGAACAGCATTGGTGGGGTCGTTCGGGCGCGCATCGCGTGCGGACGCTTCGGGAATACATCGGCCGCCGGCGAGAGTTTCTGGAGTTTCTGCGCGCGATATCTAGGTGCGCGTGGCGCGCGCATGGGTGGCGAGCACCCGGCGCACGAACCGTCGCGGCTTGCGTTCGTACAGGCGCTCGCCTTTGCGCAGCGCCCGCTCGCGCAGATCTGCGCGCCTGCCGGCGATCGTCCGCAGCAGCAGCTTGCGGCTACGCTTGCGCCGCTTCAACGGCTTGTGCTTGCGAACCCGATCCTCCAGCAGGGCGAGGTCATGCTCCTCGCCGAGCAGTTCCCCGAGCGCATCCGCCCGGCGGGCGAGCTTGGCGCCCAGCCCCTGTGAGCGACCCCCGGACGGATCCCGGACGTCGAGGATTTCGGCGGCGTAGCGCAGCTCTTTGACATGTTTACGCCACGCGTGCAGCGTCCTGTCGGGCTTGCGACGAAGGGACGATCGGCGAGCGCGAGCACGGTGGGTGCGACCGGCGCGATAGATGCGCTCGAGGCCCGATTGCACGAGCTCGTCCGCCGAGCGCTCGGGCAGCTCCCACTTGGCCAGGCGGGCGCGCTGGGCCTCGAGCTCGTGTGCGACCTGGGCGCGCGTGACGGTGTCTCCCAGCGTCTGGGCGACCGCGGTGTCGCGCTCGCGGCGCAGGCGCGCTCGCAGCTCGACCAGGCCGCGCCGGCGTCCCAGCTTGCGCGGGTGGCGGCGGACGAGCGCGTCGAGCGTGCTCACCATCACCTCGGCGTCGCGCGCCCCCGCGAGGCGTCTGGCGGCGTCGCGCAGGACGGCTCGCTCGCGCGCGGAGCGCTTTGCGCCGAGCTCGCCCTCCAGCAGGCGCAGCAACGCGCGCACGCGCTTGAGCGCCTTACGCGTCTCGTGCACCGCCTCCTCCGCCGGCACATCCGCTTCGCCGTGGAGCAGCTCGAGCGCGAGGTCGAGCTGGCCGAGCGCGATGCGCTTCAGCCCGTGCGCGGCGGTCTCGTCCGCCAGCAGGCCGTAGTGTTGCCGGTGTCCTCGCAGCCGCGCCCGGATGGCACGGCGCTCACGCTCGGCCCTGGCAAGGGCGAGGCCAACCCCCACGGCGACGGTCGCCGCGAACGTGGCTGCGATGGGCGCGACAATGGAGCGATGCCCAGCCTTACGCCCGCCCCATGGTGGACGGTGCGCCGTGCGGCGAACCGCAAGCCGGCGACGTATCGCTGTCCGATTTGTGGTCATCACTTGCCCGCTCTCAGCGAGCATATGCTGATCGCGCCCGAAGGCGACGCACGTCGCCGCCGCCACGCCCACACCCAGTGCGTGCTTAGAGCGCGGGCCTCGGGGCAGCTGGTGCTGAAGGACGAGTGGCTACGCACGCAGCCGCGCCGCCCATCGTTGTGGCGGCGCCTGCTGCGGCGCGGGTAGGACGGCGACGGCTCAGTGCCATAAACGGCGCCTCGGCTGAGCCGCAGGTCGAGCGAGACAAGGACGCAGGGAGCGTGGCGTGCTACGCACGCGTGCTGGCCGATCGGAGATCCCATCGATCTCCGATCGGTAAGGACGCCGTATCGCGAAGGTCTGCGGCTCAGCCGCCCCAGACGCGCACGTCCTCCGGCTCTATGCGGACGATCACGCGCTGTTCGTCGGGCTGGCGGAACGGGTAGGTGTCCTGACCGAGGTACTTCTTGGCGAGCGAGTCGATGTGCTCGTCCGCGCCCTCATGCGTGTGCTCGACGGCGCGCCCGCGGATCGAGACGTACTCGTAGGGATTCTCCATGTTCTGCACGGTCAGCGTCACGCGCGGGTCGCGCTGCAGGTTGCGCGGCCAGGCTCGGCCCTCCGCGGTGTTCAGCACGGGGCGGCCGTCCTGCACGTCCACCCATACGGGCGCCGCGTGCACGGTTCCGTTGGGGTTGAGCGTGGACACGTTGCAGAAGTTCTTGGCTCGCAGCAGCTCCTCGCTGCGGCCCTCGATCGTTGCGCTCATTCGCTTGAGCCCCTTTCTCGCAGTGTGCGTGGCGTGGACGCCCACCACGATAGGGCGTTTGCCCGGGCCGTCCTACTGCCTGCCGAGGCCGGTGCTCGAGTTGACGGGCGGGATCGGGCTCAGTGGCTGCAAGCGCCCGTTGTTCAGCTGGAAGCGAACCTTCGCCTGGCCGCCGCCGGGGCAGCACAGGGGATCGCTGGATCGATAGAGCGAGTAGGCGAGCGTGACTTCGGTGTCGCTCTGGGCGAGAACCTTGACTTGCGCGCTCGGCCGGCTGGAGTCGGTGCCGATGTAGCGGCCACCGACGAAGAAGAACGCCTGCTGGTCGTACCCGTCGCTCGAGCCGGTGCGGGTGCCGACGAGCACGCGCAGGGTTTGGCTGGGGTGGTAGTCGCCGCTGTCGGTGGCGGTGTACCCGTGCGCGCGCACGACCGCGAGCGCGCTGGCCACCCCTTCGGGGGCCTTGCCCTTTTCGGCAAACGCGGGCTCGGTGGCGGTGCGCGTCGTCGTCGGTGGCGCGGTTGTGCCGCCCCGGGCCGCGCCGGTTGTGCTCGTGCCGGCCGGCGCGTGAGCGGTGCTCGTGGCCGGCTGTGTCGTGGAGCCTGTCGTCTGCGCGCCCGTGGGGGAGTTGGCGATCGACACCGTCTTGGTGTCGCCGCCGCACCCGCCGAGCACGGCGGCCGTGGCCGCTGCGAGGGTGAGGAGCATGGAGGTGCGGGAGCGGATTGGATGTGCCATGAGGCTCTGCATCGTATTCGTCGCGCGGGCGGGGAATCCCCGGTTCAGATTTGGGAGACCCGTGAGCCAGCTTCCTCGGACGACGTTGTCGGCGCCGGTCACCACACTCGGCGACGGTCGTGAGCCTTCTACCTACGGCCCTTGACAAACTTATTAGCGACTGCTAAGTTGCTGGGTGGAATGGATGCTGAGCTAGCAGGTCGGGAGCAGGGTCGCAAACGCGTGCCCGCTGCGCAACGACGCGAGGAGCTTATCTCCGCCGCCGTGCACGAGTTCGCGCGGGGTGGGCTGCACGGGACCGCGGTCGATCGCATCGCCCGGCGGGTGGGCGTGGCACAGCCGTACGTGTTCAGCCTGTTCCCGAGCAAGCGCGAGCTGTTCCTCGCGGCGCTGGAACGAGGCTTTCAGCGCATCGCCGAAGCCTTCAGGCGCGCGGCCGAGGACTACCGCGCAGGGCGCGCGCCCGCGGAGTGCGAGGACGCGCTGCAGGCGATGGGCATGGCATACAGGGAGCTGCTCGCCTCTGACCGCGACTACCTGATGCTGCAGCACCAGTCATACGCGGCGTGTCACGACGAGGTCGTTTGCGCCCGCGTCCGGCACGGCTTCGCGGAGCTGGTCGAGCTCGTGCGCGAGCTGTCCGGGGCCGAGCCGGAGCGCCTCGACGACTTCTTCAGGCACGGCATGGCGTTGAACGTCGCGGCGGCGCTGGGAGTCGAGGAGCTGTCGGTCGAATGTCCATGGGTGGCGGCCGAGCGGCAGGCGACTCCGATCGCGGCGACGGTGGACCTGCCGGCTTGAGATCGCACCCGATTGCACGCCGGGAGAACGGGTAGGATCGAGTGGCGATGCCCGAGCAGGCGCCAGGACCGCCGGAGCACAAGCGCAGCCGTCGTGAGCAGGCGCGCACCGCAGGGTTCGTGGTGCTGGCGGTGCTGATCACGCTGTTCGCGGTGCTGAACCTGGACAAGGTCAAGGTCAACTGGATCTTTGGCACGGGGCATGCGCCGTTGATCATCGTAATCGTGGTCTCGCTGTTGGTCGGGATCGTGCTGACCTACCTCGTCGACCGCCGCACGAGCAAACGGCGCTAGCTGTAGAACTGAGCATGTTGTTCATCTGGTCCTCCTTGGAGGCTGGTGGTTGTCGAAGCCCCGGTCCCGAGGAGGAGTCCGGATGAACTTGCACGCTAATGCGGCGTTGTCATTTAGGCAGCGTGAGCGGATGGTGCGCCGTGTTGTGGATGAGAGATGGTCGGTGAAGGAGGCTGCTTTGGCAGCCGAGGTGAGTGTCCGCATGGCCGGGAAGTGGGTCGCGAGATATCGCGCTGAGGGTGTCGGCGGGCTGCTGGATCGTTCCTCGGCGCCGCTGTTCGTCGCGAATCGCAGCGATGAGCGAACAGTCGAAGCGATCGCTGCGTTGCGGCGGTTGCGGTTCACAGGCCCGGAGATCTCTGAAGTGCTCGAGCTCCCGGTCTCGACAGCCCTTGACGGATGGCTATAGACCTACAACCATCGTCGACGACGACACCAAGCCATCGGGCGACAGACACCCATCAACCGACTGAACAACCCGCTCGGGTCTTACAGCTGATATGTCGGTGTGTTTGTCAAGTGGGTGTGGTTGATCGCGTCGGCTTGGGCCGGCGTGGGGGGTTCGGGTTGCTGGGTCGGGGTGCCGGGCGCGGTGTCGGCGTTGCCAGTCTGATGATG
>Ga0207663_10000815_pt1 | contig 14068 bp, 14 predicted proteins | sample LARL53metaG_FD_184346 | JGI IMG/M metagenome (GOLD analysis project Ga0207663, IMG submission 184346) | Corn, switchgrass and miscanthus rhizosphere microbial communities from Kellogg Biological Station, Michigan, USA - LAR L5-3 metaG... | ecosystem: Host-associated > Plants > Roots >...
TTGACGAAAAAAATAAGACACTTGTAAAAAATGTCAGTTTTTTTGTCAATGCTACAAAAGGTGATACTATTCTGATGCATGAATTATTTTTTACTCACACTGGTTCCATGACACTGAAGTTCTCTCCTGGCAGTGACACGGGAAAACTGATCATAAATGGTACTGCAGAACCAACGTTGGGAGGAATGATGTCAGATAATGACATACTTCCTATAGAAATGTCCGCATTTACGCCTGGCACTTATCATTTTCATATCGAAGCCTTGGCTCTTGTTGATATTAATAATATAGTTGATCAAAGCAATCCTCCAACATTTGATTCCTGGTGGTCAGTAGATGACAAGGGAAACATTTCAAAAGATACCAATTCCACTACTGTATCTAAAATCAAAAATGTATCTCCACTGCATCAATTCAAGTCAGGAATTGCAGCTAATGATATAACATGTGGACCGGGTCTTCAGCTTGTAATCAAAACAAAAGATGGTTCTCCTGCTTGTGCAAGACCACAAACAGCACAAAAGCTTGTTGAACGTAAATGGGGATGGGCAATGCAACTAATAGATTCCATTAAACCACTACCTAACAGAATCTCAGGTTTTGAAAATGATGTAGGAATGGTTTCATTGAAAAATCAGACATATTTTTTTGACACACCAAACTACACTGAAACTTCATACATTCATCCTACACAAATCACATTTCATGATGTGAATTTCACATTATTTCCTCCAGGGTTCAGAGGAGGATTACCTCTTGGAGGCTGCCCAGGGCAATACTATTGGGTTGATGCCAAGTTTGTAGATGGTGCGGCTGAATTGTTACATATCTATGCAGGATCTCAATCTTGTGCTGATTCAGTTCCAATCATGCTCAGTAACCACATCCTACCACAGGCAGGGTTGACATTTTCTGATGGAAAGATGAGGTTACTGGTAAGAGATGAAAATCAAGATGGTAAAGACATTGTATTACAAAAACCGAGTAGTATGGTAAAACCATTTCCACAATGCAATCCAAGTCCTGTCAAGGAAAAACTAATTCGTGAAAAACAACAGATTCTAACAGATGCTCTGCTGTCTGACGAAAAAAAACATGGTGGATCTGAAAATAGAACGCAAAATTTACCATGGTCTTTTATTGGTTATGACTGTATAGACAATGCACTTGAAGTTGGCATACCTCCTCAATATTTCAATTCTGATTCTCTTCCAAAATATTTTGAAAAGATAAGAAGCATAGTAGGAAATACTATTGATATTGTTCTTTCACCACAAGATTATGCCCTACCACTTTGATTTATAAAAACTCTTAAAATCAGCACTAACATCTAGAAGAATCATACACCAATTTTTTATGATATGTCAGTCCAGTACATATACAAAATGAAAAATCTATCATTTTCAACAATACTGGTTCTAATAATTTCTACAATGGCAATAACCAATGTTTCTGCACAAACAAATGACTCTGGCCCTGAACCTCAACCCGTAAAAGACTGGCTTGCAAATCATCCTAATTTTACTGGGTGTGTTCACACAGACCTCAAGACTGGAGAATCAAAAGAAATTTCCTGCATTCATCCAGAAATGATTCCTGAGGGAATGTATGAGCCTAAAAACAACACACATGTAATGTCTCCATTAAAACAATTCAAGTCAGGAACTACACCAAAAGATATCACATGCAGGCACGATCTTTTATTGATTTTCAAATCATCTAATGAAGCACCTATTTGCATCAAGCCTGATAATGTAAAGAAACTAGAATCGCGTGGATGGGCAATATCTCAATATCATGATCCTGGAGATAAACCCAAGATCAAGTTGTACGATTATTCCTATGACGGGATAGACAAGGACAACGGTATAGTATCAATCAATAATCGAACTTTCTACCAGACCACACTTGGCTATTCCGCATATGATCTGCCAAAGAAAGCATCAACATCATTTCATGATGTGGTTTTTGCCTTTCCTCAAGGAAGTCTGAATACTCCTGGTGCCAGCTTTGTAATGCTTGATATGAAATTCCACGATGGTTTTGAAGAGATCTATGGCGGAACAGCTCTTGTCCAAAATGGTACTGTTACCAAAATTGGTGGAATTCCAATTCCCACTCAATATGGCCCACATGTAGCAACAACCTCAATTACAATTCTTGGTAATCATACAATGCCACAAGCTGGAATTACCATATATCATGATAAAATAAAACTACTTGTAAGTGCTGATCAACTTTTGACTGGAGACAATGTTGTAAAAAGTACAACACAAGTTGTTCCACAATGTCTAACTAATATCTTGAATCAAACCATATTTTCGGGATATGTGGGCTTGGCACTCTGTCCCGAAATGGGTTATCATGTATCAAGTAAAATAACAAACTATGTTGGATTTTATGGAAAGTATGATGTACTGAATTCTAGTGGTGTTATTGGTCCAGATACATATGTCGGCACTGAGCAAGAAGAGGTGGACAAGTCTGGAAATAAAATGATGGATGCAAACTTTGTCTTGGAACCTGGACATAATGCCACAATTACATATGAAATTACATTATCTACTGTACAATGCATTGGGGGTTGTCCTGATCACTTTAACTTTCCTACTGTAGTCAATCTTACAAATAATGCAGAATTCCTACATCGAGAAAAAAACGAAATGCTATATTCTCATGATGGTCTTGAGGCAAAATACGATCCACAAAATGTGTCTCTCACAAATGGTCAAACAACTACGCTAAAGGTAACCATTATGGCATCAAAAGATGTACCACGAGGAACATATTGGGTAATACTTGCTCCTGGAAATTGCGCTGGTGGATTATTGATACTACTTACTGTATCAGACTGTGAGAAATGAGAACTTTACACCTAGCAATAATCACCGGCATTTCAATTACTGTCATTTTGGTTGGAACTTTCTCTTACGAATCATACAAACCAATGTGTATTGAAGGCAGATTGGCAAATGGCATATGTGCTGGACCTGTATCCATAGAGGAGACAAGTGACACTTTGTCAAACCATTACTGCAAAAATTTCTATGTTGTTCCAGAAAACAAAACGTATCTTAATACCGTTCCAGTCCTTCTGATGAAATCAAACTCTACTGCATGTGCAAGACTCACTTTTACAATATCTTCCAATTATAATGACTGTAATGGAGCAAATTGCCAACATGTACTCTCACTTGCACCAATGCTTTTCATACGTGATCTTCACTATGAAAAAAATGATGGCTCTTTTAGTATAACACAAGGGAAAGACTATACAAATTCGTTTAAAATAATAGTAGCACCTGACACTGTTGATCTTGCAGATTATCTATTAGGTACAAATTTCACTGCTACTTATGTCATCAGTCCATTGCAAAATGCAACTGGCTTTTACGATCAATCAATACTACGGCCTCTCTGTGAGCGTTATCCATTGGCAGTAGGATATACAAAAGACCAGGTAAATTCTTCGGATTTTTCATACATTAACCCACTAGGTTCTATGTGTCAGTCAAGTGTATCCAGGTTGACTAAAGTTGAAGTCTCTGGTATGGACTATGAGTACATCACATTACGACTTGCCGTTTTAGGACAGGAGACGCAAAAATGAAAACTCAAACTCTGCGTCTATCTCTAATTGTCGTTGCAGTAATCGCCACAATTGGAATTACAACCATTACTTTACTATCACTCCAAAATAACATTGAAAAACAAAACCAAGGAGAAAAAATCCAATCAAGAGTTTACGCAATTACCGATAATGGCACAAAGTATGTGATGATAGATGATCTAACTCCAAACTCGGCTATCCAATTCACATATCCATATACTGGAAACGCTACAATTGATGCTAGCGCTTTTCATCGATGGGAACTCATAAGACTGCCAAAAGATTTGAATGGAGACAAGGATGACATTTCTTCTTTCCGAGCCTATAGCATGATTGACATAAATCATTGGTGTCTTACCGTTTACCGTCAAAATATAGAAAAACTTGAAGAGCCATGCAACAACGGGCAATACGAACCAGTTAATGGAATTGCAGTAGTTGGTCCTGCAACATATCAAAAATACAACGCACTGCCAAATCTAGATCTTGGAGTAGATGACCAAGGATACATCTACGTGAAACAACCTGTCTTTGAGTATGACAAAAATGGCTTGATTGGTGCAGGCAGGGATGTATTTCACTGTACAGACCCAGAACAGGCAGATTTACAGTACGATAAGGACCGTTTAGCAACAAGACAGCAGATCGAATCCATACTTTTGTCTGATACTAGAATTCAAAAGATCATACTTGGCAATAGTTGCGAATTCATGGGTGATTCAATTTTGTATACAGGAAATGGTACAGACAGAGGAATTAACGTAAATCTCAACAACACAGAGGAGCTATCAGCTGCTATTCATTTGCAAAACCAATCTGTGATATCATATGATCTTAGTCATCTTGCAAGGACCAATCCGACTCAATGAAAACTCTACATAGCTGATTTTATAAATCCAGAATGAATATTGTTTCTATATGTCAAATAACAGCGTAACATTACACCGAGTTGTTAAATCAACTCCTGAGAAAGTATTTCGCGCCCTTACAGAGCCTAAAGCTTTGTCTTTTTGGCTTCCACCTTATGGATTCTTGTGCGTAGTTCATCAAATGGATCCCCGTGTAGGCGGCAGTTTTAAAATGTCATTTACCAATTTTTCTACCGGTAATGAACATTCTTTTGGAGGCAAGTTTTTGGAAATTAAACCAAATGAATTCCTAAAGTACACCGATAAATTTGACAACCCAAATTTACCTGGAGAAATGATTACTTCGATCTGGCTCAATAAAGTTTCTTGCGGCACAGAACTTAAAGTTGTTCAGGAAGGCATTCCGTCAGCTATTCCTACAGAAATGTGTTATTTAGGTTGGCAAGAGTCGTTAGAAAAACTGATAAAATTAGTTGAACCGGAGATTCTAGAAGGCTAGATTCTAAGCTGACATTTTCTCATGTGCTAAAACTAGAAGAATCCTACGCCAGTTTTTTAAAGTTCGAAAACTCAATGAAAATGCATTTTGAAAACCATGTATCTTATCATAATCGCAATTTTAGTTGTTATCTCGTATGCGGTAATCAACAATCTGGCTCTCGCACAAATTGGTGAACCTTGGATAATGGGACTGGATTCTCCGCTAAAACAATTCAAGTCAGGCACGAAAGCAGAGAATGTAAAATGTCAGCCATACTATTTTGTTCCAGTAATAAAATCTGACGATGGCTCCCCTGCCTGTGTCAGACCAGATACTTCATACATACTGATTCATCGTGGTTGGGCAAAGGAAGTATCTCAAATATCACTTCACACTATGTCAACTGCCCCATCTGCACCATGCGATACACCTTATCCTAAATCAAATGTAGGTATTGCAGTACTGTACATGCAAACTAATTCAACAGGGAAAATTTGTGCAACATATCATAATCCAGATTCTCCTACACAATCTAGCGTCCGAGTTTTTGAAGCAAAAGATGTGCAACAAATGGCAAGTGAAATCATCACCTCTGCAAATCCTGATATTGTTCCAACAGGAAACAGTACCATAGTATATGACATCAAAACTGGAAGTCAGGCAGGACTATACGGCATGTCATTTTTTTGTGGCAGTATTCCATTTGCAGTAGGTTATGACAATCAATCAGGAATAATTTTGGATGATTTTCCATGGTTATACAAAAACGACATATGTCTTTCCCAGACCAATGTGTTTCAAATCACGGGCTTGAGTGGAATTGATGTAAAATATGTGACTGTGGTACACCGTGGTTAATTATAATTAGATCTATTGAGAATCTACAGGTGTTGATTTTCGTAATGAGTAAACCAAAAAACCTACTCCTCCCAACATTACAGAAATACCAGTATAGATTGTAAGACGACTAATAGGTACATCTGTTTCACAACTTGGGCAGTGAATTCCAATACAGATGAAATTTACACACAATTCATAGCCATATATTGCCAAAAGTATTCCACCAACTATCAAGACTATTCCTATGACAAAAAGAGTTTTCACTTTCCAAATCTTATCCTGTAAAATCCGATAACAGAAATTATACCAATCATCAAAACGGGAACTGCAATAGGAAATTCAGGTACTGTCGATGTACCAGATATCTTCAAACTTTGAGTGCCAGAACCTGACCATGGAATTGTCATCGTCCTACTCGTATCGTTTTCACTTTCTCCAAAACTGACAGATGTCCCGTTGCGGGTCACAACAAATGGCAAAAGATTACTAACTCCAGGATTACCAGCTATTGAATCTGACAGTGTTCTTGGTATCGTGACTGTAATTGATCCATCATTTGTAGTGTTGACCAAAATAGTGATTGATTTGGATCCGACATCTGCTATGACATTGATAACATTTCCATTTTCTATGGTATAGGGCATAGAATAATTTGCCCCTTGAACATTAAGAAATGGCATTACTCCGGACGACATTTCATTATTACAATCAAGCAATGATTGAGAATTTAGTTCGTATCTAGAGTCAACCATGTAAAAACCTGAATTTATCATAGTGGAATTATATTTTGTAGATCCAAGTACGACAAAAAAATCAGTTTCAATCTTTGTATTTGCTGGATTGCCATAATCATGACCGACGTCTACAAATTGATTAAATCGTATATCTTGTGGAATTATACCCAAGTTTTGAAAATATTCCTTTATTGCAGTACTCATGGCACAGTATTCTGTATGATTATCACTCAAATTTGACGGTACTGTATTTGACCATGGTACAGCTTTGCCTGATACTGGATATGATTTCCCTGTCCCAGATGATTCATCCATAATAATATGAGAATAAATCATACCGGATGTCTCGTTGTATTGTTCTACAGTATATCGATACCATATAGGTGAAGAATCAGTACTGGCATAAGATGAACTGAAAAATGAAATGTAAATAACAAATGTCAAAAGTGTAATTATAGAATAAGATGATATTTTCATGTTATACCGGTACTGGACAAGCACGGTTTAAAAAACTGGTGGAGAATTCTTCTAGTCTTTAACATTGATTTTGAGAGGTTTCATTTCTCACAGTCTATAGTTGTCACAAGTTCATGGGGTATTAATGATGCGTAATACTTTTCATACTGAAAATCTCTTATTCTATGCTTGAGAGGTATTACATTCTGGTACATAGTTTTCTTTTCGATTCTAACTACACATTTTTCTCTTGTATTTCCAACATCTGAAGATGACACTCCACGATATGTAATAGTCGGACCTACTAATTCAACATCTGGCGGCTTTGTGCTACCGTTTGTAAATGTAGGAACAGGACCGTGGGGGATAGCAGTAAATCCAATAACAAATAAAATCTATGTCACCTGTACTGGTTCTGATTATCCATACGGAAGACTTCCTCCTAATGCTATTGCAGTACCGTTACCTATACTTGGCAAAGTATTCGTAATAGATGGTAATAATCAAAATGTTGTAACCAGTATTGAGGTTGGAATGAATCCTAGAAACATTGCAGTCAATCCTGTAACAAATATGATCTATGTAACTAATGAAAATTCCAAATCAGTTTCAGTAATAGATGGACAAACTAACAGTGTGGTAAAGACCATAAGTGTAGAAGGTCAACCTGTAGGTCTTGGATTAGATATCATTTCAAACAAGATTTACGTAGCAAACCTAAACGTAACCGATGCAAACAACAATTCAGTATCTGTGATAGATGGTACCACCAATGGAATTGTTGATACAATAAATCTTGGAAATATTTCTCCGTTACAAGTGACGGTCAATGAGAATACAAACAAAGTGTATGTCACCGATGGAACCGATGATACCGTGATAGTCATAGATGGTTCCACTGATAAAATATTAGAGTCCATACAAGCAGGATTGAGCACTCAGTATATTGCGGTCAATAAGATAACAAACAAGATATACGTTTCTGGTCCTTCTGCAACTTTAGCTGTAATAGATGGATCAGACAATAAAGTGATAAACACCATAAAGATAGGAGAGGATTCTACTTCCATTGCTGTCAATGATGTTACAAACAGGGTATATGTCACAAATAGGGACTCTAATGCTATTTTGGTTATTGACGGATCAACTGATAGTTATCTACAACAACTTGGACCAGCAAATACAGCTTATGGTATAGCAGTGAATCCAAATACTGGTAAAATATACACTTCAAGTTACGGTTCTGCGTCTGTATGGATAACTGACGATCCATCTTCACATCCATCTAATTCAGTGTACGTGTCTCCATTAAAACAAGTACAATCTGGAATTGTAGCAAATGATGTTACATGTAGACAAGGATTGCAGTTGATTTTCAAGTTTACAAATGACACTCCAGCATGTGTGAAACCGGATACTGCAGCAAAACTTGTTGAAAGAGGATGGGGAACCAAAGTTCTTACACATTCTCATCCTCCAATACCATCACAATGAGAAAATGAAAACTCTACACCTTTCAATTATTACAATTGTTGGAATAGTTGTTATTGCAATGGCTACACTTGGAGTATTTCTTGAAAAACTAAATGATAATCCGTATACTGTAAACACGATTGATGGACAAAAATCAGGTTCCTTGTCCGAAAAGAATTGTGGACAATTCTATACGATGCCTGAAGACAATCATTTTCTTGAAGTATATCCAGTTCTTGTGTTACCGCAAAATTCCACGGGATGTGTCAAGCTTACTTATACGATAAATTACATGTATAACGATAACAGAACTGGGTCTGTTTGGCCACAAATGCTAAACTTTGGAGAAAGGCTTCGCATTGGAACCTATAACTATGTCTCACATGGCGACACATTTTCTATGTCCGCAGGCAAGGACTATGCTAGTTCATTTCAGATTGTGACAATACCTGAGACTGTAGATCTTGCAAAATATCCCGTGGGCTCACAATTTACTGTAACACTAGTCATGCGACCATTGCCAAATGCAACCGGGTTTTATGATAGTTCGATAGAAGAGGTACCATGTGATTCGTATCCTCTTGCAGTAGGATTTAGTTTAGACCAAGTAAATTCCTCGGATTTCTCTCAAGGGATGGGTACTATGCATAGTCATTCTTGTTTTAATGGACCATACAAGATTTCTTCAGTCCGCGTTTCTGGAATGGACTTTAAACAAATAAAATTCCAGTAGGAAATATGCAGAGTTTTCATTTCTTTCTTTTTTTGTAATTCCACCAGAAGATAACTCCTATAATTAACACAATGGATCCAGTAATTGCATAGAATACAATATTTGAAAGACCGATAACATCACTTCCAGAATATGACAAAAACTTGTTCTCATTTGTAAGAATCATTGTTGAAATTGCAGGTTCACCTTGGATTAGATGTCCAGTTGCATGACCTTGAACATCAAGTGATGCAGAACTTGGTTTATCAATAGTGGTGATCTGATATTTTGAATCTACTGTAAAATTCATACTATTTATTTTTGGTTTTATGTAGACTTGATAAAGATCAGTTGGTCCATATGCAAATCCTGTCACTGCAGCTTTCTGTCCAGCATATTCATGTCCCGCACTATCATCAAGAGTATACATTGGATCGAAAAGTGTATTCCATTGATAAATAGGATCACCTACAAGAGAACTCGCATCTATCAAATTTGTTTTTAAGATATTCTCTTGAGATATTCCTTTTAACATCTCATATACCACAGGCAACTGATTCTGTATTACTCCTAATGGCGAATTAATCTCTAAATTCCCATATTGACTAGTTGTGATCACAACTGGATCTCGTATGACAAATCCCATCCAAGATACATCAAGAACTGTGGGTGTGTCTGTACTTCCAGCGTTTAAAACATAGGTTACAAGAGTAGGTTGAATTGTAACAAGATAATCAAATGTTGCTTGTTTATCATCTCCATGAATTGTTGTTTCATATTGTATGCTCAAATTTGTGACACTGGACGAAGATCTTCTTTCATTTGCAATGGCAGCATTTATCTGCTGCATAAACGATCTGATTGTAGGATTTTTGTCAGAATCATCAGAGAATTCAACAGTAAGAGTCCTTCCCGATAATTCCTTTTGTAGTATACTCCCACTTGGATAATCAATCAAAATACTCTTTGAAAATTTGAAAATTGGGGTGATAGGATGTCCATCAATTGGCATGTAAGTATGAAGATCAACTGATGCAAAAGCAGAAGATGTGCCCATTACTAATAACATCATTACAAATCCTACGGTTATGGAATAGTGTAGAGTCTTCATTTCTTTTGAGCCTGTCCTGATATTATGAGGCATATTCCAAGCAGGGTTAAAACTACACCAGGTATTCCAACAGGTAGAATAGACCAAGGATCTTCAAGAGGACAATTAGTTCCAGGTTTGCTACATGTTTTTTCCATGTATTCTTTGTGTTGAAAATTTTCAACAAGGTCAATTCCAGTCAATATCAACAAGAAACAACCTACAGAAAAAATTGATAATTTCAGTAGAGTTGTAAGATGAAGAGTTTTCATTTTTTGGAACAATCCGTAATTGTTAGAACTATGATTTGTCCTCCAAGGCAAATACTAGGCGGCAGATGTATCCAGTATGTATCATGAGAAGCATTTTGAGATGCAGATATTGTTATGTTAACAAGAGCACTTGTATGCTCTCGGATGATTTCTACTTGCGGATAAACTGAAACATCAATTCCTGGGTGGTTTTGCATGTTTGCATCATGCATAAACTCTACGTCATTACTTATGTTGACACCATCCGGATATTCGGGTATCCGTGCGTCAGTGTTGATAGAGCTTAACAAAATAGAATATGTCAAGGTCCCATTATGTCCTGGTTCGAGGACATAATTCTGAACATTTGGATAGTCAGTATAATTGTAAATACCATAAAATCCTGTAGCATTGAGGATTTTACCTGAAGCGGTGTACCACGCAAATGGACACATGGGCAATCCCATGGGACCTGCGTTAGCATATTGATGAGAGATGTTGGATACACATGATGGAATAATCTGTGTTGCACTGACGCTAGTTTGGTTTTCTTTTGTTGCATTTGCTGTATCTACTATTAGATTTTCAGCAGTAGAAGTGTTCACGCTGCTTCCAGTTATTTTCAACTCTCCAAGGTCTACTGTCATCATTTTTTCTTGTTCTCTTATCAAAGTTCCATTTGGTTGTAATACGACAGGAAATGCCTTTACTGCGATATGCACCATATCACCTACTTGCCAAGACAGATCACCCAAGTTGATGTGACTTGCTTCAAAACCCATTGCACCACTATAATTTTGTGGTACATGTTCAAGATGTACATAAAGTGAATTGTCCAGATTATCTTTTTTGCACGACACCCCATTGCATATATGGTATCCCACAAACTGAACTCCTTTTTCAGAACTCAAAACAAGATGCGGAGTAGGCGGTATGTCACATTTTTTAATGCAAGAGATAAGAGTGTCTCTTTCCATGATCACTTGGGCTTTGATGCCTAGTGGATTATCTGTTGTAGAGTGTGAGAGATCCGAATCCGTTATTCCTAGATCAATTGCAACAGGTCCAGCACAGGTGCCATTTGACAATCTGCCTTCAATACACATAGGCTGGTATGATGCGGAATTTAGCAAAACAATTCCAACTGCAATTGCTACAATTACTGGAATGCCTACGATTATTGAGAGATACAGAGTTTTCATTTTCTCAATGAATTATAGTAGAATTTCCAAGATCCGTCCATATTGCAGTTTTGTTATCGGGAATAGATGAAACCTCAACTTGAATATGAAAAATATCCTCATGTTTCCACTGTGGATTTTCAGGTAAGGCAATGAACTTGTAGTTTGGCATTCCAATTACATTAAGCGGTAACAAGATAGACAGGTCATTTCTTACGATGCATGAATTGTCATCACAAATGTTGTAACCAAGCAAGTATGTCGTGTAATTAGAGTTCATCTTGAGATTGAAGGTATTAAGAGGACAAGTACCAACACCGCAAGGTCCGCCGCCATAGTAATACATCAATCCTACAATTCCAAAAGGATTAGTTTTTGCATTAGCATTATGATTTGATTGTGTGGACTCAAATTTTGACCATCCTTCCACTGACAATATATTTACAGTGAATGGTCTTACGCATGCAGGAGAACCATCTTCAGCTTTTATTACAAGAGCATAGTTGCTAGGACATTTAACATCTAATGCAGAAATTCCTGATTTGAATTGTTTTAGAGGTGAATTCATGTTGGATGTTACAACTGGTCCAGCACAACAATGTATGGGATAAGAGGGATTTATTGAGGGTGGAATCGCATTAGTTTTGTTATCGTGTACATCAAACAGGAATGATTTAGAAATAGTCTTTCTAATTTCTGGCTGGGTATGATCTGTTTGATTTTTTGTGTAATATGAGAATGTTATAGTAGCATTGGTAGTTCCGGCAGATACTGCCTTGTAGACAAGAGTTGTACCCGGACTAGTTTTGCTAGTCGTTTCATTGGAATTGAGAGTTTGATGGAAAAGGGAGTAGGCACATGTAAAATTATTATTTTGTATCATAACGTGATTATCAAATGTTACAGCAAATGGTCCTTCACAATCATCAATTACAACTGATATCGAATCTGGTGAACTATTTTTCAAAGTTGCAGTAATTTTAAACACGTCTCCAACTTTAATTGAAGATGGCTGGGTGTGAATATCAACGATATTCACATTGTCAGTATTATTGGCTAAATGTGTTGAACAAAGATTTCCGGCATAGCATGTTGTTACTGTGTTGGAATTTTGTGCAAAAGCACCAGTCGTTGATGCTAAAGACATGATAAAAACAGACATTATAACAATTGAAAAATACGATATTCTCATCTTTCAGATGTACTGGATGTACATGATTTAAAAAAGTGGTGTAGAATTCTTCTAGTTTAAAAAACATGGACCAGGCCGGATTCGAACTAGGACTAGAAAACTAATGTAATTCTTTTTTGCATTTTTCTAGGCATGAAATTTTTTCCCCCAAATCGTACCATTTATTCCCAATTATTAGGCACGAAAATAAGCGGGAAATTCTTTTAATTATGTTACCTTGAGAGTACAATTCATGCTTCCAATGGATACAGGTGAAGGGCCATACGATGAGGGCTCTGAAAGAGCATCAAGTGCTGAAGATTACAAGGTAACATGCATCCAATTTATCAAAGATATCAGCGGAGATTATCTTGCATGGGTTGACTATTACAAACTGCCCGAAGAAGAAGACAAGAAAAGGCGCACACAGATTCATGCAATTGTAGAGCGCACAAACGAATGGATTGCAAAGGTTGCAACTACAATCAAGGGAATAGATGTTGTAATGAATGACGGAATACAAAAGATGGCAGAAAGCACTGCTGGATATCCATTTCAGATAGGAATCTTTGTCAACAACATGTCTGGATACACACTTGCCAAGCCTGGTATCATTGACATCAACATCAAGGCAGTTGGAAGAGAAGGGTACAAAGTAAAATTAGGATGGCACCAAAAGGAAAAAAGATTTTTGACTAGTTCCACAACTCCTGTATCAATCGACGAATCAAGTATCCCTGATACAGATTCTGACTTACTAGACATTCATCTAAAGATGGATGCACAAAAATGCCAACCAAGAGATGTTATATCATTTACAGCAGTTGTCACTGAAACTAAAGATGGCCAAGAACATGAAAGACGTGGCATGACAACTATCATCCACATGGGGTAACCTGTAGTACAATTCTTGCCTCTTCTGATCGTTTATCAGAATATTTCATCTGCGATATTTTTTTACACAATTCCTGGTCATCAACCAGTGATGCCGTACCCAAAATGGTCTCTCCGAGATACTGCACCTTGACACTTGGATTCTTTAATGCGTTCTTTAGCCAGTCGCTGTCAGAATTTCTTCTAGAAAAATAAAACTTGCCCTGGTACAATACTGCCCGTATCTCTACTGCATGCTCCTTACCTGTCTTTCTTCCACTAGTAACCAATACCGCCTTGAACGTCCCTTCTGGAATATACACGATA
>Ga0207663_10000818_pt1 | contig 14063 bp, 12 predicted proteins | sample LARL53metaG_FD_184346 | JGI IMG/M metagenome (GOLD analysis project Ga0207663, IMG submission 184346) | Corn, switchgrass and miscanthus rhizosphere microbial communities from Kellogg Biological Station, Michigan, USA - LAR L5-3 metaG... | ecosystem: Host-associated > Plants > Roots >...
ACGCGCCGCGCAGACGCCGACGATCCCCGACCCGTGCAGCCGCAGGGCCGTTCCGGGCGGCGCGTAGAGCGCCCGCGGCAGCCCCTCGAACGGCGACGAGCGCTCGCCGAGGGAGTGCGTCTGGCCGTCCACCGACACCTCCAGCCGACCGCCCAGGTTGACCAGGCAGACCTCGTCCCGGCCGCTGTCGTGGGCCGCCTCACCATCCACCTGCAGCGACCGGTAGGAGAGCCAGCGCCAGCCCGCACTGTCCGGGGTGACGGCCGGCGCGGGCGCGCGCAGCATCAGCTCAGTTGCCATCCAGATCCTCCGCCCTCGGCATCGCGATCGAGCATCCCAGGCGGCCGGCGACATGGGCGCCGGCTCGGTTTGCCGCCTCAGCGGCGTCGGCCGCGTCGGCTCCCTGCAGCAGCTTCCAGCCGAAGGCGGCAGCGAACGCGTCGCCGGCGCCGAGGCCGTTCACGACCTGCACCCGGCGGCCGGCCACATCCGACTGCGTGCCGTCCCGGAACACCGTGGCGCCGTCCGGACCGTGCTTTTGCACCACCACGCCCGGCCCCAGCTCGAGCAGCGTCCGCGGGCCGCCCCCGCCGACGGCCGCGTCCACCTCCTCGTCCGAACCGAGCACGATCCGGCAGTATGGCAGCAGCTCGCGCACCGACGCCGCGTAGTCGGCGGGATCGCGCCACAGCATCGGGCGCCAGTCGAGATCGAGCACGGTGTCGGCCTGGCGGCGGGCGCGGGCGACCGCCAACGTGGCGGCGCGCGACGGCTCTCGGGCCAGGCCCGTGCCGCTCACGTAGGCCAGCGGCGCCCGGCCGATGGCGGCCAGGTCGAGCTGGTCCGGCCGCAGCTCCCAGTCGGGGCAGGTGGGCGTCCGGTAGAACGTGATCGGGAAGCGGTCGGGCGGCCACGCCTCGCAGAAGGCGAGCGCCGTTCGGAGCTCCGGATCGACCGCCAGCCAGCGGCAGTCGACGCCCTCCCGCTCGAGGAAACTGCGCACGTAGCGACCGTGGCCGTCGTCGCCGACGGCGGACACGATCGCCGTGCGCACGCCCAGCCGGGCGAGCCCGGTCGAGACGTTGCCGGCGAAGCCGCCGACGAACTTGTGGAAGGTGTCCACCTCCTCCAGCGGAGTCTCCAGCTGGCCGGGGTAGAGGTCGACTCCGACGCGTCCCATGACGACCGCCTGCAGGTCGCTCATACGATCTCCGACGGACGCAGCACGACCTTGCCGGCGCGCCCGTCGCGCATGGCGTCGAGGGCGCCGCCGATCGCGTCCAGCGGCTCCTCCGAGGTCAGGATGTGGTCGACCGGCAGCAGGTCCTGCTCGAGCATCCGGGCCGCCGTGGTGGCCATCCCGAACCCGCCGGCGCTGCCCTGAATGCGGATCACGCCGTCCACCACGATCGCCGTCTTGACCGCCGGCCGGGCAGTCTGGTTGTAGCCGAAGCAGAGCACCGTTCCGGCGTGGTCGACCAGCTCGACCGCGCGATCGAGGAGCACGCCGGTCGCATCGACCACCAGGCTCGGCGGCGCGTCGCTGCCGGTCGCCCGGCGCCACCCGGCGGCCGACAGGTCGGAGGAGTCGAGCGTGTGCGTCGCCCCCGACGCCTCCGCCATCGCGCGACGAGCCGGCGCCGGCTCGTAGACCGCCAGCGGCGTCATCCCCATGTGCCGCAGCACCGACGTGAAGAGCTGCCCGATCGGTCCGGCGCCGAGCACGGCGGCGCTCTCGCCGGGCGCCGGCCCGGCGCGCCTGACTGCGGCCAGCACGCAGGAGAGCGGCTCGGTCAGCACCGCCCGCCGCCAGGTCAGTGCCGGCCCGATGGGGATGGTCGCCCACTCCGGCATCGCCGCGTACCTGCACATCCCGCCGTCGTGGAAGATGCCGTGCAGGATCTGGTCGGGACAGCCCTCGGGCCGGCCCAGCCGGCAGAGCCGGCAGAGCCCGCAGCCGCGCGCCGGGTCGATGACGACGCGGTCGCCGGCCGCCACCGAGGTGACGTCCCTTCCGACCGCCCGGACGATGCCTGCGAACTCGTGGCCGAGCACGATTCCGGGAGTTGCCGGGTGCCGCTGCGGAGTCGCCAGGATGTGCAGGTCGGAGCCGCAGATTCCCGCCGCCGCCACCTCCAGCAGCACCCCGTCGGGCGCGCATTCCTCGGGCTCGGCGACATCCATCACCGAGTACCGCCCCTCGCCCATGAACTTCACGGCCTGCACCGGCTCTCCCGCAGAAATCGTCCCAACCCCCCTTGACAGAGAGGCATTGGAGGCAGAAGATACGCGATCTCTTTAAACGTTTCAACCTGACCCCCACAGGACGGGAAGCGGGAGATGAGGCTCGGAGTCTTCAACGATGCGCTCGCCGATCGGGATCGCCGGGACGCCTTCGCGTGGTGCGCAGGCCGCGGCCTCGAGGCCGTCGAGATGGGAGTCGGAGGGTGGGCCAGGGCGGCCCACCAGCTCGACCTGGAACTGCTCCTGCGCGAGCCCGCCGAGCGTGACCGGCTGCTCGGAGAGCTGCGCGAGCACGACCTCGCCCTGTCCTGCGTGAACGCCGCCGGCAACCCGCTGCACCCCGATCCCGCCGTCGGCGACGATCACCGCGCCCGGCTCCGCGGCGCCGTCGAGCTGGCGCACCTGCTCGGTGTTGAGCGCGTCGTCACCATGAGCGGATGCCCGGGCGGCCGCGACGGCGGCCGCGACCCGGTGTTCGCTCCCTGGGCGCTCGTCCCCGACGACGAGGCGCTCTGGGAATGGCAGTACGAGAACCGGCTGGCGCCGTTCTGGTCGGAGTTCGGCGCCTGGGCGCGGGCGGACGCTCCGGCGGTGCTGATCTGCCTCGAGCTGCACGCCGGGGCAGCGGCCTACAACCCCGGGTCCTACCGCCGGATCGCCGAGGCGGGAGGGGCCAACGTCGGCGTCAACTTCGACCCCAGCCACTTCTGGTGGCAGGGCATCGACCCGGCCGCGGTGATCGACGAGGTGGGCGGACGGATCGGCTTCGCACACGGCAAGGACACGCTCATCCACCCCGACCGCGTCCGCCGCCAGGGCGTCATCGACCACCGCTTCCCGGTCGACCCGGACACCGCCCCCTGGCACTTCTGCGCGGTCGGCGACGGACACGGCATCGACGAGTGGGCGGGCCTGCTGACGCTCCTCGGGCAGGCCGGATACGACGGCGACCTGTCGATCGAGCACGAGGATCCGCGGCTCGATCCGGATGCCGGGATCGACGCCTCGCTGGCCGGCCTGCGCGACGCCATCGCCCGTGCGGAGGCGCGGGCAGCTTGACGATCACGATGCATGACGTGGCCCGCCGCTCCGGAGTCTCGGTGGCGACCGTCTCCAACGTCCTGCGCGGCCGCGGCCCGGTCGCCGAGCGGACGCGGACGCGCGTGCTGGAGGCGATCGACGAGCTCGGTTACCGGCCGAACCAGGTCGCCCGCTCGCTCAAGGAGCGGTCGACCAGGACGCTGGGCGTGGTCATCCCGGACGCGCTCAACCCCTTCCACGCGGCGATCGCCCTGCAGGTGGAACGGCGGGCCCACCACGACGGCTTCGCGGTGCTGGTGGCCGAGACGGAGAACGATCCCGCGCTCGAGGCCGACCAGGTCCGGGCACTCGTCGGGCGGCGAGTGGACGGGGTCATCTTCCCTGCCGTCACCGAGGGCTCGGCGATTCCCGGCGAGCTCCTCGACCGCGGCATCCCGGTGGTCGTCGTCTCCTTCGCAGGCCGGGACGCCCGCCTCGGCACAATCGACATCGACGAGTGCGCGGCCATGGCCGAGGTGGTGGAGCACCTGACCGGCCTCGGCCACCGGCGGATCGCGTTCGCCAGCTCAGGCCAGCTCGAGGAGTCGATCGAGTCGCGGCCGGAGGCGCTGCGCCGAGCGCTCGCCCGGCATGGGCTGGAGCCGGTCGCCATGGACACCGGCCCGACCGCCGTCTGCTGCACCAACGACATCGTGGCGATCGACCTGATCGACGAGCTGGAGCGGGCGGGCAGGCGCGTCCCGGGCGACATCTCGGTGGTTGGGTTCGACGACATCCCGATCGCCGGCCACGCCCGGATCAGCCTGACGACCGTGCACCAGGACGCCGAGGAGATGGGCCGAATGGCCGCCGAGCTGATGCTGAAGGCGATCGCCGACGGCGGCCACCTGGCGATCCGGGTCGCCGTCCCGGCGCACCTGGTGGTGCGCGGCTCGACCGGCCCGGCGCCCGGGGGAGCGGGCTGATGGAGGTCCGCTACGAGAGCATCTGCAAGTCGTTCGGCGGCGTGGACGCGGTGATCGACCTCGATCTGCACATTCCCGACGGCTGCTTCCTGGCGCTGCTCGGGCCGTCAGGCTGCGGCAAGACGACGGCGCTTCGGATCATGGCCGGCCTGGAGGAGCCGACCTCGGGCCGCGTCTTCATCGGCGACGACGACGTCACCCGCCTGCAGCCGCGCGACCGCGACGTGGCGATGGTGTTCCAGAGCTACGCCCTCTACCCGCACAAGAACGTGCGCGAGAACATCGCCTACCCGCTGCGCGCCCGCAAGGTGCCCAAGTCCGAGCACGGCGCCCGGGTGAGCCGGGTCGCCTCGCTGCTCAACATCGAGACGCTGCTCGACCGGCGGCCCCGCCAGCTCTCCGGCGGCCAGCGCCAGCGGGTCGCGCTGGCCCGGGCGATCGTACGCGAGCCACGGGTGTTCCTGATGGACGAGCCGCTGTCGAACCTCGACGCCCAGCTTCGCTCGCAGATGCGGGTGGAGATCAAGCACCTCCAGCGCGAGCTGCAGGTGACGACCCTCTACGTCACCCACGACCAGGTCGAGGCGATGACGATGGCCGACCTGGTCGCGGTGATGCGCGACGGCGAGCTGCAGCAGCTGGCGCCGCCGGGCGAGCTCTACGACCACCCGGCCAACCTGTTCGTGGCCCGGTTCTGCGGCTCGCCGCCGATGAACGTCCTGCACGGCGACATCGAGGGCGGCGTCTTTCGACACCCGGCCGGGGAAATCCGACTCGCCCGGGCCGCCCCGGACGGCCCGACCGTGCTCGGCTTCCGGCCCGAGCATGTGACCATCGTCGATCCCGGCGCAGAGGGCGCCGCGGGCGGCGAGATCTATGTCGTCGAGCCGCTCGGGAACGAGACGCTGGTCGCCGTCAAGGTGGCAGACGAGCTGATCAACGTGCGCGCACCGGCCGACTTCGCCCCCCGGGTCGGCGCCCGCTGCGGCGTCCTCCCGGCCGCCCGCCACATCCACCTGTTCGATCCCGACTCTGGAGCGGCGCGCCGCGAAGCGGCGCCCGATGCCCTTCCCCCGCAAACGGACGTCCCGTCCCCCATTCAAGGAGCCTCGCATGACTGAGCCGAACGGCAGCAACGAGCGCGCCTCCGGCGCGTACACCCGGAGGCAGGTGATGAAGGGAGCGCTCGGCACCGGCGCCGCGCTTGGCCTTGCCCCGCTCCTGGCCGCCTGCGGCTCCGGCTCGAGCTCGTCCTCCGGCAGCAGCGGCGCCGCGGCAGGCGGCTCGATCACCATCGGCAGCTTCGCCGACCCGGCGATGGTGCCGTTCCAGAAGATCTTCCTGCCCAAGTTCACCGCCGAGACCGGGATCAAGGTCAACTACAACCAGACCGGCTACAACACCTGGTACCAGAACTCGCAGAACGACGGCCGGAACAAGACCGGCGCCTACGACATCTACGTGATGGACGACAACTGGGTGCCGCTGTACGCCGCCGGCGGGATCATCCAGAGCCTGGACAAGCTCGGGCTCAAGGTGAACCCGGACATCCTCGAGAAGGGCCTCGACCAGGGCTACTGGCCGCCCCGTTCGGGAGCGCGCATGAAGGCGTTCGCCAACGACGCGCCGCAGCTCTATGCGCTGGTCATCATCGACGACGTCGAGATGCTCTACTACAACAAGGACTACTTCTCGAAGGCGCCGGTCACCTGGGACGACATCTACGCCGTCGCCAAGACCACCAAGCCGCCGCTCTACGGGTGGACGGCCCGCGGCGTCAAGGGCAACCCGATCGTCCAGACCTACCTGCCGCTGCTCAACTCCTACGGCGGCAGCTTCGCAAACACCGACTGGTCGCCCGGCTTCGCCGGGCCGGAGGGCGTGGGTGCCCTGGAGCGGCTCTTCTCGTTCATCCCCTATATGCCGCCCGGCGTGGCGGCATTCGACACCACCGAGGAGACGGCGGTGATGCTGGAGGGCCACGCGACGGCGATGACCGAGTACACGGGCACCGCGCACATCGTTGACGACCCGACGCAGTCCAAGGTCGTCGACAAGATCGACTTCGCGGCCACACCGAAGCAGGTGATCTCCGGGCCGGCCATCGGGACGTTCATCTGCGGCATCTCGGCGGGGGCGAAGAACACCGCAGGCGCGATCAAGTTCCTCGAGTGGTTCACATCCGAGAAGGTGCAGAAGGAATTCGCCGGGGTCGGCAGCGCCGCCGTCACCGGGACCGCCCTGCGCGACCCGGCGCTGAGCAAGAAGTACCGCTGGCTGCCGGCGATCGCAGATGCGGTCGACAACTCGATCCCCAAGCCGCGCACGCCAGACGAGCCGCAGATGGAGAACATCCTCGGCACGCAGCTGAACGAGGCGCTGGTGGAGGCGATCAGCAAGAAGTCCGGATACACGCAGATCGCCCAGTCGCATTTGACCACGGCGGCAAACCAGATCACCGCCTACCTCAAGCAGCAGGGCGGCTACTTCTAGGCCGAATGGCGCAGGCAACGGTCAAGAGGCGGCGGGTGCGGGCCGCCCGGGCAAGTCTCCCGGGCGGTCCCTACCTGCTGCTGGTGCCGGCGATGGTGGCGCTGGCGCTGGTGTCACTTTGGCCGCTCTACTACGGCGTCAGGGCGAGCCTCACCCACTACCTCTACGGACGCGACTTCGGCTCGGCCGGACTCGACAACTACCGTCGCATCTGGAGCGACCCCTACTTCCACCAGGCGATGAGCACGACCGCCAAGTACGTGGTCATCGTCGTCACCTGCGAGACCCTGCTGGGGCTCGGCCTGGCGCTCCTGGTGTCGCGCGAGATTCGCTTCGCGAGCCCGATCCGGGTCGGGCTGATCCTGCCGATGACGATCGCGCCGGTCGTCGCCGGCGTCATGTGGCGGCTGATCTACGACAGCGGCATCGGCGTCACCGATCCGCTCTTCCAGGCCTTCGGATTCAGCGCGCCGGAGGTGCTGGCCAACAACACGAGCGCGTTCATCGCCGTCTGCGTCGTCGACATCTGGGAGTGGACGCCGCTGGTCTTCCTGATCGTGCTGGCCGGGCTGCAGTCGCTGCCCCAGGAACCGCTGGAGGCGGCCCGCGTGGACGGCGCCGGGCGCGTGCGGCTGTTCTTCGACCACACCCTGCCGCTGCTGGCGCCGGTGCTGCTGGTGGCGATCGTCCTGCGCACGATCGACGCCATCGGGACGTTCGACCAGATCTACGTGCTGACCCAGGGCGGCCCAGGCGTCTCGACCCAGCTCATCTCCATCTACGCCTACAACACCGCCTTCCAGTTCAGCCAGTACGGCCTGGCAGCGGCGATGCTGATCGCGCTCCTGGCGATGGTTGCGCTGCTGATGATCGCTGCGGTGCGGCTGATGAAGCGGGTGGCGGTGTGAAGCCGCGGCTGCACCGGATCGCGCTGTACACGACCATCGTCGCGATCCTCGCCATCGCCCTCTTCCCCTTCTGGTGGATGATCGACGAGTCGCTGAAACAGCCGGTCGAGATCTTCAGCGGGGCGAACCTCTATCCGCATCACCCGACGATGTCGAACTACTCGCAGCTGTTCAATGACTACCACTTCGGCTCGTACCTGGAGAACAGCATCCTGGTGGTGACGGTGACGGTGTTCGTGAGCCTTGTCCTGGGCACGCTGGCCGCCTATTCGCTGGCCCGCTTCAACCTCCGCCTCGGCCTCAACCAGTCGGCGCTGGTAGTGGCGCTCCTGGTGCGCATGATCCCGGCCATCCTGCTCGTCATCCCGCTCTACCTGATGCTCGCCAGGTGGGGCCTGCTGAATACGCGGATCGGCCTCATCATCATCTACACCGGCATCAACACCAGCTTCGTCATCTGGATGATGCAGAGCTTCCTGGCCGAGATCCCGCGCGACATCGAGGAGGCGGCGATGGTGGACGGCGACACGCGCCTCTCGGCCCTGCGCCGGGTGGTCCTCCCGCTGGCGGCGCCAGGGCTCGCGGCGACGGCGATCTTCAGCGTGATCGCCACCTACAACGACTTCCTGATCGCCCTCTCGCTCACCTCGACGCCCGCCGCCCAGACCGTTCCGGTGGGGGTGTCGACGCTGATCGGGAAGATCCAGATCCAGGTCGGGCCGATGGCCGCGGCCGGCGTCATCGGGGCGCTTCCGATCGTGATCTTCGCACTCATCGTGCAGCGCCACTTCGTCCGCGGATTGACGCTCGGCGCCGTCAAGTGACGACCCGCCGGCTGACCACCGCCCAGGCGCTGATCGCGTTCCTGGCCGCTCAGCGTGTGTCACGGGACGGCCCGCCGGCGCCGCTCTTCGCCGGCGTCTTCGGCATCTTCGGCCACGGCAACGTCGCCGGGGTCGGTCAGGCGCTGCAGGAGCACGGCGGCCTGCGCTTCATCGTGCCCCGAAACGAGCAGGCGATGGTGCACTCGGCGGTCGCCTTCGCCCGCCAGCGAAACCGCCTGCAGACCTTCGCCTGCACGACCTCGATCGGCCCCGGCGCGACCAACATGGTGACCGGCGCCGCACTGGCCACCATCAACCGGCTGCCGGTGCTGCTCTTGCCGGGCGACGTCTTCGCCTCGCGGCGGGTCAACCCCGCCCTGCAGCAGCTGGAGCTGCCGGGCGCGCCAGACGTCTCGGTGAACGACGCGCTGCGCCCCGTGTCCCGCTTCTTCGACCGCATCAACCGTCCCGACCAGCTCGCCGCCTCCCTGCTTGAGGCGACCCGCGTGCTGACCGACCAGGCCGAGACCGGCGCCGTGACCATCGCCCTCCCCCAGGACGTGCAGGCGGAGGCGTTCGCCTTCCCGGAGGAGCTCTTCGCCGAGCGCGTCTGGCACATCCCGCGCCCGGCGCCCGACCCCGCGTCGGTGGAACGGGCGGTGGAGCTCCTGCGCGGCGCCGCCCGGCCGCTGATCGTCGCCGGTGGAGGCGTCGTCTACTCCGAGGCGACGGCGGCGCTGCGTGCGCTCTGTGAGCAGACCGGCATCCCGGTCGCCGAAACCCAGGCCGGCAAGGGATCCCTGCCCTACGACCATCCCTCGGCGCTGGGAGCGATCGGCGCCACCGGCACACTCGGGGCCAACGAGCTGGCCCGCGACGCCGACGTCGTGCTCGCGGTCGGCACCCGCCTGTCCGACTTCACGACCGCCTCGCGGACAGCGTTTCAGGATCCCGGCCTGCGCCTGATCGGCCTCAACGTGGCCGCCTTCGACGCCCACAAGCTGGGCGCGCTGGCACTGGTCGGCGACGCCCGCCGCGGCCTCGACGAGCTGGCCGCCGGCCTCGGGTCGCACCGAGTCGACCGATCCTGGGCCGACCGGGCAGCCGCCGCAAACCGCGCCTGGGACGACGAGGTGTCGCGGGTCGAAGCGACCGGCGAGGGACCGCTGACGCAGGCAGCGGTGCTGGGGATCGCCAACCGCGAGTCGGAGCCGACCGACGTCGTCGTGTGCGCCGCCGGCAGCATGCCCGGCGACCTGCACAAGCTGTGGCGCGTCCGCGACCCCAAGGCCTATCACGTCGAGTACGGCTACTCGTGCATGGGCTATGAGCTGGCGGGCGGGCTGGGCGTGAAGATGGCCGAACCCGACCGCGAGGTGCTGGTCATGGTCGGTGACGGCTCCTGGCTGATGATGCCCGGCGAGCTCGCGACGGCGGTTCAGGAGGGGGTGCGGCTCACCGTCGTCCTGGTCGACAACGGCGGCTTCGCGTCGATCGGGGGGCTGTCCCGATCGGTTGGCTCGGACGGCTTCGGCACCGCCTACCCGAACCGGGCAGACCTGGCGGCCAACGCGGCCAGCCTGGGCGCCATCGCCGTTCGCGCCGGCAGCGAGCCGGAGCTGGTGGCCGCCCTTCGGGCCGCCCGCTCGGCCGACCGCACGACCGTGATCGTGGTCGACTGCGAACGGGTCGGGGCGGCCGGCGCGTACGCCACCTGGTGGGACGTCCCGGTCGCCGAGGTGTCGCAGATGCCGGCCGTCCAGGAGGCGCGCGCCGGCTACGAGCGTGAACGGCAGCGCCAGCGGCCGCTGCTGGGAGGCGGCGATGGCTGAGCGCCGACTGCGAATCGGCGTCATCGGCGCCGGCATGATCGCTCAGATCGAGCACATCCCGAACCTGGTCGACCTGCGCGACCGCTTCGAGCTGGTGGGCATCGCCGACCCCTCGCAGCACGTACGCGAGGCGGTGGCGGCGCGCTACGCCGTGGCCGCCCATGCCGATGTCGAGGATTTGCTGGCCGAGGGACTGGACGCGGCGCTGGTGGCGGTGCCCGACCCGCTGCACGCAGCGACCGTCCTGCAGGCGCTGGAGGCCGGTCTACATGTCTTCTGCGAGAAGCCGCTCTGCTACACCGACCGCGACTACGCGGAGATCGCCGCCCAGCGCGACGCCCGCCGGCTGGTGGTGCAGGTCGGCTACATGAAGCGCTACGACCCGAACTACGAGGCGGCCCTCGACCTCCTGCCCGAAGGCGGGCACGGCCTGCGCTACATCTCCGTCGACGTCAGCGACCCGGATGCCTGGCCGTTCATCGACCACCGGCCGCTGGCCCGGGCCGACGACGTCCCGGCGGCCCTCATCGAAGAGGGCCGGACGCTGCAGCGGGCACAGGCGCTGGAGGCGCTCGGCGCCGCGGTCGACGGCGACCTCCTGCGCGGCTACTGCGACCCGCTGATGTCCGGCGTCGTGCACTCGGTTAACGCCGTGCACGGGATGCTCGACCGGATGGGGATCGACGACGGGCAGGTGGTCGCCGGACAGGTGTGGGCGAACGGCGAGGGCGGTGCCGGCACCGTGTCGCTGCTTGACGGGCAGGCGCTGTGGCACCTGGCCCAGGTGCTGGTGCCCGACATCGCCTGGTACCGCGAGCGCTACACCCTGCACTTCGACGGCACCGTGATCGAGCTGGTGTTCCCGGCGCCCTACCTGAACCACCAGCAGACCGAGCTCCTCGTTCGCCGCTCGAGCGGGCTGCGCCTGGAGACAACCCACATCCAGGCGGGCTACGAGGAGGCGTTCATCCGCGAGCTGGAGGCCTTTTGGGCGAGCGCCGTGCGCGGCGAGCCGGTGCGAAACACCGTCGAGCAGGCGCATCGGGACGCCCGCCTGCTGGCCGATATCGCGCGCCAGGCGGGAGCGGCCGGCCGGTGACCGACCACCTGCACTCTGCCCAGCGGGCGCGGTCGCTCGACCAGCTCTCGTCGCCGCGCGGCATCGTCGCCGGGGCGGCGGTCGACCATCGCGACTCGCTGCAGGCGGCGCTGGCCCGGCGCGGTCTGGAGCTGGACGCCGACGGCATCACGGCGCTCAAGCTGCGCATCGCGCGGGCGCTGGCGCCGGCAGCCTCGCTGGTCCTCCTGGACGCCGAATACGCGGCTGCTCAGGCGGTGGCCGCGGGCGCCCTGCCGGGCCGTACCGGCCTGGTCGTCCCGCTGGAGGCGATGGGTTACGGGGACGTCGCCCGGCTGCCAGTGACAGGGCTCCTGGAGGGCTGGTCACCTGCTCAGGGGCGCCGGCTGGGCGCCGCCGGAGCGAAGCTCCTGCTGCCCTTCCGGGTCGACGTCGAGGACCAGGCGGCCCGCCAGGAGCAGGTCGTTCGGGAAGCCGTGGCGGGTTGCCGAGGCGCCGGGCTGGCGCTGATCGTGGAGCCCATCGTCTACCCCCGGCCCGGCGAGCAGCGGGCCGGCGGCGAGCGCTTCGGCGAGCTGGTGGTGGAGGGTGCGGCCAGGCTGGCGAGGCTGGAGCCGGACATCCTGAAGCTCCAGTACCCGGGCTCCACCGACGCCTGCCGGGCCCTGGACGCGGCGTGCGGGCAGGCGATCCCATGGGTGCTCCTGGGCGGCGGCGCCGACGCGGCCGTCCTGGAGGCGCAGATCGAGGATGCCTGCCGGGCCGGCGCCTCCGGGTTCATCGTCGGGCGCACCCTCTTCGACGCAGCCCTGGTCGCCGACGCCGCGGAGTCGGAGCGGGCGCTCGCAGAGACCTGCCGGCCGCTGCTGGAACGCCTGGCGGCACGCGCCGAGGAGCTGGCCACGCCCTGGCGGGAGCGGGTGGGGCCGCTCCCCCGCCCGGCCCACGGCTGGTACCAGAACGCCTAGCCGTTGGGCGCCACCAGCACCTTGGCGGCGGCGCCGGTCTGGGCCAGCTCCAGCGCGACGCCGACCTCATCCAGCCCCACGCGGTGGGTGATCATGCGCGCGAACGGGAAGCGGCTGAGGTGGCGCTCGAGCATCGCCAGCGCGGAGGGGTACTGGTCGAGCGTCTCGCCGCCGACGCCGAGCACCGTCAGGCCGCGGGCGCAGATCTGGCTGTTCGGGTTCACCTCCACCGGGCCGAGGTCGACGAACGCCCCGGCCTCGATCACCGTCCCGCCCGGGCGTGCCAGGTCAAGGGCTTCGGGAAACGTGACGGCCACGCCGGAGCAGTCGACCACGACGTCGGCGCCGAGCCCGGCGGTGGCATCCAGCACCGCCTGGCGCCGCTCGCCGGCGGTGGTCGCGGAGGCGTCGAGGGTCAGGTCGGCGCCGAACGCGCGCGCCTGCTCGAGCCGCCCCGGCAGCAGGTCGACCGCGATCAGCCTGCCGGCGCCGAGCATCTCCGCCTTCGCCAGGTGGACGAGACCGAGCGGCCCGGCGCCGAGTACGGCAACCGTGTCGCCAAAGCGAAAGCCGCTGCCGGCGGGCGCCAGCAGCCGCGCAGTGTCGAGCCCGTTGGTCACCGCCATCAGCTCGGTCAGCGCCGCGATCTCGGACGGGAGGCTGTCCGGCACCCGGAACAGCCGCGTCCCCGGCAGCAGGTACATCCGCTGCGCCCAGCCGCCGAACAGGTGCGGTGGATCGGCGCAGCTGAGCGAGTTGCCATAGTCCTGAAGCCCGGTGCACAGGTAGTAGGGATAGCCGTGGCCGAGGCAGAACCGGCAGCGGCCGCAGGTCAGGTTCGGCGCCGGGACGACGCGGTCGCCGACCGCGATCGGGCGGCCGTCCGCATCTAGCGGCTCGCCGGGCCCGATCGCCCGCACGACTCCAACGTTCTCGTGGCCGCAGATCAGCGGGTAGGCGGCGCCCCGCTCGTGGTCGGTGCCGGCGTACTGGATGCTCTCGCCGCGCCAGGTGTGCTTGTCGGTGCCGCAGATGCCCGAGTACTCGATCGCCAGAACGACTGCGCCGGGCGCCGGGTCAGGCTCGGGGAAGCGCTCGACCGAGACCCGTCCCGGGCCCTGCATGACGGCCGCCCGAACATCGCTCACCAGCCGAGCATAACCGGGGCCCTCGCCGTCGGCTCACCTCGACGCTGGAGACAGCCCGCGGCGGTCACCAGCCGGGGACGAGCTCGCCGGCCTCGACGGCGACGTCGAGGCGGCTGCCTGCCGGCGCCAGCGGGCAGGTCCAGGCCGGGTTGTAGGCGCAGGAGGGGTTGTAGGCGAAGTTGAAGTCGAGCACGAGGCCGTCCGGCCCACCGCCCAGGTCTGCGCCTTTGACGGTATCCAGGAGATAGCGGCAGGCGTAGGTTTCGCTCCCCGATGTGCGGTCGGCGAAGGGCAGGAAGATCCCGCCGCCGTACGCCTCGAGCCAGTAGAGCGGCAGGGTGCAGGTGGTGCCGGTAAGCGCAAAGCGTGCCTCGGCGAAACGGCGGAAGCGAAACGGCTCGCCGGTCGATGTCGCCAGTTCCAGCGACGCCGGCTCGACCGGCGCCACCGCGGCAACGGCGCGCAGCGCCGGGTCGTAGTCGTAGTACCGCAGGCCGGCGAACCCGGCCCGCCGCTCCGGCTCGAGCGGCGACTGGGGATGGATCGCGAAGAGCCGGTCGCG
>Ga0207663_10000820_pt1 | contig 14043 bp, 12 predicted proteins | sample LARL53metaG_FD_184346 | JGI IMG/M metagenome (GOLD analysis project Ga0207663, IMG submission 184346) | Corn, switchgrass and miscanthus rhizosphere microbial communities from Kellogg Biological Station, Michigan, USA - LAR L5-3 metaG... | ecosystem: Host-associated > Plants > Roots >...
CCTCCGCCATGGCTCACGATGCTGGCGCGCTCGTGTTCGTCGATGGCGTCCACTACGCGCCGCATTTTCTGCCCGACGTCGCCGCGCTGGGATGCGACCTGTTCGCCTGCTCGGCGTACAAGTTTCACGGCCCCCATCTCGGTGTGCTCTGGGGCCGGCGCGAGTTGCTCGAGCGCATGGACGTTCCCCGCCTGGAACCGGCACCCGACAGCGCGCCGGAACGCATGGAAACCGGAACGCAGAATCACGAGGGGATCGTGGGCGCGGCGGCGGCGGTGCGCTGGCTCGCCTCACTGGCCGGTCCGGATGGCGATACGCGCGAGCGGTTGGCGACGGCCTTCTGCGAAATCCACGATCGGGAAGCGGATCTATTCCGGCGACTGTGGGACGGACTGGCTCGCACCGACGCCGTGACGCTTCATGGTCCGGTTCCGGGAACCAAACGAACCGCCACGGTGTCCTTTACAGTCCGCGGTGTCGACTCGGAGCGGGTCGCCGTCGCCCTGGTGCGTCAGGGGTGCTTCGTTTCCCACGGGGATTTCTACGCCTCGACCGTGGTCCGTCGCCTTGGGCTCGAATCCGAGGGCCTCGTGCGAATCGGCGCGGCCTGCTATACGACCGCCGAGGAGATCGACCGCGTGGTCGCCGCGGTTACCAAACTCGCACACTGATCCTGCAACCTCAGCCCCTCGTCCTGCGTCTGTCAGATGATGCCTGAGTCGCCGTACCGCGCGCCGCTCCGTGACTGACGAGCTGAAGGACCGACTGGGTGCGGCCCTCGGCACCGGCTACCTGCTGCAGGACGAATTGCACGGCGGCGGAATGTCGCGCGTGTTCGTGGCATACGACGCGGCGCTTGACCGCCGCGTCGTGGTGAAAGTGCTCGCGCCCGAGCGGGCGGGCGAGCTCTCCACCGAGCGGTTCCGCAAGGAAGCGCTGCTGGCCGCCTCGCTGCAACACGCGCACATCGTTCCGATACTGGCGACCGGCGCCGTGGACGGCATGCCGTACCTGATCATGCCGTTCATCGACGGCCGCTCGCTGCGCGAACGCCTGGAGCGGGAGGGACGGCTCCCGCTGCGGGACGCGGTGCGGGTGCTGCTCGATGTGGCGCGGGCGTGCGCCTATGCGCACGAGCGCGGCATCGTCCATCGCGACATCAAGCCCGACAATATCCTCGTCAGCGGTGACGCCGCGATGATCACCGATTTTGGAGTGGCCCGGGCCATAGCGGCCGGCGGGCGGGCGCGCGGCGACGCCCGGCTCACGCACGAAGGTTTTACGGTGGGCTCGCCGCGCTACATGGCGCCGGAGCAGGCCACCGGTGATCCCGATATCGACCATCGGGTCGACATCTATTCGTTCGGCGTGCTCGCCTTCGAGCTGATTGCCGGTGAACCGCCATTCACGTCGCCGTCGTCCGCTGAACTGCTCCGCGCCCACCTGACGATGCTCCCGCCGGATCTGCGCACGCTGCGCCCCGATACACCCATCGAGCTGGCAGAGCTCGTCAAGCGGTGTCTCGCCAAACGCCGCGACGATCGCCCGGCCAGCGCGGGACTCGTCGTCGCAGCCCTCGAGTCGCCCGGAATCATTTCGTCGTCTCGCTCGCGGCGCGCCATCGCCGCGATTCGGCCGGGAAACCGGCTCTGGTATTCGGTGGCGGCCTTCACGCTGGTACTGGCCCTGGGCGTGGCGGCATGGCGAACCCGCGGTGCGGCGGCATCGGCGCGGATCGATTCGATCGCCGTCCTTCCGGTCATCGACCGCACCAGCGATTCCGCGTCCGAATGGATGGCGACCGGCCTCACGGACGAAGTGACCGCCGTCCTCGGCCGGGCGCCCGGATTGCGGGTCGCCGCCCGGCGTACGGTCGAGCGCTTTCGCACCAACACCGCGTCGCCGGAACGGATCGCCCGTGACCTCGGCGTGGCATCCGTGCTCGATGCCACCCTGACCCGCACCGACAGCAACGACTACCAGCTTGCGGCACAGTTGATCGACGGTCGCAGCGGCCTCGTGTTGTGGAGTGCTGCCATCCGCGGTGGACGAAATGATGTGCTGGCCCTCCAGGACTCGGTGGTGACAGGTGTGCTTCACGCCCTGCGGCGGGCGCCCGACACGCTGTCCACCGGCAGCATGCTTGAAGATCCGGCGGCCAAGCGCGCCGCGTGGGGCGAATACCTCCAGGGGCGGGCCGAACTGCGACGGCGGGGAAGTGGCCACCTGCGAGAGGCCATCTCGCACTTCGCCCTCGCGTTGCGCTCGGACGCCATGCTTCCGCAGGCCTATGCCGGCCTCGCCGACGCCTGGAGCCTGCTGCCGTTGTACGATCCAGCCGCGGGACAGCAGCCCCTGGCTCGCGCCCTCGATGCGGTGGACCATGCCTTGGCCCTCGATCCCAAGTTGCCAGAAGCGCGCGCCTCGCGGGGACACTTGCTGGCCGGAATGTGGCAGTGGAGTGACGCGGAGGCCGACCTGCGCGCGGCGCTTGCCGCCAACAGCGCACTGGTCGACGCGCGGCAGTGGCTCGGTGAGCTCCTGCTCCTGACCGGCCGGCACGCCGAGGCGGTCAAGGCGCTGACGTCAGCGCGCGCTCTCGACCCGACCTCGCCGGTCCTGGTGTCCATCCTCGGACTTGCCCTGGCAATCGACAATCAGACTGACGCGGCGACCGGAGCGATCAACATGGCGCTGCAGCTCGATCCGTCATTTACCGAGGCATATCTGTTTGGCGGTGCAGCCCAGTTGATTGCCGGTCAGCCGAAACCGGCAACTGAGCTGCTGCAGCGCGGTGTCGCACTCGCCCCGACCGATCCCCTGATGATCGGTCTTCTCGGCCAGGCATACGCGCAATCAGGCGACCCCGGGCACGCACGCGCCATGCTTCGTGACCTCGATGCCCTGCCGGCAGGAATTCCGCGCAACGGCGCACGGGCGCATGTGGATCTGGGATTGCGCGACAGCACCGCCGCATTTGCCGCGCTCGACCAGGCGGTGACTGATCACGAGCCGATATTCGCCGCCGAGCCGCTGGGCACGCCCCTGTTCAGCGACGTTCGACGCACGCCGCACTTCGCCGTGCTGCTCTCGCGGCTCGGCTTTCCGGCCGCCACCGCGGCCACCATCCGGTCGTCGCCACCGCCTCGCTGAACGGGTGCGCCGCGGCGGCGAGCGGTCGTCTCCCGGTCAGACGTGCGTTGAGCGCGTCACAACGGAGGCGCCAGTGATGAAGACGATCAGGCGGATGATTCTTCCAGCCATCGCGGCAGCTGCTGCCGCGCTGGGTTGCGGCCCGGGGTACCGGTACTCTGCCTCGGCAGATATCGGTCCCGGCGTGGACCTCTACGGATATTACCCGGATTACTGGGGGGATTGGCGCAGCAACTTCTCGCTGTGGTCGCCCACCGTCGTCTACGAGTACGGCGGCAGGTACTACCCGACCCGGGTCCGCTATTCCCGTCCGGTGTCGGTGTATCAGTACCACAATCAATATTTCATGCCGCCGCGCGACAACGACTTCCGCAATCGGGACCGGCGTTTCGACTACCGGCATCGCCCGACGGACCAGGACTACCGGCGGGCACGCCCGCGACCGGATGGACGCCGCCCCGGCGCCCGCTAGACCCGCGGCCGACCTGGCGTGCTCAGGTCGTCGGGACGGACCGGTGCGTGACTCCGGGGTCGATATCCGCGGGCGGTAACCCGAAGTGGGCGTCGGCCACGGTCTCGAGCCAGTCGCGACTCGCCGACTTGTGGCCGCGCACCCCCTCACGGCGGACCGACTTGCTGCGCAGGATCGCGTGCTCACCGTTGGGGTCTGACCGGTACACGGCCGACGCGTCATCCGCGAGCACCGAGCGGATGTAATGCGTCGCGCGGTCGAGGTGACTGGTGATGAGCTCGACCGGCAGTTCCCAGCGACTCTGGTCCTCGGCGATCTGCAGCCCGACCTGCCACGGGCGGGAATCCGTCAGCCGCACCATCCCGCGAAACAGGCGGCGGTTGGTGCGCACCGAAAAAATCGTCGGCGATAGAATCCGTTCGAGGTGCGCATCGGCCGGACGATGGTCCATCCGGATGAGGTCGCGCGCCGCGGCCGGTACCGCGTTGCCCAGCAGCAGTTCGGCCCGCGCCTCCCACCAGGTGTGTCCCATGGCCCGGGTGCTGCTGCTCACCACCAGCTGTCGCGGCACGTAGTAGTTGTGCGCCACGACGTCGGCAGCGAGGTGGGCCAGGTAGCCCAAGCCGAATGCCCGCAACGTATCGCTGGGCGCGAGGTCATGGACCTCGCGACCGACGTGCCAGGCATGACAGTGGCGATCTGCCGGAGCGAATTTCTTCGCCATCGTGGTATCCGCTGCAATGCTGCCGTAGAGGAAATCGTACGGAAAGGCGCGAATCAGGTCGGCGATGGCCTGCGGCAGGAGTTCGAGCGATCCAAGGATGCGTTCGCCAAGCACGACGTGCGTGCCTGGAGTCCAGGCATAGAGCGGGTGGGGCAGCAGCACGACGAGGACGGCGACGAGGACGAACGCCGCCAGCCATTTCACGCGACCCCCCGCCTCCGCGGTCGAACCAGGCGTCGCAGCTGCCCGATCATGCCGGCGCCGGCGCGCGCCGTTTGGAGGGCGGTACTGACGTCGACGACGGTGGATTCGATTTCCTCCCGGGCCACCTCGACGACGGCTTCGAAATCGGCGAGGTGGCGCTTGGCGCGCTTCACGCCCCGCTCCACGTCGTAGCGGATTCGGCGCGTGGTTTCGATGATCTGCCGCGCTTCCTCGTTGGCCAGGTCCGCGACGTCCACGCCCTTCTCACCCAGGCGCTTCATCGCGTCGAGCGTCGGCGCGAGGTCGGCGCGCAGCCGGGCTATCTCCCGGGCCATCGACTCGCCGTGTTCCTTGGCCTCACGCAGCGTGACGAGCAGCATCGCGGTGACCATGGCGATGGCCACGGCGATGACCACCAGCGACAAGGCGACCGTAGGAGCGATCCACGTGGGCATGGTACCTCGATGTACGAACGTCAGCACAAATACTAATCTCTCGCCCACACCCCGCTTGCACCGGCCCGTCCGCACCGCGAGCTTTGCGCGATGGCTCCCCGCTTCGTCGTAACCGGCGGCCGCACCCTTTCCGGTACCATCCGGCCCGCCGGCAACAAGAACGCCGCGCTGCCGGTCATCGCCGCGTCGCTCCTGGCGGACGGCCCGGTGGGACTGGAAAACATTCCCCGCATCCGCGACGTCGAAACGCTGCTGGAGCTGCTGGCCAGTCTGGGGGCGACCGTCGAGTGGACCGGTGCGAATGCCGTCGCCATCGACACACGGGGAGCGAAGGACCGTCCGCTTGACCCGACGCTCTGCACGCGCATTCGTGCCTCGATCCTGCTTGCTGGTCCGTTGCTGGCGCGTTTCGGAAAAGTCGTGCTGCCTCCGCCTGGTGGGGACGTCATCGGGCGCCGCCGCGTGGACACCCACTTCCTCGCCCTCGAGCGCCTCGGCGCCGTGGTCACCGTCGGTGACACCTACAAGATCGAAGCCCGCCAGCTGGTTGGCGCCGACGTCTTTCTCGACGAGCCCAGCGTCACGGGAACCGAAAACGCGCTCATGGCGGCTGTCATGGCCACTGGACGCACCGTGCTGCGCAATGCTGCGTCGGAACCGCACGTGCAGGACACGGCACGGTTTCTGGTGGCCATCGGGGCGGACATCGACGGCATCGGCAGCAACACCTACGTGATCAATGGCGGGCGACCGCTGCATGGCGCCAGCTATGCCATCGGGCCGGATCACATCGAGATCGGATCGTTCATCGGACTCGCCGCGGTGACCGACGGCAACATCACCATCGAGAACGTGCGACCCGACGACCTGCGGAGCATGATGCTCGGCTTTGATCGCCTCGGCATTCGCGGCCAGTTCGACGGCGATCGACTGATCGTGGCCTCGGGGCAGGAGCGCCGGGTGCGGCCCGACATGGGCGGCCACGTGCCCAAACTCGAGGACGGCCCCTGGCCCGCCTTCCCGGCCGACGTCATGTCGATTGCGGTTGTGGCTGCGACGCAGTGCGAGGGGATCGTCCTGATTCACGAAAAAATGTTCGAATCGCGACTCTTCTTCGTGGACAAGCTGATCGGCATGGGGGCCCGCATCGTGCTGTGTGATCCGCACCGCGCGGTCATCAGCGGAGCCTCGCATCTGCACGCCGGCCGGGTCGAGTCCCCGGACATCCGCGCGGGCATGGCGATGGTCATCGCCGCACTCGCCGCCGACGGAACCAGCGAGATCAACAACATCGGCCAGATCGAGCGCGGGTACGAACAAATCGACCACCGCCTGCGCGCACTGGGCGCCGCGATCGAGCGTGTTGACGGCTGACGAGGTCCCGGTCGCCGCGGGGGTACCGCTCTGGGAGGTTCCCGGCTGGTTCGACCGGTATGGCGTGACGGCGGGAATCACCGGCCGCGGCACCGATCCCGGCGCACCGTTCGACCTTGGCCTGTGGACCGAGAATCCGGTGCGCGAGGTGATGGAACGGTGGCGGCAATTCCGCGCGCAGTTTTCCAGCCAGCAGAGCTTCGTGATGTCACACCAGGTCCACGGCGATCGCGTGCAATGGCACGAATGCGACCGGCCGGGGTGGACGATCCTCGAGGGCGCCGATGGCCACGGCACCACGCTACCGGGCTGCCTGCTGCTGGTCACCGTGGCCGACTGCGTCCCGGTGTACCTGGTAGCGCCCCGGCGGCGAGCGGTGGCGCTGCTCCACGCCGGCTGGCGCGGAACCGCCGCCGGCATCGTTGCACGCGGGGCTGATCTCCTGCGCGAACGAGCCGGGGTGCCAGCCAGCGAACTTGTAATGCACGTTGGCATAGGGATTTGCGGGCGCTGCTATGAAGTCGGTTCTGAGGTCATGGCGGCGATGGGCCGGGCTGCCGCTGGCCCGGGTCCCTGGCACCTTGACCTCCGCAGCGTGTTACAGGAGCAGGCGGACCTCCTCGGGGTCGAGGCCGTAACGGTCAGCTCGCGCTGCACGGCCTGCGATCGCGGTCAGTTCTTCTCTCACCGGGGGTCTGGCGGGCGGGATGGGCGGATGGTCGCGTACCTGGGGTGGCCGGCGTAGCCTCCAGCTACTAGCTGCTAGCTACTAGCTGCTAGCTGCTAGCTGCTGGAGACCAGCAGGCAGTCGTCCGCATGCAATTGCCGCCGTTGACCCACCCTGACCCTCGCGGTATCTTCTGGTGTTGGGGCAACTTGCGTGGGTCCGCGAGGTGTCGGGTTTCCCCCGGCATTTTTTGTTTCTCCCCCTACACGTTCGCCCCGTTCCTTGATCAGGCCGGCCTTCGGGCTGGCCTGCCGATCCGGTTCCGGCAATTGGAAGCAGGAGAAGCATGATGGCGACATCCGCCGACCTGGTAACTGCCTTTCGCGAGCTCTCGAACGCCAAGCAACTGGACCGTTCGGAGCTGCTGGATTTGCTGCGCGATGGCATCCACGCGGCCCTGATGAAGAAGTTCGGCCCCAATGTGCGTTTCGAACTCAACGTTGACGAATTGCAAGGCACGCTATCGGTCATCCGGCTGCGCCAGGTGGTCGAGGCAGTGGAGGATCCCAGCTTCCAGATCAGCACGGAGGAAGCCCGGTTCGAGGATCCCGACTTCCAGGTCGGCGACATGCTCGAGGAGGAAGTGCCGTTCGAGGTATTGGGTCGTCTCGCCGTGCAAGCTGCCAAGCAGCGGATCATCCAGCGGGTTCGCGAAGGTGAGCGGAACCGCATTCGCGACGAGTTCGCCAACAAGGTCGGCGAGCTGCTCTCCGGCGAGATCCAGCAGGTCGAGCGCGGCAAGTTCGTGATCATGCTGAACCGGTTCCGCGAGGCCGAGGCCATCGTGCCGTATCGCGAGCAGAATCACCGTGAGCACTTCCACCAGGGCGACACCATCCGTGCGGTGCTCAAGCGCCTCGAGGAAACGCCGAAGGGACCGCGGCTGATTCTGTCGCGCGGCGATCCCTTGTTCGTGATCGCCCTGTTCAAGCTCGAGGTGCCGGAAATCCAGCAGGGCATCGTCGAGGTGCGCGGCATTGCGCGCGAGGTCGGCAGCCGCACCAAGGTTGCCGTCATCTCGCGCGATGATGCGATCGATCCGGTGGGCGCCTGCGTCGGGCTCAAGGGATCGCGCGTTCAGGCCGTGGTGAACGAACTGGGCGGCGAGCGCATCGACATCGTGCCATGGTCGCCCGATCCGGAGCGCTTCGCCCGCCTGGCGCTCGCGCCGGCACGAGTGGCCAAGGTGTTTTCCGATCCGGCCAGCAAGACGATCCAGGCGGTCGTGGATGAGGATCAGCTCTCGCTCGCCATCGGCCGCAACGGACAGAATGTCCGTCTCGCCTCGGAACTCACCGGCTGGAAGATCGACCTCTACTCCAGCCGCGAGTGGCTCGAACGCGGCGGCGAAGGGCCGCTGTTCGCACTGCCGCCGGTCGAGGACGAGGCCGAGACCAAGGTGCCGCTCTCGCAACTCGAGGGGCTGTCGCCTGAACTGGTCGCCATCCTGGACCAGGCCCGCTACACCACGCTCAAGGACGTGATCGACCTCGAGCCGGAGGAGATCGCCCGCATTCCGGGCATGACCACCGTCACGACCGAGGAGCTGGTGCGGTTTCTCAGCGAGCTGACCGAGGAAGAGCCGGATGCCGGAGCTGCCGGAACCGGCGCGTGAGGCCCTGCTCGGCCTGATCGGACTCGGCGTGCGCGGCGGGCTCGCGTTGCCGGGAGTGGATGTGACCTGCGCCTGGGTGCGCCAGGGCAAGTGCGAGGTCGTGATCGTCGCCTCCGATGCCTCGCGACGGGCACGGCAGAAGGTGGTGCAGCCCGCGCAGCGGGCCGGTGTGCCGATCGTGACCGGCCCGGATGCAGAGACGCTGGGCGCGCGGCTGGGGCGGCCGCCGGTGATGGTGGTTGGTGTGCGGGACCGGTCGCTGGCTGCGGGGATTCTCGCGGCAGCGGCGCGAGCGACGGATTGACGGAGGAGTGAGTGGTCAAGAGTAGAGTGCACGACCTCGCCGCCGAATTTGCTGTTCCAGTGGAACAGCTCATGGGCATGTTGCGCGAGATGAACATCTTCGTCCGGAGTCACCTGTCCGCCCTCGAACCGGATCAGGTGTCCGCCGTGCGCGTCCGCTGGGAGCGCGAAAAGCGCAAGGCCGCCGAGGCGCCGGCACCGAAGCGGAGCCGACGCAAGGTGGCCGAGGCGCCGCCACCCCCACCGGCGGCCGACGCGAAGCCGGTGCGCCGCCGCCGCACGGCTGCCGAGGTTGCCGAGCACGAAGCGAAGGCGGCGGCCGAGGCCGAAGAGGAAGCGGCGAAAGCCCCATTCGACCTTGAACCGCTGACCCTCGACGCTCCGTCCAGCGAACCGGTCAAGCCCGCGCTCTCGATCGAGGAGCGCGCTCGCTTGCTGTTCAAGGACGTCCCCCCGGCACCGGCGGAGCCGGTGGCGGAGACGGGCGAACGCACCGAGGAGCGCCTGGCCGCCGCCGATCAGGCCTCGCTCGCGGCACGTCCGCCGATTCCGCAGCGACCCATGCCGCCGTCGGCCCGGCCCAGCGCGGCGGGGAGTGGCGGACCGGGCGCGCCGCCCCGCCCGTTCATTCCGCCCCGGGTGCAGCGCCCCACACCCTCAGCCCCCCCCCAGCGCGGCGGGCCCGGAGCCCGGAGTTCTGGCGGACCAGGTGGTGCGAGACCGCGGCCGGTGTTCTCGTCGAGTACTCCCGCGCCGCCGCGCAGTGGCGGTCCGCCGTCGCAGAGCGGGCCGCCGGTGCGGCAATTTGGCCCTGACGCCCAGCCCGGTGGCGGGCGCAAGAAGGGCAAGAAGGGCAAGAAGAGTTTCGTCGATCAGGACCAGGTGCAGGCGAACATCCTCAAGACCTTGCAGGGGATGAAGGGGAGTCCGTCGCGCAAGAAGAGCCGGTCCGACGAACCGACGTACCGCGAGATCATCGCGTCGCGTGCGGCCGAGGAAAAGGCGCTCGAAAAGACGCGCATCCGCGTCAACGAATTCATCTCGGTGAGCGAACTCGCCGACGCGATGAAGATTCCGGCGAACCAGATCGTCGCGTTCGCGTTCAAGGAACTCGGCTTGATGGTGACGGTGAACCAGCGCCTGGACTTTGACCAGATCGAGTTGATCGCGTCGGAGTTCGGGTTCCAGGCCGTCAAGGAGCAGGAATACCATGCCGAAGTGGAGCCGGAGCCGGAAGAGGAAGCCGGCGAGCTGAAGCCGCGTCCCCCGGTGGTCACCATCATGGGACACGTCGATCACGGCAAGACGTCGCTGCTCGACTACATCCGGAAGGCGAATGTGGTCGCCGGCGAGGCTGGCGGCATCACGCAGCATATCGGCGCGTATCACATCGAACTGCCGGCCCGCAAGTCGATCACGTTCCTCGACACGCCGGGCCACCAGGCGTTCACCGCGATGCGCGCTCGTGGCGCCCAGGTGACCGACATCGTCGTGCTGGTCGTGGCAGCCGATGACCAGGTGATGCCGCAGACCATCGAGGCGATCTCGCACGCCCGGAACGCGGGCGTGCCGCTGGTCGTGGCCATCAACAAGATCGACCTGCCGTCCGCCAACGTGATGAAGGTGAAGCAGGACCTGCTGCAGCAGAACGTGGTGCTGGAGGAGTTCGGCGGCAACGTGCTGAGCGCCGAAATCTCGGCCAAGACCGGACAGGGCGTGCCGGAATTGCTGGACCAGATTCTCCTGCAGGCCGAGATCCTGGAACTGAAGGCGAATCCCGAAGCCAAGCCGCAGGGATCGGTGATCGAATCGACGCTGGACGCCGGCAAGGGCCCCCTCGCCACCGTACTCGTGCAGAAGGGCACCCTGCACGTCGGCGACAATTTCATCTGCGGGAAGTATTCCGGGCGGGTTCGCGCCCTCTTCGACGAGCGCGGCAAGCAGATCAAGTCCGTGGGACCGTCGATGCCGATCCAGATCCTCGGGTTCGACGGCGTGCCATCCGCCGGCGACACGTTCCTCGTGGTGTCCGACGCCAACGAAGCGCGCGAGATTGCGCAGAAACGTCAGCGGCTCGAACGCGAGGCGCAGAACCGGCGCTCCGCCCGCGGAGGCACGCTCGAGGATATCTCGCGCGCGCTCAAGGAAGGCGCCGTCACGCAGTTGCGGATCATCATCAAGGCCGACCAGGGCGGACCCGCGGAAGCGCTCGCGGACGCGCTGGCGCAGCTGGGTACCAGCGAAGTACGCGTCGACATCGTGCTGCGCGGCGTGGGGCAGATCAGCGAGAGCGATGTCCTGCTCGCCAAGGCCTCGGGCGCCATCATTCTCGGCTTCCATGTCCGCCCGGACGCCAACGCCCGGTCTGCGGCGGAGCGCGAGGGGGTCGATATCCGGACGTACCGGATCATCTACGAAGCCGTCGAGGACGTGAAGAACGCGCTCGAGGGCCTGCTCAAGCCCGAGGAAAAGGAAACGATCCTTGGCGAGGCCGAAGTGATCGAGCTGTTCAAGGTCAGCCGCGTCGGGACAATCGCCGGCTCGATCGTCCGGAGCGGCGTGATCATGCGGACGTCGAAGGTAAGGGTGATCCGGGATGGTGTCGCGGTCTATACCGGCAACCTGGCGTCGTTGAAGCGCTTCAAGGATGACGCCAAGGAAGTCAAGGAAGGACTCGAGTGCGGTATCGGTGTCGAGAACTTCAACGATCTCAAGGTCGGCGACCGCATCGAAGCCTTCCGGATGGAAGAGATCAAGCGGACGCTCGCCGCCTCGGCCGCACAGGGTTGACGCCCCATGGCCGGAAAGGGCTCATCGCGGCGTCCTGAACAGGTCGCGGAAAGCATTCGCGCCACGCTGGCAGAGGCGCTGCTCCGCGGTGACGTCCGCGATCCGCGGGTATCGATGGTGACGGTGAGTGGCGTCGTGGTGACGCGGGACCTTGGCCATGCCACGGTGCAGGTCGTCCCGCACGGCACTGCCGAGGAAAAGGAATCCGCGCTGGCCGGTCTGCAGAGTGCTGCCGGTTTCCTGCGAGGAGCGGTCGCACGCACGCTGACGACGCGGACGGTGCCGGAGCTGCATTTCGTGCTTGATCGTGGCTTCGAACATGCCCAGCGAATCGATCAACTGCTCGCGGAGATCAAGCGCGAGGAGGAGACCTCCTGATCGGTGGGTTGCTCATTGACAAGCCGGCCGGATGGACGTCGCACGATGTCGTCGCGGTCGTACGCCGGCAACTCGGCACCCGCGAGGTCGGCCATGCCGGTACGCTCGATCCGTTCGCGACCGGGCTGCTGGTCGTTCTCGTCGGCCGGGCCACCAGACTGGCGCGATTTGTCGAGGCCCTGGTCAAGCGGTATCGGGCGGTGGTTCGGTTCGGCATCGGCACCGACACCGACGATCCGACTGGTACCGTGACCAGCGAGGCACGGCCTGACGTCTGGCCGGATCGTGACGCATGGCAGCGGCTGGCGTCCGAGTTCGTCGGCCGCCAGGCGCAGCGCCCGCCGGCGTTCTCGGCCAAGCACGTCGCGGGGACGCGCGCGCACCGGCTGGCCCGCCAGGGACAGGCGGTCGAGTTGCCGGACGTGACGGTTGACGTGCACGCAATCGACCTGCTCGAGTGGTCGCCACCCGACCTCCTGCTTGAGGCGACCGTGGGGCGCGGCACCTATCTCCGGGCGATGGCGCGGGATCTCGGTGGGCGCGCGGGCATTCCGGCGCATTGTGCGGCGTTGCGGAGGGTCGCCATCGGGCCGTTTCTCGTCGACGAGGCGGTTGCGCCGCTCGACGTTACGGCCGGCCACGTGATGCCGGCGGCGCAGATGGTGCCGGGTTTGATGACCGAGCGTGTGGACGACGCCGCGGTTCGAGAAATCGGCTTTGGCCGCCGCGTGGTGCAGCAGCGCGAATACCAGGGGACCGGTGCGCTGCTCGCCAAAGACGGCAGGCTCCTCGCCGCGGCCGAGGGGCGCGACGGATGGTGGCACCCGGTGGTCGTCTTCGAGCCGGCGCCATGAACCGCTCGCAGGGTAACGTGGTCACGGTCGGTACGTTTGATGGCGTGCACCGCGGGCACCATGCGGTGCTCGACGAGACGACGCGGCGGGCGGAGGTTTCGGGGCGAGGAAGCATGCTGGTTACCTTCGAGCCCCATCCGCTCGAGGTGGTGAACCCGTCGGCCGCGCCGCCGAGGCTCACCACGGCGGCGGAAAGGCTGGAAGTCGTCGCGACGAGCCGGCTGGAGCGCATGCTGGTCCTGAGATTCGATGCGGCGATGGCGAGAAGCTCGCCGGAAGAGTTCGTCGATCGCGTGCTGTTGCAACGCTGCGGAATGCGGGAACTGGTGATCGGTCATGACCATGGTTTTGGCCGCGGACGAAGCGGCGATGCCGGGACGCTGCAGGCCCTCGGGGATCTGCGCGGTTTTCCGGTCGAGGTGGTGGAGCGCGTCGCGGTGGATGGCACGCCGGTGTCCAGCACGTCAATCCGCCGGGCCATCGCCGGCGGCGACCTCGGCGGCGCCGCCAGGCAGCTCGGTCGGCGTTACTCGGTGAGCGGGCCCGTGCAACGGGGCGAGCAACGGGGGCGGGGCATCGGATTCCCCACGCTCAATCTGGCAGTGCCGGCCCGCAAGCTACTGCCGCCCGACGGGGTGTACGCCGCGATGGTCGAAACACCGGCTGGCAGGTTCGGCGCGATGATGAACCAGGGCCATCGCCCGACGTTTGACCACGGACGCCGGCTGATCGAAGTGCATTTGTTCGGCTTTGCAGGCGACCTGTACGACCGCTGGGTGCGCGTGGAATGGATTGCGCACCTGCGTGAGATTCGCCGCTTCGATGGCGTGGCGGCGCTCCGGTTGCAGCTGGAGGACGATCGCCTGCGCGCGCTGGCCACGCTGGCCGCGGCGCACGTGAACCCCGACGCGCCGTTTGCGGCGCCTGAGTGACGATGCTTTCTACCATACGCAATCGCCTGATCGTGATCGGACTGATGATCCTCGCCTCGATC
>Ga0207663_10000821_pt1 | contig 14042 bp, 10 predicted proteins | sample LARL53metaG_FD_184346 | JGI IMG/M metagenome (GOLD analysis project Ga0207663, IMG submission 184346) | Corn, switchgrass and miscanthus rhizosphere microbial communities from Kellogg Biological Station, Michigan, USA - LAR L5-3 metaG... | ecosystem: Host-associated > Plants > Roots >...
GCTGGATTCGATGTGCGCACGTTTCCGGGCAGCGAGATTTGCATCAATGGTAGCGGCGGCCCGACCTGCTTGACGCGGCCGCTCTTGCGCGGCTGAGTGCGCCTCGCTGCGCTCGGCTGGATAGCCACTTCGGCTTCGCTCAGGGCAGGCGGAGGCGGCTGCCCACTCATATGCACCTTCCTGTCAGCCTCAGGAAAGGTTCCTTCGCACCGGAATCAACTCACGCAGCTGAACGTCTCTTAAGCATAGGCCGCTCCAGCCCATCTTTCCGATGAGGAAGGAGGCGGGGAGGGTTTTCGTTGGGGATTGCCTTTCAGGTTAGTATTGATGACTGCAAAAAGAAGATCGTTTTGGAAAAGAGTTTCAGAATGCCCGTTGGCTGCCAGCGACTCCTTATTTTATTTCTAGCCATCTTCGTTATCGCAACCAGTTCGTCGCTCGCGCAAGCCGCCCCTGAGGTCACAGTTGGGGCAGTCACCGGTTCTCAGTCGCTTCGGGATGGCGTTGAAGTTCAAGCTGGCTCGGTCACTCTTCGCATTAGCGCGCTGCGCGATGACATTATCCGCGTGCGCATTTCTCCTGGAGCGCTTCCTGAGGATGCTTCGTGGGCAGTTCTTTCTGAGCCGCGCGGAAAATCCGTCGACGTGAAAGCCACACAAGATGACAAGTCGATCGGCTTTCGCACAGCGGTGCTTGACGTTCGGGTGGAGCGCGATCCGCTGCGGCTTGTGATTCGCGATCTTGCAGGAAATGTAATTTCAGCGGACGCAGTGGGCCGGCCCATCCGATTCCAACTGGGTGGATTCACCATCGCGAAGGAAATGCCGGATGGCGAGCGTTATTTCGGGCTCGGGGATAAGACGGGCAGTTTCGATCGCAGAGGGCAGGCATACACGCTGTGGAATACCGATGTTGGTCCTCAGGAATCGGTCGATCCGCTTTACAAGGCGATTCCTTTTTTTCTTGGCATCAAAGACACGCGCAGCTACGGGCTCTTCCTCGACAACACGTGGCGCACCTGGTTTGATTTCGGCAAGCAGGCGCGCGATGCCGTGGTGTTTGGCTCGGAAGGCGGGCCGCTCGATTACTACTTTATGTATGGACCGACTCCCAAACAGGTGGTCGAGAACTACGCTTACCTAACGGGGACTCCGCCGCTGCCTCCGCTGTGGGCATTTGGTTTCCAGCAGTCGCGCTACAGCTATACACCGGAATCGCAGGTGCGTGAAATTGCGACTCGACTGCGCAACGACCGGATTCCGTCAGACGTGCTGTATCTCGACATCGATTATCAGTTCAAGAATCGTCCGTTCACCGTGGACCCCACGAAGTTCCCGAAGTTTCCCGGGCTCATTTCCGATCTGCGAAAGCAGCATTTTCGGGTGGTCACCATTACCGATTTGCACATCGCCCACGCTCCGAGCCAGGGCTACATGCCGTATGACACCGGACACGCCGGCGATCATTTTGTAAAAAATCCGGATGGCAGCGAGTTCGTCGGGATTGTGTGGCCGGGGCCGGCGGTGTTTCCGGATTTCACGCGTGCCCAAACACGGGAATGGTGGGGCGGCCTCTATCGTCAGTTCGTGCAGGATGGCGTTGCCGGATTTTGGAACGACATGAATGAGCCCTCGGTGTTTGACGGACCCGACAAGACAATGCCGCTGAATACGGTTCATCGCATTGAAGAGCCCGGCTTCACGACTCGGACGGCGACCCACGCCGAGATTCACAACATCGTCGGGCTGGAGAATCCGCGGGCCACTTATGAAGGCCTTCTGAAACTCAGACCGGACGAGCGTCCGTTCGTCCTGACGCGCGCCACTTATGCTGGCGGGCAACGCTACGGCTTTACCTGGACGGGAGACAATTCTGCGACTTGGAATCACCTGCGTCTGGCCACGCAGATGGTGCTGAATCTTGGTGTCAGCGGGATTTCGATGGTGGGCGCGGATGTTGGCGGCTTCGGCAGTTCGCCTGCCCCTGAGTTGCTCACGCGCTGGGTGGAACTGGCTGCTTTCTCGCCGCTGTGCCGCGATCATGCCGCGAAAGGAACTCAGCCCCACGAAGTTTGGGCGAGCGGTCCGCAGCAGGAAATCATTCGCCGCCGCTACATTGAAACGCGCTACCGGCTACTGCCCTATATTTACTCGCTCGCGGACGAGTCGTCGCGCACCGGGCTTCCCATGATGCGGCCGGTCTTCATGGACTTCCCCGAAATCTTCGCGCCGAACTCGGGGGGCTTCGATCACCTAGATACGGAATTTCTGCTCGGCCCGAGTTTGTTAATCGCGCCGCCGCCGTACGCCGAGACTCTCGATGAGTACGCCGTCTCATTCCCAAAAGGTCCCGACTGGTACGACTTCTGGACGGGACTCAAGGCGCCGGCTTCTCCGCAACCGCCGAACATTACTGATGTCGTTACCGCTGGTGCCACACCTCTCCCGGCGCCACGCACGATTCATCCGCCGCTCGAGACGATGCCCGTGTATGTGCGAGGCGGAAGCATACTGCCGCTGCAGCCTCTGGCTCAGAATACGGACGAGACTCCCGTGGGCCCGCTGGAACTGCGCGTGTATCCAGGGTCGGATTGCAATGGGTCACTCTATCTCGATGACGGGCACACGTTCCGCTACCAGCAAGGCGAGTTCCTGCGGCAAGGATTGACCTGCAAGTCAGACGGCAAATCGGTGAGCGTGAATTTCGGCGCGCGCCAGGGATCGTTCACGCCGTGGTGGAAGATGATCGAAGTTGTGATTTATGACTGGCCATCGGCACACGCCGAGGCGAAGGTTTCGGGCAGCACCTATCCCTTGAAGACGTCGTATGACCCGAAGCAGAAGGCGCTGCACGTCACGATGTCGGACGTAGCAGCCTCAGCCGAGTTGAGCGTGCGCGGGAGAGCCGGTCACTGAGCGCGGCAAGTTGGCAAGACCTTCACTACAGGCAGTACGAATTTCCATCCTTCCAAAACCGCGACGTCTGGGGCAGCCTCGTCCGGGTGTCCAAAACTCTGAGGCCGTTCCTGTTAAAATTGAATCCGCATGCTGCTTCCCTTCGTTCGCGAACTCTTCGCGGACGTAGAAATGCTTCCCGCCTTCACGCGTGTCGCCTCGCACCTGCGGGAGGGCACGGGACGTATGGGTGTGTCAGGGTTGTCGCCGACGGCAAAAGCCCTGCTGTTCGTGCTTTTGCGGCGCAATGCCGACCGGCCCCTGGTCGTCGTTGTCAACGACAACCGCGCGGTTGAGGATTTCGTTCCCATCCTGCAGGGGTTCTGCGAACTGACCAGCGCTTGCGATCCCGCGGACGTCGTTGCGCTTCCGGCGCGCGATGTGCTTCCCTTTCAAAATCTTTCTCCTCATCCCGAACTCCAGGAAGAGCGTGCGACTGCTCTATGGAAGATTGCCACGGGCAAAGCGTCGATCGTGGTCACGCCTGTGGCGGCGACGGCGATTCTGCTGCGGTCCGCCGATTACTATACGGACCTTGCCCGAGTGTTACGACGTGGGGAATCGTTTGACGTCGAAAATCTTCTGGCACACCTGAACACCGTCGGCTATAGCTCGGCCGATGTGGTGGAGATGCCGGGAGAGTATGCTCTGCGCGGCGGAATTCTCGATGTGTATTCTCCCGAGGCGGAGCGCCCGGTGCGCATCGAGTTTTTCGGCGATGAAGTGGAGTCGATCCGGCGCTTTGATCCGACCTCGCAGCGATCGTCAAATCCCATGGATGAGGCGCTGTTGCTGCCGCTGACCGAGACTCCGGTGAGCGATCAACTGCTGGGGGCGATCCATACACGCCTTTCGGGAAAACGTATCACGGGAACGAGAGATTGTCGAAGCGGCGGTGCGTTCGGGTGGGGTGACTGTTTTTCCGGGTTGGGAGTTTTACGCGCCTGTCGCTGGAGCCGATCGCACGGTATTCGATCTGCTTCCGCATGCGGCTGTCTTGCTCGACGAGCCTGATTTGCTACGCAGCGAATTCGATCGGTTCTGGACGCGCGTGGAAGAAGCCCATGAGCGCAGCGGCGTGGGCAATCTGGTGCGGCCGGTGGATCTGTATCTGCCGCCGGATGAGTGGTGGAAGAAAGTCGAGTCGCTGACCGGGGCAGATGTGGAGCATCTCGGCATCACTCGCAGCGAAGACGCGGATTCTTCCGTCACTTTTCTGACCCAGCCGACTCCGCGCTTCCATGGCGCAGTTCCGGCGATGCTCGAAGAAGTGCAGAAGCTGACCGGGCAGGGAAATCAGGTCTTGTTTTCCGTACCCAATACTGGCGAAGTTGAGCGACTGGCCGACATCTTTACGGAATACAACGTTTCGTTCCGGTTGGGAAGCCGAACGCGCGGCGGCGAGAGCTATGCGGACGAGACCAGTTACTTCGCCGGCGAAGTGCTGACGACTACACTCGCCAAGGCTTACCTTCCGGATGGAGTGTTATTTCCGGATGCGCATCTCGCGATCTTCGGGGCACGTGATTTGTTTGACGAGTCCGATGCAGTCGCGTCGCGGCCGCAGCGGCAGAAGTCGAAGGTGTCGGCGTTCCTTTCGGATTTCCGCGATCTGCAAGTTGGAGACTACGTCGTGCACGTGGAGCACGGAATTGGGCAGTACCAGGGGCTGAAGGAAATCAATCAGGGCGACGGCAACGCGGAGTTCATGTTGCTGGAATACGCCGAGGGCGCCCGGCTTTACGTGCCGCTCACGCGCCTCGACCTGATTCAGAAATACCGCTCGTCCGAGGGCGCGAAGCCGGCGCTCAGCCATCTGGGCACGCAGGCGTGGTCGAAAACCAAGGCACGCGTGCGCAAGGCCATGAAAGACATGGCCGACGAACTGCTGAAACTGTATGCCGAACGGAAGATGGCCAAGGGGCATGCGTTTCCCGAGGGCAATGAGTTTGTGCGAGAGTTCGAAGATGCCTTTGAGTTCAACGAGACCGAAGACCAGGCGCAGGCCATCGCCGACGTTACGCGTGACATGGAATCGTCGCAGCCTATGGACCGGTTGCTGTGCGGCGACGTCGGGTATGGCAAGACGGAAGTCGCGATGCGCGCGGCCTTCAAGGCCATTGGCGACAACAAGCAAGTCGCTGTGCTGGCTCCCACGACCGTGCTGGCCTTTCAGCACTACGAGACCTTCAAGCAGCGCTTTGGACCGTTCCCGGTCACGATCGAGATGATCAGCCGCTTCCGCAATCCGAAGCAGCAAAAAGAAATTCTGCAGAAAACGGAAGCCGGGAAGATCGACATTCTGATCGGGACACACCGGATTCTTTCGAAGGACCTGAAGTTCGCCGATCTCGGATTGCTGATTGTCGATGAGGAGCAACGATTCGGAGTGCGGCACAAAGAACGCATCAAGCAGATGCGCAAGCAAGTCGACGTGCTGACTATGTCGGCGACGCCGATTCCGCGGACGCTGCACATGTCGCTGGTGGGGCTGCGCGACATGAGCGTGATTGAGACTCCGCCGAAAGACCGCATGGCGATTCAGACGGTGGTCGCGAGTTGGGACGACAAACTGATCCAGTCGTCGATTGAGCAGGAAATGGAGCGCGGCGGGCAGATCTATTTCGTGCACAACCGTGTGGACAGCATTTGGGAGATTGCGGCGAAGCTGCAGGAATTGGTTCCGAAGGCGCGTGTCATCGTCGGCCATGGGCAGATGGGCGAGACGGAGCTCGAGAAGGTGATGCTCGGCTTCATGCATCACGAAGCCGACATTCTGGTTGCGACTACGATCATCGAGAACGGGCTCGACATTCCGCTGTGTAACACAATTCTGATCAATCGTGCCGACCGGCTGGGGCTCTCGGAGTTGTATCAGTTACGTGGGCGCGTGGGGCGTTCGAACCGGCGGGCATACGCGTATCTGCTGATCCCGAAAGAAGTCGAGCTCACGCCGATTGCACGGCGGCGGTTGGCGGCGTTGAAGGAATTCTCCGATCTGGGCGCCGGATTCAAGATCGCTGCTTTGGATTTGGAGTTGCGTGGTGCGGGCAATCTTTTAGGCGGCGAGCAGAGCGGGCACATTGAGGCCATCGGCTTCGAACTTTATACGCAAATGCTGGAACGGGCCGTCCGCGAAATGAAGGGCGAGGCTGCGCCAGATGAGGCGGAGACACAGCTCAACCTCGGACTGAACATCCGCATCAATGCGGATTACATTCCGGAAGAGAATCAGCGGCTGCAGATGTACAAGCGCGTCGCCCGGGTGGAGACTGAGTCGCAGCTGAACGATGTGGGCGCGGAACTGCAGGATCGTTACGGTCCGCCGCCTCCGCCGGTACGCAATCTGCTGGATTACGCATCGCTCAAGCTGCTTTGCATGCGGGTGGGCGTGAATGCGATCGAGCGCAAGCGGGATTCAGTGACGTTCAAGTTCCGGCAGAATGCCGCCGTCGATCCCGAGCAGTTGGCGCGTTTCGTCTCGGCGCAACGCGGGGCGCAGTTCACGCCCGACGGAATGCTCAAGTTTGTTTTGAAGGCAACCGCGGCGGATGAAGTGCTGCGCGCGCTACGCACAATTTTAGAGCAACTGGCCGCGGAGGAAGCGGCATCTGAAGTTCGATCCGCCGCGAGCCACGAACGTTCCCAATGACGTTGTAAATGCTGGAACCGCCGGGTCGCCAGCCGCGAAGGCGACCAGTTACAATTGTGCGGCCCTGCGAACAGCAGGGCGCGCGACCCAGAGACCAAAGACATCGAAGACGTAAAAGACCCCATGAAGATGAAAGTTCGTAAAGCCGTTTTCCCCGCAGCCGGACTGGGCACGCGTTTCCTGCCCGCTACCAAAGCTCAGCCGAAGGAAATGCTGCCGCTGGTCGACAAGCCGATCATTCAATACGGCGTGGAAGAGGCGATGGCCTCGGGTTGCGACCAGATCCTGATCATCACCGGACGCGGCAAGCAGGCGATCGAAGATCATTTCGATGTCAGCTACGAACTCGAGAAGATGCTCGAGGAGCGGCGCAAGACCGATCTGCTCAAGATCGTGCGCAACATTTCCGACATGATGCACGTGGCCTACGTCCGGCAGAAGGAAGCGCTCGGGCTAGGGCATGCCGTGCTGATGGCGCGCGAACTTGTAGGCAACGAGCCATTCGCCGTGCTGCTGGCGGATGACGTCATCGACAATCCCGTGCCTTGCTTGAAGCAGATGGTAGATGTGTTCGACGAGAAGCAGTGCTCGGTGATTGCCGCGCAGGTGGTTGAGGGAAAGATGATTTCGTCCTATGGCGTGTTCGATGCGCAGCCGGCAGAAGGATTCAACGGACGCTTGTTCGAGATCCGCAATATGGTGGAGAAGCCGAAGCCCGAGGAAGCTCCGTCGAACCTTGCGATTATCGGCCGGTACATTCTGACTCCGGCGATTTTTGATTGTCTGGCCAGGACTGCAACCGGCGCCGGTGGCGAACTGCAACTCACCGACGGGATGCGGATGTTGCTCAAGCAGGAAAAAATGTATGCCTACGTCTACGAGGGACGACGCTACGATACCGGTGACAAACTGGGATTCCTGAAGGCCACCGTGGAATTCGCGCTCAAGCGGAACGACCTGGGTGGGCCGTTCCGTGAGTACTTAAAGGGCCTGGAGCTGTAAGAACGAAGGTCAGAAGTCAGATGTCAGAGTGCAGATTTCAGAAGTCAGATTTCAGACTCCCACCCAGCTGCCGCATTCGTTGTTCTTTAATCTGAAATCGAAAATCTGAAATCTAGACGTTCGCCCCTTTCAGCTTCTTCGATTTCTCTTCTACGCCGCGTGCCAGCTTCTCTTTGTGAGCGTCAAGCTTCTTCCGCATAGACGCGTCGCCCAAGGCAATCATCTGGGCCGCAAGAATTCCGGCGTTGGTGGCGCCCGGCTTTCCGATCGCGACCGTAGCGACGGGGATTCCGGCGGGCATTTGAACTGTGGCCAGCAGAGAATCCATGCCTTGCAGCGAGGTCGAAGGAATGGGCACGCCGATCACCGGCAAAGTTGTGTGTGCTGCGATTACGCCTGCCAGGTGGGCAGCGCCGCCGGCTCCCGCAATGATCACCTGAATGCCGCGCCCAGCGGCTTTGCGCGCAAAATCGGCGGTGCGATCGGGTGAGCGGTGCGCCGAGGTTACGTCGATCTCGTATCCGATGCCGAAGTCGTCAAGAGCCTTGCCCGCCTCGCGCATGATTTCCAGATCAGAATCACTGCCCATCACGATTGAAACCAGTGTCTTGCTCATTGCATCTTCTCTCCGTGGTTGAAATTCCTTTTGCAGTCACACGCTGCACCGGTGTGAAAGGGATCCTTCGACTACGGATTTCCTTCGCATTCGCGAAGCAAATCCTCCGCTCAGGATGACAGGACCGAAGATTCTTTCAAACCTTGTCTACTTTTTTAACGCTCGGCCCGCTATGTCTTTTCGGTAGTGTGCTCCATCAAAGCTGATCTTCTCGCAGGCTTTATACGCGCGGCTCACAGCCATCTCAAGGTCGGCTGCCCGCGCCGTCACGCCCAGCACGCGCCCGCCAGCAGTGTAGTAGTTGTCATCGCGCTTCGAGGTTCCGGCGTGAAATACTTTCACGCCTTCGACTGCCGCGGCTTCTTCGAGGCCGTCGATGCGCTTGCCCACTTCGTAGGTGCCGGGATATCCTCCCGCGGACATCACCACGCAAACTGATGCGTCGCCCGCCCACTTGAAATCGCCGTCACTCACGCGGCCTTGGATCGAAGCCTCCAGCGCCTCGGTCAAGTCACTCTCCAGTCGCATCAGAATGGGTTGCGTTTCTGGATCGCCGAAGCGGCAATTGAATTCCAGCACCATGGGACCGCGGGCCGTCATCATGAGTCCGCAGTAAAGAACGCCTTTGAACTCCGCGCCCTCGGCTTTCATTCCTGCCACAACGGGTCGCGCGATATGATGGACCAGCCAGTCCCGCATCTGGTCATCGACAATGTCTGCCGTTGAATACGCGCCCATGCCTCCGGTGTTGGGGCCGGTGTCGCCGTCGCCGACACGCTTGTGGTCCTGCGCGCCGACCAGCGGGGCGACACGCTCGCCGTCGCTGAATACCAGGAACGAAAGCTCATCGCCCTGCAAGCATTCTTCCAGCACCACGCGAGCTCCGGCCTCGCCCAGCATCTTTCCGCTGAGCATTTCGGCGGCGACGCTGGCCGCTTCTTCCTTGGTCTTGGCAATGACCACGCCCTTGCCCGCGGCGAGTCCGTCGGCTTTGACTACGACCGGAACATGAAAGTGGCCGAGCGCGGAACGCACCTGCTCGATGGAATCGCAAATGGCAAAGGGAGCGGTCGGAATATGGTGCCGCTGGAGAAATTCCTTGGCAAAACTCTTGCTCGACTCCAGTTGCGCGGCGGCGCGCGTGGGTCCAAATGCGGGCCAGCCACGGCGGTTAAACTCATCGACTACGCCCAGCGTAAGAGGCAGTTCAGGGCCTACGACGGTTAGGTCCGGTTGCAGCCGAGTGGCGAGGGCCGTGATCGAGTCAAGACTTTTCAGGTCGACGGCCAGACACTCTGCTTCGTCGGCAATGCCACCGTTCCCCGGCGCACAATAAAGCTGCGAAATTCGCGGAGACTGCCGCAATTTCCAAACCAGCGCGTGCTCGCGCCCACCGCTTCCAAGGACCAGAACTTTCATAAGCCAGAAGAAAAAGGTTAGGGGTTGCAAGGGAAGGCTGTCAAACCTCGAAAGGTGAATGTCGAATGCAGAAGTCTTATTTTAAGTATGCGCGAACCAGCGAAATCAGATCTTCCGTCAGTTCTTCAGGGGAGTCCGGGCCGCGCTGGGGATGCGTAATGTGCAACCGGATGTGATCCTCCAGGATCTCGGCCATCAGGCTGTTGACGCCGCCGCGAATCGCCGCCAGCAGCATCAGGATGTCGGCGCACTCATCGCCGTCGGCGACCGCGCGTTCCACGGCCCCGATCTGGCCGGCCATGCGTTTGATACGCGAGAACAATTTCTGTTTCTCTTTTGAGATTTCCGGCAGCTTCTCTTTCATAGTCTTGAACGTCCTGGTTATCAATATTTCCTGCCATTTTGCTCATATATACCATAGGGGGGTATGATATAACAATTTTCATCGTTGAATGAATATCGTGAATTGTAACCTTCCGTTAACTAGCCCTGCGTAGGCTCGAATGTTGAGAAGATCGGTCAGATTTGGGGAACGAAATCGGATGACCTGCAAGTGGCGTGCACTCATTTTGTTGGCGATGCTGTGGCTGGTTGTCACGGCAATAAGCGCACAGCAGAACGAACCTTCCGCCCCATCGTTGCAAACACCGGTATCTGCAGAGGCAACCGATTCAAGCGCTGCGGAAGATCCCGCCGACGACAGTCCCGAGGCCATGTTCCCTCATTTCAAGGACACGCGATTCTGGCTCTCGGGACAAGCGAACTTCGTGTTTCAAACGCATCCGGAGTTCCCCGCACCTTACAGCGGAGAGCACAGCCTGAGTCCGCATTACGAGAAGGCGACCTCACGCGTCCTGACACTCTACACCGGCGTCCGCTTAAACAACTCCACTGAAATTCTGGTCGACATTGAAGAAGCCGGAGGTGCCGCTCTCAGCGCCGGCTTCGGCCTCGCCGGAAACACAGATCTCGATATCGTCCGTAATCCGTCGCTGAGCAAGGCCCCTTATGTGGGCCGCGCGATGATTCACAAGGTGTTTGCTCTCAGCAAAGAAAAGGTTGAGAACGAGCGCAGCTTCCTCTCCCTCTTCGATGAATTGCCGCGGCGGCGCCTCGAAATTCGTTTCGGCAAATTCAGCATGCCCGACTTCTTTGACATCAATTCTGTCGGCTCTGACACCCACTTGCAGTTTCTCAACTGGACCACCGACAACAATGGCGCCTGGGACTACGCCGCCGATACGCGTGGCTACACCGTAGGATTCACCGCCGATTACGAGGACCGCAACTGGGGGTTGCGCTTCGCCGAAGCTCTCATGCCAAAGGTCGCCAACGGAATCGATCTTGTCTGGAAACCGTGGCAGGTCCATTCAGAAAATGTCGAATACGAACTGCGTCGCGGCCTGATCCCGAAGAAAGCAGGCATCGTGCGCCTGCTGGCCTACACCAACGCGGCGAACATGGGCATCTACCGCGATCAAGTGATTCAGGCTGCCGAGCAGGATGCGACCCCCGACATTACCGCCCACCCGTGGCACATTACGCGGAAGTATGGTTTCGGGGTCAACCTTGAGCAGGATCTCACGCACTACCTCACTGCTTTTGCGCGCTTCGGATGGGACAACGGCCGGACTGAATCCTTCGCCTACACAGAGGTCGACCAAACATTTGCCGAGGGCGTGGGAGCGAAGGGCGCGTGGTGGCGTCGCAAGCAGGATCGAGCCGGCGTAGCCTTCATCAGCAACGCGATTAAGAAGGATCACCAGAACTACCTTGGGGCGGGTGGTCTTGGCTTTCTTCTGGGCGACGGCCGCCTTACCTACGGTCCTGAGAATATTGTCGAGTTCTATTACACGGCGCACGTGTGGCGGGGAATTTATCTTGCGCCCGGCGTGCAACACATCACCGAACCTGGATACAATCGCGACCGCGGCCCGGTCGTTGTGCCAACGTTCCGAGCGCATGTCGAGTTCTAAAACTGCAACCGCTACCGCAAGGCCAACTCACCATTGAACTGCTGGATGAGCGAATAGCATTCGCATGCCGAGGTCTCCAGTTTTTTCCGATTGAGAATTCTCACCGAACCGTGCCCATATTCGATGATTCGCTTTCGTTGCAGCACTCCTGCCGCCAGGCTCACGCTGGGACGATCGGTGCCCAGCATGGTCGCAAGAAAATCGTGAGTAATGCGAAGCAGGCCCGAGCCCACGCGGTCTTGCGTGAGCAGCAACCATCGGCTGAGGCGTTGCTCGAGATCATGTAAACGGTTGCAGCCTGCAGTCTGCGCCACCTGCAAGCCATGCACTGCGGCGTAGCGGTGCAGACTCGTGTGCAATCCCGGGCTCGAAGCGAGCACTTCTTCCAGTGCATCGACGTTGACGCGAAAACCTTCTCCACCAATCTGCATCACCGCACAGTGCGGGCTTCGGCGGAAGCCCGCTGCAACCGGGATGGGCGTAAAGCCTTCGTTCCCGACCACACCGACTTCCACGCTTTCGCCGCTGCGCGTCGTGAACACCAGTGAAACCATGCCGGTATTCAGAAAATACATATCCACCTGCTTCTGGTGGGCCTGGTAAAGGCTCTTGCGTTGCGGCAAGCAGACAAACTCCAGATGCGGGCGGAGGTTGCTGAATTCGTGATCAGGAATGGAGAGCAAGATGGAATTGGCTACGGACTTTCCGTCAGGACTCGTCCGTTCGCCGGCTTGCACAGATGAATTTGTCGGGTATGGCCCCAGACTCTTGTTCGCTTTCGGCAAGGGTGGCCTCCGTGTTGTCATGACTTTAGATGACCGGAGTTGGATGCGGTCCGAGGGACCTGCCCCACTCAAGGTCTTGCTGCAAGATGCGCCGAACTGACCCCTAGGGGCTACAGGCTTTCCTGTATTTCGGGAGTCCTAGCGACCGCTGTAACTTTGTAGGGCATCACACAGTGGTGATAGGCGCGCTCGCGGCTTGCCCGCTCTGAGATGCTTCCCGGGATACATGCCGACTCAAATTCTGATTGCCGACGACAATCCGGCAGTTCGAACCGCTTTGCGCCAGTTGCTCGAGAGCGCGCAATTCGGTGAGGTCATCGAAGCCGAGAACGGGCGCGATGCCATCGGCAAAGCTCAGGAACGCAGGCCCGATATCGTCATCCTTGATCTGGTCATGCCTGTGATGGATGGGTTGGTCGCCGCCCGCGAATTTTCCCGGATCATGCCCGGCGTCCCTCTGTTAATGCACACTTTGCACTGGTCGCCACAGGTGGAATTGGAAGCGCAAAAAGTAGGGGTGCGAAAAGTGATTGCGAAAGCGGACAGCAAGGGTTTGATTTCCGCGATCCAGGAAACACTCATCTCGGATTCTCCCGTCGCAACGACCGGAGGGCCGGAGACGGCGGTACCAGCGAATCTTCTTCCCGCCGAGACCGCCGTCCTGCCTCCGGCGGCTGAGAGTGCTCAGGTGGCCGTGGCAGAAAATTCGGAAGCACCCGCGGTTGCGGCTCCGGAGGACGCGGGGAATGGCTCGGCGAACTGAGGTCGCCGAATCGTTAGACTCCGACGGGCTGGGCCCTCGTCGCTAGCAACTGCCGCAGCACATACTGCAGGATCCCGCCGTTGGCGTAGTAGAGCGCTTCCTGGGGTGTGTCGATGCGGACCACTGCATTGAATTCGATATCGGGCTGACCTTTCGACGTGGCGCGGACTTTTACCTCGCGTCCGGCGGCGAAGTGGTCGACCAGGTCGCGGATGCCGCTGATCTCGAACACTTCTTCTCCTGTCAGTTTGAGCGATTCGGTGTTCTGGCCCGCGGGGAACTGCAACGGTAGAACTCCCATGCCCACCAGATTCGAGCGGTGAATGCGCTCATAGCTTTCTGCAATCACGGCGCGCACGCCCAGCAATGCCGGTCCCTTCGCCGCCCAGTCGCGCGACGAGCCTGAGCCGTATTCCTTGCCTGCCAGGATGATGAGCGGGGTGCCTGCCTCGCGATATTTTTCGGAGGCGTCGAAGATCGACATTTCGGTATTGGTCGGAAGATGGCGGGTGAATCCACCTTCGGTCGAGACCAGTTTGTTGCGCAGGCGAACATTGGCGAAGGTGCCGCGCACCATCACTTCGTGATTGCCGCGACGCGATCCGTAGGAGTTGAAGTCCGCGGGCTTCACGCCGTTTTCCTGAAGATACTTGCCGGCAGGGCTGTCTTTCTTGATCGATCCAGCGGGAGAAATGTGGTCGGTGGTGACGCTGTCGCCGAGCACCGCGAGGGCGCGCGCCTTCTTGATCTCCTGAACGGGCGCGGGCTTCACCGACATGTCGTCGAAATATGGCGCCTGACGAATGTAGGTTGAATCGTCGGCCCACGCATAGGTTTCTCCCTTGGGGACCGACAAGCCGCGCCAACGTTCATCG
>Ga0207663_10000822_pt1 | contig 14036 bp, 12 predicted proteins | sample LARL53metaG_FD_184346 | JGI IMG/M metagenome (GOLD analysis project Ga0207663, IMG submission 184346) | Corn, switchgrass and miscanthus rhizosphere microbial communities from Kellogg Biological Station, Michigan, USA - LAR L5-3 metaG... | ecosystem: Host-associated > Plants > Roots >...
GGTGCCGGCCATATCCAGGCAGGCGATCGTGATCAGGTCCATCAACTCTCCTCGGCGGTGGCGGCGGGTGCGGGTGGGCCGGGTGGGTCCGGCAGGCCGGCCCGGGTGAACGTCTCCTCGGCGATGGCCGGCGCACAGGTCATCCCGCGGCCGCCCGGGCCGGTGACGAGGGTCACGCCGGGCGCCATCTCCGAGGTGTGGTAGAGGCTGTCCGTCGTGACCATGCTGTAGACGCCCGCCCAGCGCCGGTACACCCGCGGCAGCGCCGTGCCCAGCAGCGCCTCCGCCCGGCCGCGCAGGTGGTCGTAGGCGTCCTCGTCCACGTCGAAGGCGAACGGTTCGCTGTACTCGTGCGTGTCGCCGATGGTGAGCCCGCCGTCGAGGCGCTGCACCAGCAGCAGCTGGGCCTTCGCGGCGGCCGCGACCGGGGACTGGGGCGCCAGGCGGGCGCGGCCGGGCAGATCGTAGGCCGGGTAGTAGCGCAGCGAGTCGCCATCGGCCAGCGAGGTCGTCAGGCGTGCGGGGAACGGCTCCGTCTGCATCATCTGCAGCCGGACCCGGCGCACCGGCGGGCGGTCCCAGGCGGCCAGGTGCGGGCCAGCGATCCCGCTGTGCGCCGCGCCGGGGCACAGGATGACCAGGTCGCCGCGGTGCCAGGCCCCCGTGTGGTCGCGGACGGCGTGGGGGGACAGCTCGACCGCCTCCCGGCCCGGCAGCCAGGTGTAGCCGGCCAGGCTGGACGCGAGATGGGCGCGCAGCACCCCGAGCACCTGGCGGGGCTCGATGATGGCGTCCCGGCTGCCCAGGAGCCCGCCGGTGAACTCCCCGCGCAGCGCGCCGTTGACCGCCCGGCATTCGTCCGGCCCGAGCAGCTCATAACCCCTCAGCCCGGCGTCGGGCAGCGACGCGGCCTCCTTGAGCAGGGCCAGTTCGGCCTCGTCGCCGGCGAGGGTCAGCGACGGGACGGCGCGGAAACCGGTGCCGGGCACCTGCACGGCGATTTGCGCCCATCGTGCCCGGGCCCGCAGCGCGAGCCCGAGCTCGGGGCCGGGCGCCCGGCCGCTGACCCAGATCAGCCCGAAATTGCGGACGCTCGCGCCGCGGGGGACGGGCTCGCGCTCGAGGTGGGCGACGTCGTGCCCGCGCCTGCGGGCCTCCAGCGCGTGCATCATCCCCAGTACGCCGCCCCCGACCACCACCACCCGTTCCACGTCCACACCCTTCCTGGGCCCGGGTCACGACAGTCAATCCGCTGCCGGTGACGCAACAGTGAACGGAAGCCGCCGACCGGCCCAACGGCCGCAGGCGGGGTCCGGCCGTCCCCGCGGCCGGCCGGGCTGGCCAGCCCGGCCGGGTGGGCAGAGCTGGCGTCGCTGCCACATTATGAGAAGAGGTACGCGTCACGGCGGTGTTAGAGGCGGACCGGACGCGGTAGGGAGGGTCAGATGGATGTACTCGGGATCGATATCGGGGGCTCGGGGATCAAGGCCGCGCCGGTGGACGTCACCACTGGCAACCTCACCGCGGACCGGGTCAAGGTGCCCACCCCCCGGCCGGCGCTGCCCGATGCGATCGCGGGAGCCGTCAAAGAGCTGGTGGCGGACTTCAGCTGGTCCGGCCCGATCGGCATGACGTTCCCGGGGGTGGTGATCGGCGGGGTCACCCGGACGGCGGCCAACCTCGACCCGGCCTGGATCGGGCTGGACGCGCGGGCGCTGTTCGGCCGGGCCGCCGGGACGGAGGTCAGCCTGCTCAATGACGCCGACGCGGCCGGGGTCGCGGAGATGACGTTCGGGGCCGGCGCCGGCGTGCCGGGGACGGTGCTCCTGCTGACCTTCGGCACCGGGATCGGCAGCGCGCTGTTCACCGACGGCCAGCTGGTGCCGAACACCGAGTTCGGCCACATCGAGGTCCACGGCCAGGACGCCGAGGAGCGCGCCTCGGAACGCGCGCGGGAGCTGCACGACCTCAGCTGGGGCAAATGGGCCGGCCGGGTCGACGACTACCTCGGCCACGTGGAAGGCCTGGTCTGGCCCAGCCTGTTCATCATCGGCGGCGGCATCAGCCGCAAGGCCGACAAGTTCATCCCCCTGCTGAGCAACGTGCGGGCCCGGATCGTGCCTGCCGTGATGCAGAACAACGCCGGCATCGTCGGCGCGGCCATGACCGCGGCCGCTACCTGACCGGCTGCCCGGCGGCGCGCAGGGCGTCCTTCACCTCGGCGATGCGCAGCTCGCCGAAGTGGAACACGCTGGCGGCGAGCACCGCGTCCGCTCCCGCCTCCACCGCGGGCGGGAAGTGGGCCAGCTCACCCGCCCCGCCGCTGGCGATGACCGGGACGCTGACCGCCGCCCGCACCGCCCGGATCAGCTCGAGGTCGAACCCGGCCTTGGTGCCGTCGGCGTCCATCGAGTTGAGCAGGATCTCCCCCACGCCGAGCCCGGCCGCGCGGGCCGCCCAGGCGACCGCGTCGATGCCGGTGGCCCGCCTGCCGCCGTGGGTGGTCACCTCGAACCCGCTCGGCGGCGGGTCCTGCGCCCCGGTGGCCCGGCGGGCGTCTACCGACAGCACCACGCACTGCGAGCCGAACCGGTGCGCCGCCTCGGCGAGCAGCTCCGGCCGGGCGATGGCCGCGGTGTTCAGCGAGACCTTGTCCGCCCCGGCCCGCAGCAGCCGGTCCACGTCGGCCACGCTGCGCACGCCGCCGCCGACGGTGAGCGGGATGAACACCTGCCCGGCGGTGCGCCCCACCACCTCGTACATGGTCTCGCGGCCGCCGGAGGACGCGGTGATGTCCAGAAACACCAGCTCGTCGGCGCCCTCCGCGTCATAGGCGGCGGCCAGTTCGACCGGGTCACCGGCGTCGCGCAGGGCGCGGAAATTGACGCCCTTGACCACCCGCCCGGCGTCCACGTCCAGGCAGGGGATCACCCGCACCGCGACGGTCACGCGCCGATCCCCGGCTGGTAGGCGTCGGCTTCCACCTCGACCAGCATCCGCGGATCGATCAGGGCCGCGACCTGGACCATCGAGGTGGCCGGCCGGATGTCGCCGAACGCCGCGCCGTGGGCGCGGCCGTACTCCTCCCAGCGGGAAATGTCGGTGACGAACATCCGGGTGCGCACCACGTCGGCCAGGCCGGAGCCGAGGCGCTCCAGGGCCTCCGCCACGTTGGCGATCGCCTGGGTGGTCTGCGCGGCGGCGTCGCCCTCGTGCACGACGTCGCCGCCGGAGACCGAGGTGCAGCCGGCCACGAACACGTAGTCGCCCGCGGCCACCGCCCGGCTGTAGCCGGCCACCGGCTCCCATGGGGTCCCGCTGGATATCTTCCGCGTCACCTGGCCACCTGCTCCCACCGGCCCGGGCTGGATGTCCGGCGCGTCACCGGGCCACCGCCGCCAGCGCCTCCTCCAGCGTGAACGCCCCCGCGTACAGCGCCTTGCCCACGATCGCGCCCTCGACCCCGAGCGGCGCCAGCGCCGCGATCGCCCGCAGGTCGGCCAGGCTGGCCACGCCACCGCTGGCGATCACCGGGCGGCCGGTGCCCGCGCACACCCGGCGCAGCAGGCCCAGATTGGGGCCGGTGAGGGTGCCGTCCCGCGTGACGTCGGTGACCACGAAGCGGGCACAGCCGTCCGCGTCGAGCCGGGCGAGCGTCTCGCCGAGGTCTCCCCCCTCCTGCGTCCAGCCCCGCGCGGCGAGCCGCTCCCCCCGCACATCAAGCCCCACCGCGATCTTCTCGCCGCACGAGGCGATGACGCCCCGGACCCAGTCCGGCCGCTCCAGCGCGGCGGTGCCGATGTTGACGCGGGCGCACCCGGTGGCCAGCGCGGCGGCGAGCGACGCGTCGTCGCGGATGCCGCCGGACAGCTCGACCGCGACGTCGAGGCGGCCCACCACGTCGGCGAGCAGCTCCGCGTTGGAGCCGCGGCCGAACGCGGCGTCCAGATCGACCAGGTGGATCCACCGCGCGCCCGCCGCCTGCCAGGCCAGCGCGGCCTGGAGCGGGTCGCCGTAGCGGGTCTCGCTGCCCGCCGCTCCCTGGACCAGGCGGACCGCCTGGCCGCCGGCCACGTCCACCGCGGGCAGCAGGGTCAGCGTCACCGCAGCGTCTCCAGCCAGTTGGCCAGCAGCGCCGCGCCGGCGTCGCCGGATTTCTCGGGATGGAACTGGGTCGCCCACAGCGGCCCGTTCTCCACCGCCGCGACGAACTGCTCGCCGTGGGTGGCCCAGGTGACCAGCGGCAGGGCCATGTACGGGGAGGGTTCCAGCGGCAGCGTGTGCGCGGCGTAGGAGTGGACGAAGTAGAACCGCTCGCCCGTGATCCCCGCCAGCAGCAGCGAGCCCTCGGGGGCCTGCACCGTGTTCCAGCCCATGTGGGGCAGCACCGGCGCGGACAGCCGCCCGACGGTGCCCGGCCACTGCCCGCACCCCTTGGTGTGGATGCCGTGCTCGACACCCTCGGCGAACAGCACCTGCATCCCCACGCAGATGCCCAGCACCGGTCGCGATCCGGCCAGCCGGCGGTCGATCACCTGGTCGCCGCGGATATCCAGCAGCCCGGCCATGCAGGCGGCGAACGCGCCCACGCCGGGCACGACCAGGCCGTCGGCCGCCAGCGCCGCGTCGAAGTCCGCCGTCACGTCGGCGTCCGCGCCCGCCCGCACCAGCGCCCGCTGCGCCGAACGAAGGTTCCCCGAACCGTAGTCCAGCACCACGACCCGGGGCCGCCGCCGCGTCACCAGAGCCCTCGTCCCCGCTGCCCCGTCACCGGATCACTCTCCCCCGCCGCCGCCGGACGCCGTCAACGCCGCCGGCTGCCCGCCTCACAGGACGCCCTTGGTGCTGGGCACGCCTGGCGCCCTCGGGTCCGGCGCCACCGCCGCGCGCAGCGCCCGCGCCACCGCCTTGAACTGCGCCTCGACGATGTGGTGCGGGTTGCGCCCGGTCACGCTCAGGTGCAGGCAGATGCCCGCCGACGCGGTCAGCGATTCGAAGAAGTGCCGGGTGAGCGTGGTGTCGTAGGTCCCGATCAGGGGCGCCATCCCGTCCGGCTCGGCGTGCACCAGATAGGGCCGCCCGGACACGTCCACGGCCGCCCGCGCCAGCGTCTCATCCAGCGGGACGACCGCGTCGCCGAACCGGCTGATGCCGGCCTTGTCCCCCAGGGCCTCGCGGAGCGCCTGGCCGAGGGTGATCGCGGTGTCCTCGACCGTATGGTGCGCGTCGATCTCGGTGTCCCCCTCGGCCGCGACTACCAGGTCGAGCAGGCCGTGCTTGGCGAGCTGCGCGAGCATATGGTCGAAGAACGGCACGCCGGTGCTCACCTTGCCGGTGCCGGTGCCGTCGAGGTCGAGCTCGACCACGACCGAGGTCTCCCTGGTGACCCGCTCCAGGCGGGATGAGCGGCTCATGGGCGTGCCTCCTCGCGCGCGCCATCCAGCACGGGCAGCAGCGCACCGCGGAAGGCGTCCATCTCGGCCGGTGTGCCGGCGGTCACCCGCAGCCAGCCGGGCGGGCCGGTCTCCCGGATCAGCACCCCGCGCTCCAGCAGGGCCCGCCAGATCGCGTGCGCGTCACCGAACTCGCCGAACAGGACGAAGTTCGCGTCCGAGTCCGCCGCCGCGAGCCCCTGGCCGCGCAGCCAGTCCACCAGCCGGTCGCGTTCGGCGCGGAGGGCCTGGACCGTGGCCAGCGGCTCGGCGGCGTGAGCCAGCGCGGCCCGCGCCACCGCCTGGGTGACGGCCGACAGGTGGTAGGGCAGCCGGACCAGCAGCAGGGCCTCGATGACCGCCGGGTCGGCGGCCAGGTACCCCACGCGGGCGCCGGCCAGGGCGAACGCCTTGGACATGGTGCGGGTAACGACCAGCCGCCGGTACCGCGGCAGCAGCGTGAGCGCCGACGGTGTCCCGTCGCGGGCGAACTCGGCGTAGGCCTCGTCCACCACCACCATGCCGGGAGCCGCGTCGCACACGGCCTCGATGACGGCGAGCGGCAGCGAGCCGCCGGTCGGGTTGTTCGGGGAGGTGAGGAAGACCAGGTCCGGCCGCTGGTCGCGGATCGCCCGCACCGCCCGGCCCGGGTCCAGGCCGAAGTCGCCGTCGCGGGCGCCGCTGAGCCACGCGGTCGCGGTGGCGTGGGCGGTGAGCGGGTGCATCGAGTACGAGGGCTCGAACCCGATCGCGCTCCGGCCCGGGCCGCCGAAGGCCAGCAGTAGCTGCTGGATGACCTCGTTGGAACCGTTCGCCGCCCACACCTGGTGCCAGCCGAGCGCGTGGCCGAGGTAGGCGGCGAGGTCCGTGCGGAGCGCGACGGCGTCCCGGTCGGGGTAGCGGTTGAGGGTGCCGGCCACCTCCGCGACCGCGCCGGCGATCGCCCTCACCAGCTCCGGTGAGGGCGGGTAAGGGTTCTCGTTCGTGTTCAGCCGGACCGGCACGTCGAGCTGCGGGGCGCCGTAGGCGGTCCGGCCGGCCAGATCAGGCCGCAGCGGCAGCCAGTCAGCAATTTGGCCTCCCTCGCGGGCGCTTCGCTTGGTCATGCCGGAGGCACGCGAACTGGCACAGTGGGAGGGCGGGTCCTCGGCGGCGGGACGCCCGGCGCCTGCGGCGGGCCGGCTCATATCTCTGCCCCCCGCTCGCGGGGCACGCGGGCCCGGACGGCGGCTGCATGGGCGGGCAGGTCCTCGGCCGCGGCCAGCGCGTCGATGTGCGGGGCGGCCGCGGCGAGCGCGGGGCCGGAGCACTCCACCACGTGCATGCCCCGCAGGAAGGACAGCACCGACAGCCCGCCGGTGTGGCGGGCGGTCCCGCCGGTGGGCAGCACGTGATTGGACCCGGCGAGGTAGTCGCCGAGCGAGACGGGGGCATAGGGTCCCACGAACACGGCACCGGCGTTGCGGACGCGGGCGGCCAGGGCGGGCGCGTCCTCGGCCTGGATCTCCAGGTGTTCCGGCGCCCAGGCGTCGGCGACGGCCAGGGCCGCATCCAGGTCGTCCACGAGCACGCACGCGGACTGGCCGGCCAGCGCCTGGCTGACCCGGTCGCGGTGGCGCGTGGCGGCCAGCTGCGGGGCCAGCGCCGTTTCGGCCCGGTCGGGGAGGCTGGGATCGGTGGTGATCAGCAGGCAGGCGGCCAGGGGGTCGTGCTCCGCCTGGGCGATCAGGTCGGCGGCCACGAAGCGCGGCGCCGCGGTGTGGTCGGCGATGATCGCCACCTCGGTCGGGCCGGCCTCCGCGTCGGTGCCGACGGTTCCGCGCAGCATCCGTTTGGCCGCAGCGACGTAGACGTTGCCCGGCCCGGTCACGATGTCGGCCGGTGCGCAGTCGGCGGTGCCATAGGCGAACATCGCGATCGCCTGCGCGCCGCCGGCCGCGTGCACCTCCTCGACGCCGAGCAGGGCGCAGGCGGCGAGCACGGCCGGGGCCGGCCGGCCGCCGTGCTCGGGCTGCGGGGGCGAGGCCACCGCGATCTGGCCGACGCCGGCCACCTGGGCCGGGACGATGTTCATGACCACCGAGGACGGGTAGGTGACCAGCCCACCGGGCACGTAGACCCCGGCCCGGCCGACCGGGACATAGCGCTCGGTGACGGTGGCGCCGGGCGCCACGGCGGTCGTGTGATCGGCTGGCCGCTGCGCCTCGTGCACCAGGCGGGTCCGCCGGATCGCCTCCTCGAGCGCGGCCCTGACCGCGGGATCGAGCGCGGCCAGGGCATCGGCCAGGGCGGCGGCTCCTACCTTGGTGGTGGCGAGGTCCACCCCGTCGAAGCGGAGGGTGTAGTCGCGGACCGCGGCCCCGCCGCGCACGCGCACGTCCTCGCAGACCGGCCGGACCTGGGCCAGCGCGGCCTCGACGTCAAGCGCGGCACGGGGCAGCACCCCGTCGAGCTTCTCCCTGCTCAGCGTCGCCGCGGGCTGCCCGCGAAGATCGATCCTGGAAAGCACCCGACCAGTCTAAGGAGCGGGCCGGCGTGCCTGGCGACGCCATCGCCGCGGCGGTCAGCCGGCCTGGTAAGCCGGACAGCAGCCAGTCACGCAGTGACGGGAGTGACATCCGGCCTTCCCGTCAATCGAGGCGGGGTTGGCCGCCGGGGATGCCCGGCGCTTGCCGCGGCGGCCCGGCTGGCGGTCCGGGTGACCAGGCCTGGCCGCCGGCGGGGCCCGCCAGCAGCGGCCTGCCCACGGCGCCGCGGCGGCGGCGCTGGTCCCGGGTGGCCAATGCCTCCAGGCCGCCGGCCACCAGGCCGGCCGCGAGCGGCCAGAAGGCGATCGCCCCGCTGGCCCCGAGTGTCAGCGAATCATGCAGGTGGGCACCGACCGGCAGGGTGGCCAGCAGGTGGTGGAACGTGCCGGACCCGGGCTGCTCACCGATCCAGCGGGCGAGCAGGCCGGCCGCGAACGCGCCAGCCAGCACGCCGATCATGGGCAGCGGGCCGTACCTGCGCACCCCCAGCAGGTAGCCCAGCGCCCCGGTCACCACCCCGCCGGCCAGCGCGATCAGGCAGAAGGCGCCGTCGGCGGCGATGAACGCGCTCGTTTCCGACTGCACCAGGCCGGCCGCGCCATGGCTGACGATCACCAGCAGCGCGCGGGGTGCCACCAGCCACCAGACGTACCCGGCGGCCAGCCCAAGCAGCGCGGTGCCGGCCACGATCGCCAGCGTCACGCCGATCGCTGCTGGGCTGACGTCAAACGGCCGCGCCGGGCCCGCATCGCCAGGCCGGGCGGCACCGGGAGGCTCGGGCAGCTCAGGCATTGTCGGCAGCAGCGTACGCGACCCCCGGCGGCGCTGCGCACCGGAGCGCCACGCCGAAGCGGCCCCGGAAGCTTGCTACCGTGTGTGGTGTTACGGGCGGGGACAGTTGTCGCCGGCCAGGTTCACCGCAGCGGAGGCAGCCTCACTGGTGAGGGGACCCACATGATCGAGGTGCGCGACCTGACGAAGCGCTTCGGGGACAAGGTCGCAGTGGATCACCTGTCGTTCTCGGTCGAGCCGGGCCGGGTGACCGGGTTCCTCGGCCCGAACGGTGCGGGCAAGTCGACCACGATGCGGCTGATCCTGGGCCTTGACCGTCCCCAGTCGGGGACAGCGACGATCGACGGCAAACGGTACAACCAGCTGCCCCGCCCGCTGGAGACGGTCGGGGCGCTGCTGGAGGCCAAGGCCATGCACACCGGCCGCAGCGCCTACAACCACCTGCTGTTCCTGGCCCAGAGCCAGGGCCTGCCCGCCCGGCGCGTGGACGAGGTCCTGGCCCTGGTCGGGCTCACCCCGGTGGCGCACAAACGGACCGGCGGCTACTCGCTCGGCATGAGCCAACGGGTCGGCATCGCCGCCGCGCTGCTCGGCAACCCCCCGGCGCTGCTGCTGGACGAGCCGGTGAACGGGCTCGACCCGGAGGGGATTCTCTGGGTCAGGAACCTGATGAAGCAGCTGGCCGCCGAGGGACGCACCATCTTCGTGTCCAGCCACCTCATGAACGAGATGGCGGTCACCGCCGACCACCTGATCGTGATCGGCAAAGGCAAGCTGATCGCTGACTCCCCCACCCAGGAGTTCATCGAGCGCAGCTCCGAGCGGTCGGTCCTGGTGCGGTCGCCGCAGGCGGACCTGCTCAGCGAGCTGATCACCACCGAGGGTGGCGTGGTGAAGCAGGACACCAACGGCACACAGCCCGCGGGACTCAGCGTCACCGGGATGGAGGCGCCGCGGATCGGCGAGCTCGCCGCCGCGAGGGGGATCGTCCTGCACGAGCTCACCCCGCGGCTCGCGTCGCTGGAGGAAGCCTTCATGGAGCTGACCGCGGACAGCGCGGAGTTCGGCGCGGCCACCCCGGCGGCACCCGGGCCGACCGAAGGATCCGGGCCAGCCCACGGACCCGCGCCGGCGGGCGCCGGCCAGCCAGCACCGGCCCAGGGGGAGGAGATCGCGTCATGACGGCAGTCGCGCCCCCCGCCGCCCCCACGCCCGCGGCCGACGCCGCCCGGCACGTCGGCTTCAGCCACCTGCTCATGGCCGAATGGACCAAGATCAGGTCGGTGCGCTCCACCGTGTGGACGCTGGTTATCTTCGCGGTCGTGAGCCTCGGGCTGACCGGGCTGTTTACCTGGCTGACCATCCGGGCGCTGAACTCCGGCCGGGCCGGCCGGGGCTCGGACAGCGGGATCGCCGCCGATCCGGTCAACTTCATCCTCGGCACCGGGCTCGGGCTGGGCCAGCTGGCCATCTGCGTGCTCGGCGTGCTCGTGATCACCAGCGAGTACAGCTCGGGCACGATCCGGGCGTCGCTGCTGGCCACGCCACGGCGCTACCCCATGCTCATCGCCAAAGGGCTGGTCTTCGGCGCGCTGGTCTTCGTGATCGGCGAGGCGGTGGCGTTCGGGGCGTTCTTCATCGGCGCCGCTATCGTGCACAGCCACTTCCCGGTGGCGCTGAGCCAGCCGGGCGTGACCCGGGCCGTGATCGGCTCCGGGCTCTACCTCACCGTGCTCGGCCTGTTCGCGCTGGCGATCGGCTCGCTGATCCGGCACACCGCGGGCGCCGTCACCACCGTCATCGGCCTGGTCCTGGTGATCTTCAACCTCACCGGGCTGCTGCCGTACAGCTGGGGCGCGCACATCCACGCCTACATGCCGACGGTCGCGGGCCTGCTGATCACGCAGGACAAAGAGCAGGCCGGGCAGCTGCTCTCACCGTGGCAGGGATTCGGCGTGTTCTGCGCCTGGACGGCGCTGCTGCTGATCGCCGGCGGCTACCTCCTCCAGCGCCGCGACGCCTGAGCGCCCAGCTAACCGACGCAGGCGGGGCCGAGCAGCTGCTTCAGGTCGGCGAGCAGGCTCGGTGAGGGCCTGACCCGCAGCTTGTCGTCGAGCTTGACCACGGTCGTCCGGCGCCCGTTGCACAGCCGCAGGTGCACCTCGGCCAGCCCCGGGTGGCTACGCAGCACCTCGTGAAGGCGGTCCACCACCGGGCCGACGCACCGCTGCACCGGCAGGGACACCACAAAAGGGCCGCTGGGCCCCGACGACAGATCGGGCGCGCTCACCTCCCGCGCGATCAGCTTGGGTGCGTCGTCGCGGCGGTCGAGGCGCCCCCTCACGATCACGATCGCGTCGTCAGCGAGCAGGGTGGCGCATTCGGCGTAGGTGGCCGGGAAGAACAGCACCTCGAGCGCGCCCTCCAGGTCCTCGAGCGTCGCGGCCGCCCACGGCATGCCCTGCCTGGTCACCTTGCGCTGCACCCCGGACAGGATCCCCCCGACGGTGACCTGCTGGGCGTCGCCGCGCTCGCCCTGGCCACCTCGCTCGGCGTCCTCAGCGGCGGCGCCGAGGAGCTGGGCGACCGAGCAGTCGGTGGTGGCGGTCAGGATGTGCTCGATCCCCAGCAGCGGGTGGTCGGACACGTACAGCCCGAGCATCTCCCGCTCGAACCCGAGCAGGGTGGACTTGTCCCACTCCCCGTCCGGCACCGGGATCTCGAACGACGCCTCGATCTCGGCGTCGCCGCCGAACAGCGAGTCCTGGCCCATCGCCTCGTTACGCTTGACGTCGATCACGGTGTCGATCGCCTGCTCGTGGATGAGCACGAGCCCCTTGCGCGGGTGCCCGAGCGAGTCGAACGCCCCGGCCTTGATCAGCGACTCGATGACCCGCTTGTTGCAGACGTTGACCGGGACCTTGCGCAGGAAGTCGCTGAAGCTGGCGAACGCGCCCTTGGACGACCGGGCCGCCACGACCGCGTCGACCACGTTGGTGCCCACGTTGCGCACCGCGGCCAGGCCGAACCGGATGTCGCCGCCCACCGGGGTGAAGGTCGCTGCCGACGCGTTCACGTCCGGGGGCAGCACGGTGATCCCCATCCGGCGGCACTCGTTCAGGTAGAGCGCGCTCTTGTCCTTGTCGCCGGAGACCGACGTGAGCAGCGCCGCCATGTACTCGGCCGGGTAGTTCGCCTTCAGGTAGGCGGTCCAGTACCCGATCATCGCGTAGCAGGCCGCGTGCGCCCGGTTGAAGGCGTAGTCCGAGAACGGGACCAGGACATCCCAGATCGCCCGGATGGCCGAGTCGGAGTAGCCGTTCGCCTTCATCCCGGCCGCGAACGGCTCGAACTCCTTGTCCAGCACCTCCTTCTTCTTCTTGCCCATCGCCTTGCGCAGCAGGTCGGCCTTGCCGGGGGTATAGTCGGCCAGCTTCTGCGCGGTGGCCATCACCTGCTCCTGGTAGACGATCAGCCCGTAGGTGTCGCCCAGGATCCCGGCGAGCGGCTCGGCCAGCTCCGGATGGATCGGGGTGACCGGCTTGCGGCCGGCCTTGCGGTCGGCGTACTCGTTGTGCGCGTTCGCGCCCATCGGACCGGGCCGGTAGAGGGCGTTCACCGCGACGATGTCCTCGAACCGGTCCGCCCGCATGGAGCGCAGCAGCGCCCGCATCGGCCCGCCGTCAAGCTGGAACACCCCGAGCGTATCGCCCCGGGCCAGCAGCTCGTAGGTCGGCTTGTCGTCCAGCTGGAGCCGCTCCAGTTCGACCTGCTGGCCCCGGTTGGCGCTGATCCCGGCGACCGCGTCCTCCAGCACGGTGAGGTTGCGCAGGCCCAGGAAGTCCATCTTGAGCAGGCCGAGATCCTCGCACGCCGGGTAGTCGAACTGGGTGATGATGGCGCCGTCGGCCTCGCGCTGCCAGACCGGGATGTGGTCGATGAGCGGCTCGCTGCTCATGATCACCCCGGCCGCGTGCACGCCGGCCTGGCGGATCAGCCCCTCCAGGCCGCGCGCCGTGTCGATGACCTGCTTGACCTCGGCTTCGGCCTCGTAGAGCGCGCGGATCTCGCCCGCCTCGCCGTGCCGGGGGTGCTTGTCATCGAAGATGCCGGACAGCGGCATGTCCTTGCCCATCACCGGCGGCGGGAACGCCTTGGTGATCCGGTCCCCGAGCGCGTAGGGGAACCCGAGGACGCGGGCCGAGTCCTTGACCGCCGCCTTGGCCTTGATGGTGCCGTAGGTGATGATCTGGGCGACCCGGTCATCGCCGTACTTTTCGGTGACGTACCGGATGACGTCACCGCGCCGGCGCTCGTCGAAGTCGATGTCGATGTCGGGCATGGACACGCGCTCGGGGTTGAGGAAGCGCTCGAACACCAGGCCGTGCTCGATCGGGTCGAGGTCGGTGATGCCGAGCGCGTAGGACACGAGGCTGCCCGCCGCCGAGCCGCGCCCCGGCCCGACCCTGATCCCGTTGTTCTTGGCCCACATGATGAAGTCCGCGACGACCAGGAAGTATGAGCAGAACCCCATCGCGGCGATGATGCCCATCTCGAATTCGGCCCGCTGGCGGCGCCGCTCGTCGTGGCCGTCCGGGTAGCGCCGGTCCATTCCCTGCCAGACCGCCGCCCGGAAGCAGCTCTCCTCGGTCTGGTCCTCGGGCACGGGGAACCTCGGCATCAGGTTCGCCTTGGCGAAGCTGACGTCGGCCCGCTCGGCGATGAGCAGGGTCGAGTCGCAGCCCGCCTGCCATTCCTCGTCGGAGCTCACCGCCCGCATCTCCTGCGGGCTCTTGAGGTAGTAGCCGGTGCCGTCGAACTTGAACCGGCCGGGGTCGGCCAGGTTGGTGGCGGTCTGCACGCACAGCAGCACCTCGTGCGCGGTCGCGTCGCCCGGCTGGCTGTAGTGGGAGTCGTTGGTGACCACGAACGGCAGCGACAGCTCGCTCGCGATCCGGCGCAGGCCGTCCCGGACCCGCTGCTCGATCGGCAGGCCGTGGTCCATGATCTCGACGAAGAAGTTGTCCGGCCCGAAGATGTCGCGGTAGGTGGCGGCCGCCTCCAGGGCCCGGCGCTCCTGGCCCAGCCGGAGCCTGACCTGGACCTCGCCGGACGGACAGCCGGTGGTGGCGATGATCCCGGTGGAGTAGGCCGCCAGCAGTTCGGTGTCCATCCGGGGCTTGCGGAAGTAGCCCTCCAGCGAGGCCAGCGAGGCGAGGCGGAACAGGTTGTGCATGCCCTCGGTGGTCTCGGCCAGCAGCGTCATGTGTGTGTAGGCGCCGGC